>Ga0307518_10000804_pt1 | contig 23545 bp, 28 predicted proteins | sample 25_EM_MG_FD_203889 | JGI IMG/M metagenome (GOLD analysis project Ga0307518, IMG submission 203889) | Populus trichocarpa ectomycorrhiza microbial communities from riparian zone in the Pacific Northwest, United States - 25_EM | ecosystem: Host-associated > Plants > Roots > Unclassified | place...
TAAGTGGGTTATGGCTGAATTAAGCATGTAGGCTAGTTATGGCTAGGTTAAGTACCACTCATTACCAACAATTAATAGAGGTAAAATAGGGGCTAGGACCGGTCTGGACCGGTCCTAGACCAGTCCTCAAGCACCCCAGAAAAGTAGAGGACCAGGACTGATACTTTTTAGAATTGGGTAGGACCAGGACTGCAGTCCAGTCCTTGGTCCTTTAGCGGTCCTAGGACCGGACCTTCAAACACTAGTCGCCGGCAGATCGGCGATGACGATGATGGAAGTTGCCATCCATGGCAACGTGAATGTCACCACCATCGGAAAGAGGCCTACCAAAGGTTGTGCCTGCAAAGCAAGCAGGACAGCGCTGGACCAGAATAGGCGCACAGCATCCCGAGGACAACGATGGATTGGAGGGGGGAGTGTCAAGATCAGAGGCAGAGGTAAGTATGGAAGAGTTGTATTTCAAGGGGGTCATCGGATACAAGAAGCTTGACTTGACCGAGGGTGATGTCTGATTTCGTGTACAAGGTATTGGAGTGCTGGGAGTAACTTGAGGAAGTTTGGAGGCCTTGACTCGTTCACGACATATTTGAAGGGAGGCTTCGATCCTCCGCTCGACTTCCACATGGAGTACGTCAAACCACTGTACGGAAAATCCGAGACCGCGTCGGAAGGGCTCGTGTACAGTTTCATTCTGTGATGCAGTTACATAGTAAATAATATATGTGTGAATGCAAAAACGTACATGTTTATTGACCATGCGGAAACCTCGCCGAACATAGTGACTATGTAATGCCAAAGCGAGGGCGTTGATAGCATCACACGACCGCTCAAAGAGTGAACGATAGAACGCAAGTAAGTCGATAGAGACAGCCATGCGGGGTTGAGAGGGCGCAGTGGGGAATAGGCCAGCATGGACAAGGACTTGGGCGACCGTGGAGCATTTGCAGCTCACAACTTCAGTGGTGACAAAATCTGCAGGCAGTCAGATTCTGCGCTATGATAAGTAATCACTCACGGTCGAATAGCAGACATAGGATTTTAACTATCTTCCGCTCACAGTCATTCTGTTTGCACAGTGAGATGGATGGCGAGCAAGGTGGGAGCGGTTTTCCTAGCGTTCTAGACGTGTAGTTTAGGAATGGCAAGACGAGAGTGGGGATAAGGGATTTCCAGCTGTTGTACAGACGTTCAGCGGGTGGATCAGGAATGATACGCCGGTTTGACGTGGTTAGCTGAGTTCCACCGATATCCTGCTCGCCATCCTGCATGTCATGGTCAGTGTCGCTCGGTACGTACTCTTCATCCATCACAAAATCATCTACAGCCTCGTTTTCCCATGGAAAATCAATAGAGTAAGATTCGTGCGACTCGGAGGTATCAGGAGTAGACGGGGATTGCAGTTGTGCAAGTCTGGCAAGGGCGTAACGGAGCTTGGAAGCCTGGCCGGGGACATTGATGGTCGTGTTAGTTCTGGTCTTGTCCCTGGAACGCCTCGGGCTCTCAAAATGTCGTCCAAGGCCGTGCGTCACTAGCTGAGCTTGACGAGTGCCTGGTTTTGGACGCATGAGTATCACGGTGCAAAAGTAAAATGTGCGGGTTTACCTGCGGTCTGCCCACCATGTGCATCATGTCATGTTACTTAAGCCATATTAGAGGACGCGGATAAGGATATGAAGAGGTACTTACGGGCTGCAGACGAGGCAGAAAAAAGCCCCCAAGAGGGGAAAAGGAGGGCTGTAGGCAGGTCAGAGGGCGGGAACAAGGAGGAGAGGAAGAGGCACTTACGAGCTGTGGAGGAGGCTGAGAAAAGGTGCCCATGAGGCGCAAATGAGGCCACAGTCGCCCAAGGGAACTGTCCCGATTAGGACATCCCAAGATGTCGGGTCTGAGAGATGTATTACTGCCTACAATGGAAATCGGTCTGTGAGACGTCTATTGGTGCCGAAAAGAGCTGCCTGAGGTGAAGAAGCGATGTTGGTTCACCGTGGGTCATAAAGCATGATTCATTAGTAGTCATAGCACCAGCACCAGCAGCAGTACCCTAGGCTGCATCAGAAGCAGAAAAGTCCATATCAGTGAAAGGCGACCAGGCGCAGTGGATGTGTCTAGATTCTGGTGGAGATCCTCGATGCCAGCTGGTGTGGGGGGCGATGTGGGGGGTGACTTGCCTTTGGTTGGTGGTGCGTGCCCATGATCTAACGGCTTCATGTCGCGTAGCGATGACAAAGCCGGCAGGAACTCCATGGGGGGTCCTCGATGCCAGCTGGTGCGGGGGCTGACTTGCTTTTGGTTGGTGGTGCGTACCCGTATGCTAATGGCTTTGTGTAACCCAGCAATGATGAAGCCGATGGGAGCTTCACGGGAGGTCCTCGATGCCAGCTGGCAGGTGGGGTGGCTTGCCTTTGGTTGGTGGTGCGTGCCCATGAGCTAACAGCTTTGTGTCATGCAGCGATGACGAAGCCGGCAGGAACTCCATGGGGGTCCTCGATACCAGCTGGTGCGGGGGCTGACTTGCTTTTGGTTGGTGGTGCGTACCCGTATGCTAATGGCTTTGTGTCACCCAGCAATGACGAAGCCGATGGGAGCTTCATGGGAGGTCCTCGATGCCAGCTGGTAGGTGGGGTGGCTTGCCTTTGGTTGGTGGTGCGTGCCCGTGAGCTAACAGCTTTGTGTCATGCAGCAATGACGAAGCCGGCAGGAACTCCATGGGGGGTTCTCGATGCCAGCTGGTGTGGGGGCTGGCTTGCTTTTGGTTGGTGGTGCGTACCTGTATGCTAACGGCTGTGTCACCCAGCAATGACGAAGCTGACGGGAGCTTCACAGGAGGTCCTCGATGCCAGCTGGTATGTGGGGTGACTTGCCTTTGGTTGGTGGTGTGTGCCTGTGAGCTAATGGTTTCATGTCGCGCAACAATGATGGAGCTGACAGGAGCTGTCCTCAATACCAGCTGGTGTGTGCAGGGGGGGGTGCCTTGCTTTCGGCTGGCAGTGCATTCTGTAAGTTAACGGCTTCGCGCCACACAGCAATGACGAAGCCGACTGAATTTCTTTCATGTGGTGAGGTGTAGGGCGATGAAATATCGCACAGGGTAGTGGGGTGTCGATTGGGTCGTGGCTGTTGCGGAGGTTGTTGTGAAAAGTAGGGTTGCGGGGGCGCCATGGCCTGGGGTGGTTGTTGGTACATTGGCTGAGACATAATGGGTTGCATGGGAGGAGGTAAGGCGACCTGGTCAGGGGTGAAGTCCAGGGTGGTCTGAATTTTTGTGACGGTCTGTTCAAGCTAGAGAACACATGTGTGAGGGTGGGTGGCGGGTAGTGTGGAGTGACACACCTGTTCAACATAGGCTTTTCACTTTGTGCGATGGTGAACTTGAGCTTGAGCATTACGGCTGCGCTCTGCACGATCGGTCTGCTGTGACATGACAGTGGACTTGCTGCTTGGGTGAGCCACCGAGGACATATAACGTTATCCACCTTTTCTCCAGCATTCATCCCTTAGCCCATGCGTAGGAAGTAGGTCTTGTCTTCCCAGTCCCAAAGTTTGTGATAGGTACTGAAAACGCTTGCATCTGTTGAGCAAAAAGTGGGGGCCACTGATGTGTAACGTTGTCCACTTGACGGCGGGGGCCTAAGGAGATCGCGAAAGGTGGTGGGGTCGACTTCATCATCAACGGGAGGATGTAAGTTGGGTAAGGGCTGGGGCCCACAAAGTCTTCGTGTCCGATTTCTTTTTGTGCGGTAAAGGGCATACGGGATGAAATACGGAAGACCAGCGTGGTCACTCGATGGAGGGGGCTAAGGAGATGGCGGAAGACAGTGGGACCAGCTTCATTGCAAACGGGAGGATGTAAGTCGGGTAAGAGCTGGGGCCCGCAAAGTCTTTATGTATGATTTCTGTTTGTGCGATAGAGGGCGTACGCGATAAAATCCGGAAGCCTGGGGAGTATGAAGACAAAAGCAAGAGTTCAAGGTGGGTGAAGAGGTGGGTGACGAATCAAAGTTGGGATATGGCGATAACATTCCCGTCGCTGATCATAGGATCGTATTTGAGACGACCCTAGGCGAAGACACCAAGGACCCTACTACACACTGGAACTCTGAGAGAATAGGACGCGAGGACTAGGGCAATAACCCAAGATGAGCTCGAATGGAGAGCCTCTGGGTGCTAGATTGCACTGTATATATACTACTCTACACGAGGGCTACGCAAGGCTATCCACGAGGCTGCGTACTGTGCAATGCTATGTTAGTGATGTCATGGCGGAGCTAAGGCTATGCGGGATGACATCAAGGGAGGCAGCGTGTACAGCATGAGGTACGGGTCTAGACTATGGTAGATAAGATACGGCTGTACACTACGATAAGATAAGATGCTATCTAATCACAGATTAGATAAGATAAAAAGTCGGACCGTTACAGTATTTGACACTGTTTGAATCAATGGTGACGAATGACGGGTGGTTTTATTTGTGCCACAGTTTGACCTAAAAAATACCCCAAGGTTAGTTTGGATGAGATAGTATAGGAAGCGCAGGGATGGCACACCTGGCCACATCTGTTGGATAGCCAGTAAAAAATAGGAACCGGGCCGTGCTTTTGCTTTTGCATGTATCTTGTGAGCGTACTCTCGGAAGATGACTGCGATCTCACAGAAATCGATGGACTGCGTGACTCAGACAAGCTGTCAGACCTGTTGGGTCGATGTCAGTGATAGCACTGGAAGTCAGGTAGTCATAAAGGGGAGGAGAAAAAGAAAGGAGTAATGTAAACATACACTAGCAGCTTCCGCTTTTCGAAGTCTGATGTTCCGCTGCAACATTTCAGTGTTCAAGTAGGGTGCAAGTGTGGCTGCATTTGAGTTGCTCGCAGAGCCGTGCCAGAATTTCTTTGCGCAATAGGTGAGCCCTTCTCCGGCAGTGACAAGAGGTAAAGCCACTGGTGTAGCATAGTTTTAATGCACAATCCACGCACAATTAAAATAGTACTCATCTTGGATGCCAGGATGACGAAGCCAAGAATGTTCAACGAGGATAAAGCTTGGCTATTTGATTTCAATCATTGTCCATGGAAGAGAAGGTGAGGGCTGCAGTGCAGCGAAGTACATTTGTCATCAGTAGTACTCAGCTGAGTTGCAGCCGAGAAGCAAATTCTCGTCCAGCTTTTCAGTGATTGTAAAACAAAAAAAGTCTGATATGAGGGGAGGGGGGGTAAACTAAGTATCTACCAATGTAAAGTCTAAGGTAGAACAGTCCTCAAGTATTGCTCTCTTCGTCGTCTCCAATGTGTGTCCATCTGCTTGGTTTCCATCATCTGTGTGATCTGTATCGTCTCCGTTCTCATTGCCAATGGCCCCATCTACGACATCATCTTCTTCTACAATCACTCTACTCTTCTTCTTTCAGGGCTTATAGATGGCTTCCCCCCAGTCCTGGCACACATGGTTGTCTGCAATGCGTTTCTCGAGTTGGACACTGGTGAGTCTTATCCAATGGCAACCTTTTTTGACCAGAACATCCAGGAGTTGTTCGAGTGGTTCCCAACCGCCAATATGAGAGGGATTTCAAATCAGGAGAAGATTATCCGGCCAGCCAACCAGGGCAAACCCATGCCGCTCAACGATACAACGCTCATAGTTATTGTAGTTCATCCGTTTGATATTGTTTGCATTGTCACTCTTGCGTTTCTCGTGAATGATAATAGCTGTTAATCATGATGAGTGGCTGAGCAGTAAAATAGGGATTTTTAAACTTACCAAGTCCTTCCTGTATGATGGACCAGCATTCACTAACAAGCTTCTTGATGCCGTGAGAAGGCTCTTGTGTAAAAGCAGCACAAGAATCTGATAGCCAGTAAATCATTAGTGGTAGTCAGAGTTGGTGATTATGATACGATTTTCAAGTAGATTCAAAAAGAGATTCTCTTGACCATAATCACACCAAAATCAGATTATGCTCTGAACACCCATGCTGAAATCCGATTCTGATCAAGATTATATGTCAGGATTTTGTTGAAGCTGTGCGAGGCTGTAATGTACAAACAAGGAAGGTGGGATTATCTAATCGGATATGCGCAGTCCAATTTTGCAGTGTCGGACCCTTCAGCACACTCTACAAGATGCCACAGCGAACTCGGAGGCAGGCAGAAGTGCACAAATTAATTAAATCTGTTTTACAGGTTAAAAAACGGCAGGCCAAAACCCATCAACGTCGCCAACAAAGGCTCAAAACCCTTTTGGGAAGGGAAAACCTTGGCCTCAGTTCTGAGTCGGAGTTGATGATGATAGAAGAGGATCTAGCAGCTGAGGATGATGACTTAGCCATGTCTGATGAGATGAGTTCCTCACTGAGCTCAGATCTTTCAGCTGATAAGTCTGACTCAAGCATTGCTGTTCCTGCTTTGGGGGATATGGGCCTGGATAGCAGTGAAGACTCAGATGTATCCAATCTTCCAGCCTCACTCAGCAGTGTGTGTGGGTTGGACTCTTCTGTCTTGATGGAGGAGTCTGGTTCAGAATCTGAGCTAAGTGATGATTCTGGCATGGATGCTGATGATGAGTCAGAATCAGATGATGCTGGCTTCATTGATGATCTTTCTATGCCCCAACCTCCGCACCTCCATCGTTTTGCCTGCAGGTTCATCCAGAACCTGTACTCCCATCGCTACTTGATGCCACGTAACCAACTTCCCCGTGGTCCATCTCAGCTACGCCATGTTGTTGATGTCCTCAAGGTTCAACGCCCAGACAGATTTAGGGAATGTCTTCGGGTATCCCCATTTACCTTTGACAAGATATGTGAGAAGATTTGCTTGGATCCTGTCTTCTCAAACCAGTCTCAGAATGATCAAATCCCTGTTCAAGATCAGCTGGCAGTGGCACTGTTTCGCTTTGGTCATGATGGGAATGGTGCCAGCATGCAAGTTGTTGCTGACTGGGCTGGACTTGGAAAAGGGACAGTGCATCTTGTTACACGCAGGGTGATGACAGCAATCCTACGTCCCTCATTTCGATGTGCTGCAGTTTGCCTTCCTACCTCTGAGGAGAAGGAGCAGGCCAAAGCTTGGGTCGAATCACACTCCTGTCCTGCTTGGAGAAATGGGTGGTGCCTAGTTGATGGTACCCTCATCCCACTTTATGATCGCCCACACTGGTATGGGGAGAGTTATTTTGATAGGAAGTCCAATTATTCATTGAATATTCAAGTATCATTCTTACCTACTTTCATGACCCTTTACTGATCCTGTTGTCCAGGTTGTTTCACTTCCCAACCTGCGCATCATTGACTTCAGCTATGGTCATACTGGAAGTACTCATGATGCTACTGCATGGCAAGAGACATATATTGCACAGAATCATGAAGACATTTTGGATGAAGGGGAGTTTATCTGGGCAGATTCTGCCTACCCAGTGAGTGCTTCAATGTGACTAGTACTACTAGTTGATGTTTTTCCATTCATCTTTCCACCTAGATTCAAACCTGGATTGTGGCTCCCTACAAGATGCCTGAACGTGAAGAACCAGAAAATAGGACATTCAATAACCATGTATCCATGGTTCGCATACGCTCTGAGCATGCCATTGGCTACCTGAAGGGTCGGTTTCAATCTCTCAAGGGCTTGCGTGTTAAGATTCGGGATGAAACCACTCACTGCATTGCCACTTACTGGGTTGTTGCCTGCATAGTGCTGCATGCATTTGCTATGCTATGTGAGGCAGAGGAACAGGAGATGGAGGAAGTGGACTATGATGCTGTGTCTCTTGATCCTTTCATTGCTGAGGGGCTTTCATCATCTTCAGAGTCTGATGAAAATACCTCTCAACTACCTCAGGGACGTAACCATCGGTTGAAAACAGCCAGGAGATTTCGGGAGCAGCTGAAGAATGCTTTACTTCGACACAAGGAAAGACACAGGCATAATTGACAAATCAACTGGTTTAATTAGTTACATTCCAGAAAAATCAAATGTAGTTGAATGAGAGCCTCCCTGTAAACTAGAACTCTCTCCAGAATCAAAGGGGGATTGATGAGGAGTTGAAGGGTAAGAGTAGTCAGGTTGAGGTAACACAGGAAGGGCAGAAGTTGAAGAGGTGACATCACTCCCAGCCGGTGGCAAATGATAGGAAGTAGGTTGTGTAGAGTTACTTGCCTGATGAGGGTCAGTGCGAGAGAGTTGGGCCATGCGGAACTGATGCTCAAGCTCAAGCTTTCGCAAAGCATATTCAGTCCTGCGGCGCTCCTTCTCTGTCTCCCTCTTTTCCTTTTCCAGACGGATCTGAGCTTTGGCCTGTGCTCGCACAACAGCAAGTGATACCTTGGCTTTCACAGCCTCAGCCTGTTTCTGGGCTGTCAGCTCCTCCTGTTCTGCTACCTCAGCATACCTGTCCAAAACAGACTTAGACTTTGCAGTTTTGGTTGTGGCTGTAAGTTTGGACTTCTTCGCAGCTGGACCAGCTTGCTGTGGTTTCAAGTCTTCTGCTAAGTCCATGGCACCATGCTTCCGAGTTGCCCCCTGATCTGCATTCACTACCAGGATATCACCCTCCCTAGCTTCAGCCTCAGCACCTTCCGATTCACTTTCATATTTCTCAGGCGGTTCACTTGAGCCTGTCAAGTCGTCGAAATCAGTTGGGAGCAGGACTGACATGTCGATGGATGTGTCAGCATTCCCGAGACCAGTGGGAACACGACTTGGCCGGTTTGCAACAAGTGCACGCATTTCAAAGAACCATGGAAACTCGGCTTTGATTTGTGCTATGCATTCCGAATGTTAGCTCCCATGTAACACCACATTATGACACGTAGACAAGCTTACCCCATTTTGTAGTAAAACTGTTCACCTTCTCCATATCAATATCTTCTTCTCGCTCAATTCCCGCGCCTGTCTCACCCAATTCTTTCACGTAGTTCAAAGTTTTGCGCTTTAAGCTGTTAGATGTCAATTCAGCACTCGGAGTGACATGATTCAGGTGAGGAGAAAGTCCTTGCTACTCACATTTGCATCCGATTCTTAATTTTCCTCACCCATGCCTGCCGCAGGGCTTTCTGCTTTGGATTCTCAATCACAATGGAAAATGCTGTGCCATACTCTTCGTGGCCATCAAACAATGCCTTACAGACCTCCCAGTAGTGCTCAGTCTTCTTCACCCCTCCTCCGTTTTTTGTGGAAGTGTTGCTACCAGGCTCAGGGTACAGGCCCAGTTGAATTATGTCGTCGGATGTGACAACATTCACGAGGGACCAAGTCAGAGCCTCGGTCCAACTAGAACAGGTAAGTATGATAATGTCTCTACCTAGCAAACACTCACTCAATATCTGGTACATCTGTTTCATCACCTGCAGTGTTTTCGTGCATTTTGCTGCTATCAGTGTTTCCGGAGTCTCAACTTCTGTTGGCTTCCAACTTCACATCCCCTTTTCGGCCCTTCGTCTTTGCTTTTGCTGCTTTCGGAGCACGCCCATCAGGCTTAGGTGAAGCTGCATGGCTGGCAGCACTGGCTTTGGGTGGCATTCTGTTCAGTATGCAGGGGGAAGACGTCCTGTCACTTTGAAACTAAATTTTTGTATTATTTTCCTTTAATTTTTTGAACTACCAAAAGCATCGAGTTAAACTGCACTAACGTCTGAAATCCGATGCAGAATCGTGTGAAGCGCCTCCGAAGGCGATTCGACGATTCATGTGGATTACGATTTTCATGCGATTTCAGGAGTCCATAATCGTCAGTCAAATCCATTCAAGAATCACACCATAATCGCCGACTCTGACTACCACTATTGTATTAAACTTGGCATGTTAAAAAAGATTACCAAGCCCTGAAACCACAAAGGATTCGAGCTTGAGCGCCATGCGGCGCGGCTCAAGGTCGAGGACAGCATGCACAAATTTCTCCGCTTTCTTCGAGAAGAATAATTTTGGGGGACTAAGATCTTCCACCCCTCCTCTAACAGCAACATAAAATCCTTCAATACCTAGGCAGGAGCATAGTGAGGTCCACTACACACTGTTAGAAGTACTTATTAGGGATTAATTGTAAGCATACCTCTTGGTCCATAGCATCAAAGGATGATTGCATGTCACGTTGAACACCCTTTGGATTGTCACGAACAATCTGCTGCTTCGTGGCATGCAGCTGCATGATTTGGTCTTGGTATGCTGTCTTTTGAGCAGTGGTAAGCTTGGAGTAGTGGGACGATAGAGTCCCTTTGTGCGCATCAATAAATTCAATCAGCGTCCAACGTTCACCTTTCAAAAGGTCTTGTATTGCTTAGTTAGAGATGAACTAATGAGTGTAGCAGAAAGGACACACTTTCATTGATATCATTCAAGCGCTGATGGACAAATGCATTCCAAGCATTCGGGCAGCGAAATTTCTTTCCAGCATACCCACCAAGGTATAGTTGACAACGGACCCATTGCTCGGACCTGGTGAAGTCAGGAATGGTATGAAATGAGTAAGAAACATACCAGTGATGTTTTTTTGATATTGCCACTACCTCACGCATGTAGGCTACACGCGCATTGTTGATATCATCTGTGAGTGCTCTGAACTTTTCACATCGAGCAAGTTTCTGCGACATGGTAAGATTTGGACGTGCAGTTGGTACTTTGTTTGTCTTTGTGCAGGCCATTGGTAGCTGGAGGGGCAAGAGAATCAGCGAGGATGGTGAATTTTCAGGACTAACCTGTGGTATTTCAATGAAGCACAATCCCAACCCTTAGTTGCAAAAAAAAAAAAGGCCATTACCAAACTGACAGTTCTGGTCCGATCATTGTTACATATAAAATGAATCTACAGAATAATATAGTACACCAGTGTCAGTCAAGAATTGCAATAGATCTAAGAACAAAGACTTACTCAAGAGACTGGAGAGCTCGTGCATGATCATATCTGCAGGATCATTGCAGGACTTGGTAGCTTGACTACAAAGTCTGAATTGAGCTTCCATCTTCTTGAACGTGGCTAGCCATGACACTTCGGAGAGACAGACAGGGCAGCGCTCAGGGCCAGCAGCTGTGTTTGTACCCGTGTAGTAAGCCAGGCTCGACATGCAGAACAGCTGGACATCCACACACCTCTCTGCTGCTGTTACAGTGTGGCTTCGTTGACAGCACAGTACTGGGATGTTGAGAAGCCCATGCAAGATGCTTGGAAGGACCTAAGGAAAAAAAGAATCTGTAATAAACACTGCCACAATGCAACGGATGGAATTAAAGCTGAGTTACCTTGTGCATCGCATTGGCTATATGGACTAGGTCAAATCAGGGTCCGAAAATGGGATGACACTTACCGGCAGATACAGGAATTAGTAGGTGCACTGCGGAGTACTAGACTTTGCAGTGCATTTTAGCACAATCAGGGACTAGCTGCCCCAGAAAATGGAAGTATCACTAACAGAAAGAAGTAACGACAGAAAATACATACCAAGAGGAGAGATTTGTCGATCATTTCCAGCAGTTCATCTGGAGGAGAATGGCACTAATAGTAGAGCACATGATTTGCCTTTCATCGGAAAGGAATGGATAAGATGTTGAGGAAAGAAGGTAAGTTCAGGGGAAGATATGGCGATTGAATCTTCCGTGGTATGAAATGCATCTGCCACGTCATGTCCCTATGCAGTGTTCAAAGGTGTCTGTGAGCAAAGTTGAATTTGATAGTAAAATTCACTGAGCATTACTTAATAGACAAGACTTCCAGCATGTTTTCATCAAGTTGTCGTATTGCAAGATCCAAGTATGTAGTAGAGTTGGACATCAAACATTATTGAGCAACGGTTAAGCATGAGATCAATCCAATCATTAATAATCAATATTCAATTAGCCAGCGCCACATTGCACATGGATAAATGCACCGTCAGTCTGACTTGATATAACAGAGACCACCAGTACTTTAATGATACAGACTCTTGATTCTTCAAGTCTTGAATGACCTCAACCAGTGGGGCTTGCATGAGCCTAATAGTAGTACTAAGAGTTCATGCACAGATGGACCATCACACAGCATGAGTCAATAAAGACTGAATATAAGAAACACTGTCATTCGATGGCTATCAGTATTTCTTGTTCATTAGTCTGTAGTATTACTACTAGTTCCCAGTGACATCTACATACTAAGTTCAATTTTTTTTAATATGCACATTCATACAGAAGAGACATTGTAATGTAGGTGAATATTACTTTAAAGACGACGGGAATTTGTGCAGGTGTTATTGAAGCATTGAGTTACTGTGACAACACAAAAGACACTGTATAAAACAAAGTGCGACAAAAACCACAGCAAGTAAAGCACCAGGAGCTCGTTAGTGAGTAACCCGGCAACATGAGATTGAGTAGTACAGGCGAAGTCATTGAGTAGGTAGGAGATGTGCCCCCCTGCTCTGATCATAAAACAGCGATGTCCCATCAGTGATGTTCCGCATGGTGAAGTAGCACCCACATACGGAGCCTGTGGGATATAGGGTGATGTAGGTGAATATGTATTCAGCGAGCTCGGGTTGTACCTGGCAGGACCGGCAGGTGACACACCTCTAGCAAAGTAGGTAGGGGATGTGGCCCCTTGATTCCAATTGTAAACGGCAATGTTGCATCAGCATATGGAGACAGTGGGACATAGGGCGACATAGGCAAATATGCATCCAGCGAGCTCGGGCTGTACCTGAGACTGGCAGGCGACATGCCTCCAGCAGAATAGGAAGGGGATGTGGCCCCAGCTCCGATCATAAAACGGTGGCGTCACATTGGTGACATTCCGAATGGTGAAGTAGCACCTGCATACAGAGACTGTGGGACATAGGGCGATGTAGGTGACACGCCTCCAGCAAAATAAGTAGGGGATGTGGCCCTCTGGCTCTGATCATAAAATGGCAGCATCACGTCAGTGATGTACCCAATGGTGAGGTAGCACCCACATACAATGACTGGGACATGGGGCGATGTAGGCGAATATGCATTTGGCGGGCTTGGGCTGTACCTGAGACTGGCAGGCGACGTGCCTCCAGTAGAATAAGAAGGGGGTGTGGCCCCCAGCTCCAATTGTAAAATGGTGGTGTCAAATTGGTGACATTCCGAACGGTGAAGTGGCACCTGCATACAGAGCCTGTGGGACATAGGGCAACATAGGTGACATGCCTCCAGCAGAATAAGTAGGGGATGTGGCCCCCTGGCTCCAATCATAAAATGGCAGCGTCGAGTCAGCAATGTACCAAATGGTGAGGGAGCACCCACATACAATGTGGGACATAGGGCGATGAGGCGAATATGCATTTGGCAGGCTTGGGCTGTAGCTGGGACTAACAGGCAACATGCCTCCAGCACCCAGTGGACTCTGTCCATGTGGAAGGAATGAGAAATTAGTAGGGTCATCCCGCCGTTGACTGTGAGCGGAGAATGCCACGGATTTGCCCTTGAAGTTACTCTCTGACCATGCTGGCGAGTTGGTATCGTAGGGCATCATTGCCACCTGACCAGGAGCCATTCTGCCATCTGTGTGTGCCGTGAGCATGTTCTGTACGGGCAGTCGATGGTCAACAACGGCGTCTTTGAGTATGTTGATGTCAAGTGCAACGTTGAATCCACCTGTGCCCATAGGTGCGAGCTGTCTGAACATGACGTCCTCTGCAATCCCATGACAATCATCTTTTTCACTCACTGCCACTGCCTCCATTAGAATTTCCACAGTCTCTTTGGACGAGCATCGCATCAGTGCGCCAGTACCAGCACAGTTGATAACATGCCAAGTAATGGCCATGAGCGTGCCACGGTGTGTCATGAGGTCGCCCAGGAGGATCAGATAACAGTAGTTGGCATACGAACCATCAAATTCAATGACCCCAAGCAGCTTTTTTATGATCGTCACATGTGCAGCTTCGATACTGAGCGCATTGAAGATCACAATGCCATTGTTCGAGTATGTGCACATAAAGTCCATGCCAGGGATATACATGACTGCCTTGAGGTTGACACCGTTCGTCTCGAATACCCGCTTCTTCATCTTGGTGTTGCCCTTGTTGACATACACTATATCGTGCTTGAGTGAGAACACCCTATGGATGGCAGATACACTGTGCAGACCGACTGAGCTCAACATTGTGTTCTGCAGCTGGTGAAGGAAAACGTCTCTTCAACCGTGCCAAGAGATGGCGTCTGGACATTTGATGTGACATCGATTATCTCCTTGAGACATGGTACACAAAGCGTGACATTCTCGCCGGCATAGTGGAATGTGTTCACTGTCATCTGTGTACCAGGATCGCCAACCAACTGGGCAACCAGCATTCCCCACATCTCACCCAGGTTAACGAGGGATTGACTGTGTGAGTGCAGACCGTGTAAGTGTAGTATTCGGGCGAGCAAGTACATGGACATGACAAGGTTGAGCAGATACGTGAGGGGTGTGGATTGAATCAACGTACTACGAATCCATCCTCTCTATACATGCTTCAAATCAAATGGCTTCATCTCCTCCTTCATCTTCTACATTATCCTCCACCTCATCCGAGAGTTCTGCATGAATTGGACCGTTATAATGTGTGAGATTGTAAATATGTGCCAGTCTGGAGCAATGCACGTCGTTGACCCGTTTCTGTCGTTTACACACTTCTGACATCTCTGCAGCAAGCAGTGGGGTCGTGGAACGAAGCCTAGTAACACATTTCTCCATCTCCAAGTTTTCTGTATCCACCCAAGCCTGTAATCTTGGAATCTCAACGTTCAGTCTCACAATCTCCTCGTGTGCACATAATAGCTTGAAATACTTGACCACTATCTCCCGATGAGTAGGGTTGACCCATGGCTTTGCAAGAACATCATATCGTGAATGTTTCAGGAGGTCAAAGTCTCCCAGTGATGCATACAACGTTACTTCGTTGTATTGTAAAATAGGCTGGGGGGGACGTTGCTTGACAGCAAGTTTGTTGTACTTCTCAAGTGTGGACTGGATTGCTGCAGAGCGCTTGACAATAGCTTTTGAAATTTGTTTGCGAAGTTTATATCCTAAGAACGATTAGAATTTGGCATTTAAGTAGAAAAGGAAAGCTGACCTGTCGACGAGAGATTTGCTTTTGAGAGTTCGAACAGGCGCTGCATGATGAGACCTTCAAGATCTTCGATCGCACGGATGAATTGGCGTCTCTTAGCATATTCGAGAATATCCTGGTATCTGGCGCTCTGAGGCATCCACCTTACCTCAATGTTGAGGCTAGCCTCCAGCTCTTCCACAACATTCATCTGGTTTTGCAGTTTGCGCTCTGCAGAGCAGTGGGCTGCATGGCCTTGCTTCGTTGCTTGGGACGCCAGATGGCTGAGACCAGAGTCTGGTGTGAATGATGTTGAACTGTACGAAACAAATCTGTCAGACTTGATCTTCTTGTGAGCCTCCCTGTAGTCATCATGTCACACCAAGGTACAATAAAAATCAGACCGCAACTGACTCATATTTGTGGAGTAACTCAAGTGCTTCAACATATTTGACCACGAGAGCGTCTTGCACAGGTTCAATCCCAACGTTCTTCAGGTATTCAAGCTCCTCCGAAGCCCATGCTTCAAAGTCAAATGTTTGGGTGGGATGAAGTGCGTGGTATGCGTCTAGGTCTTTCGAGTAGTCGGCAATTAAAGTTAATGCCTGTTTGTAGTTGTTAAAAAGGAAACGGCCTGGAAGTACTCAGCTCTTGCATCAAAGCACACATGTTGTACTTACTAAGCTTGAGGTATCTGTCCACATCCCATTGATCAAAGTGGAGATCAAGGTATTGAACATAATGGAAATGTGATGCATGGCGAATGAGGGGAGCCATTGCATTAGAGCTGGAAAAGATTCGTTCGCACGTCTCTAAATCTTTGAGTCCAAATCCACGAAGGTATAGTGGGTGATTTTGAAGTTGACACTTGCAATTGTGCGCATGGCCATGGAAAGCATTGACCGCAAGCAAGAGATTGTTGTGGGATGCCTTATTGCGGATGGAACTTGCAGCAATGGTACTTGCAAGACTGCATCCAATATCGCTCCCAATTGCTTGGTTCGCACCATGCACGTCAAGCAACTTATTCATCGTTGCTAAAGGGTATTTAGCCCTTTTCCTCGTAAGTCCGCCTTTTTTGAGTAATTGTGCACTTACAGTTCACCACTTCGTCGCATCTCAACGACAGTCTGGACAATGCCATGTCTACAGGCTGAAAGGAAGATTCCTGTCTGCTCGAAAACACAGACAGTATCTTCGTTAGTCGAGCTTGCCGCTTTCCAGTTTTCTGTGCAGTCCGCACCCCTGTCAACCTGATTGCCGTCACGTTCCCCTGGCCATAGGCGAACATCGTCCCTGAAAATGTCAACATCATGCCACGGTATCATGTATGTACTAGGGAATGTGCGGTGATCCGCATGGCCAGCATTGTCCATACACTTGGCAGAGGTATTGCCATCCATTGCCTTCAATGATGCTGGGCATAAAATAGGTTCACCATCAAGCTATTGGAAGTTATTAACGTTGCATAGAACTGATATCAAACCTACCTTGTTGGAGCAGGGTGGACAGTTATGCCGAAGTTGCCAGTCCAGGGCATCACAGCCAAGCGCTGTGTCAATCTGTAAACGAACATTCCGAAGTATGGCTAAGTAGGCATCAAAGGTGTTCGAGAATTGGCCCTGAAATGTTTGCATATATGTAGCCTTTCAGCTGTTCGATCATGTCATTATACAGCTGGGATACAGACTTACATCGTGTAAAGCACACAGCACCTTAGCGTATGCTTGGATACTGAACGAAGATTGACGGCGTCGAAGCTGGTGGTAGAGTTCCAGACACTTGAAAGAGATTGCGACAGAAGGTGTAGTCGGCGTGCACCCAAGAAAGCCAGCACATGCGAGGGAAGCGTTTGCTAGTTCATCTGGAAGCTGGTGGATCACATGGTTGTGATGCAACTCTGTGGTGTGCATGGTGAGTCTAGCCTGTAAAATTGATGTACAATGGACCAAAGACATCAACAGCCGTTACATGGAACTGGTGGCAAGAGGCCAGTTCTTCGTCTACTAGGTTGACAGGGCCATTGTGCTTCCATTCGAGATAACACTCAACGAGAGCAGGTAATTGCATATTCCAGGCTGTGTGCATGTTGGCATAGCGTGCTTCACGTGTCCGTTGATCATTGCGGCATTTTCAAGAGCTGTAAAAAATATCAGCATTGCAGTCATAATAGAAACAACTTTGTACTTGTTATACAGATGAAGTTGTGCATATGCTGAGTAAATATTACCAGGCTTGGGGCGACTTTCAGAGAGAGGTTGCCTCTCTTCGTCACTTGTATCAGTGTCCCAATCAGATTCTTCGGGCGAGCCTGCCCACTTCTGCGATATATCACCGTAGTCTATTGTGCCCGCATGTACTTCATCTTCCATCGGAGAAAAACTTATCCCAGACTCCAAAGATACTTCGGTAAGCATAGCAAGGCATTGATCTAGAATCCAGTAAGAGATGGTGAGAAAAATAAAAGAAAAACAACTTACTATGGAGTCGGTCATCAATGTCGCGCTCAGTAGCGATCCGGTCACATTGTATGCTTGTGAGGCCCGCTAAAGTGGTCCTTATACTGCTTGGACAGAGTACCAACATCTTGACATGCGTTGATGTTGAGCGGAAGGCTTTTGACTTCTTTGCCATGCCGGTGGTGGTGGTAGCAGGGCAAGGGATCATTGCTTAGTAAGTACTGTATTGACATGATTATGTAACTGAGTGGAAGTCACACCAGTACACAAGTAATTTGCACCTTATTATTAGTAATACGAGGAAAACGAGTACTAGAAATATAGTAAAGCAAGAACAGAAAAAGCACGCGAAGAATGGTAAAGAAATGAGCATTGTGCATGCTCATCGTCACCGACGACGAGCAAAGATGCTTTGTCATCATGGGAGACAGCGGCAGGAGTCACAGGGACAGTGACGTCCCAACAGACTCCGCATGATTATGTAACCGAGCGGAAATCACGCACGCACACACCTCTACATGATTATGTAACCAAGTGGAAGTCACCAGTACACAAGTAATTCTCACTTATTGTTAGTAATACAAAGAAAAACATGTATTATACACATGATGGAACAAGAACAAGAAAAACCCGTGGAGAAACGGTGAAGAAATGAGTATTGTGTGTGCTCATCGTTGCCAACGACGAGCAAAGATGCTTTGTCATCGTGGGAGTACGGTGGGCGAGAAGGATCAGGTTGCCATTTCAAGGTTTGAGGTTCCACGGTTTGTTTACAATCATGTAGCCGAGGCTCCACCCCACAAATTGGGGGTTATGTTATTTGCTCCATTGGCTACATTACGAAATCCATCAACGCACACCGCACAGACCGCCGACCGCATCAACATCGTATTGTTTGTTTACAATCCTTGCGACTTGGCAAGCATGAATTATGGCGAACTACAGGCTGACATTTCGCGTCAGCTATCATCTTTTTATCAAGGGTCCCAGTTGAATGAGTCGAACGATCGGGTTTGCCATGTGGGGCACACGCCGTACTTACAGGTAATTGATGTGTTTGTTTTCATACGTGAAAGACGGACTGAATATTTAAAAGTTCTGTGGGGGCAGAGTACCTTTCTTGAGGACGTGTCACATTTCCTCTCATGTCTGACAGTGAGGAACTCGCTGGCCCAGTTGACTTGGTGGCACCTCCAGGTGATGATGCGATCACCCGTTTCATCCCAAATCCCACAGGAAGAAACCAACACATGCATTGTCGTGAGTACTTCACAGCCTTTCAAGGTCCCACAGTTTGATTTACTTCAACAGCTCCTGCAGACGACGAGCATGTGACAGAGATCCTTCAAGATTACCACCGCAAAAACATCACGAACAAGAAGATAATCACCAAGCTCTTATGGGTCGAGCATGGTATTAAGATGAGGCGTGTATATTCCACTGCAAGCGGCTGATAGCTGACCTAGCACAGTGAGGCCACTGTCACGCGACGTCGATCAAAGCTCCAGCTTCATGGTAGCCGCACAACATCGCATGTATTGCCTGAGACTGTCAAGCGCCAGTTGGTCCTAGATCAGATGGCTAAAGATCCTGCACGGCGTCAAGGTCCCGATTTGATCAAAGAGGGCATTGCCTTTGACACAGGTGTCCATTTGAGCCGTGACTACATTACTGTTGAGATGCGCCGTCAGGATCCTGGTGGATTTGAGCTACGTGACCCAACTGCTAAGAAGGTTGTTCGTGAGCCACTTGTTGCCCTTGGCCCTCATCATGAGTGGTCTGCAGATGGTCATGACAAACTTTCAAGCATTGGGTTTCCGATTTGGGGAGTTCGTGACAAGTGGTCTGGGAAATGGCTTGGTCTGTGGGCTGTTCCGAACAACCGGTTGAAGACAGCCATTGCATACCTTTATCTCAGTACAATCGAAAGTGTAGGTGGGATGCCTCTTCAGATGACAACTGACTGTGGCAGTGAGACTACTCAAGTCTTTGGTCTCGCAAATGCTTTACGGTATGTGTTAGCATTTTACACGATAAATTGACTGACAAATCATAGTGAAGAGTTTGCACCCAAGTATGCAAGTGATACTCTCCCACCCCATCGTTTCCTTCGCAGCATCAGGAATATAACTATTGAACGTGGGTGGCTTTGTTTGCGCCTGCAATGGGGCATGAATGCGAAGATCTGGTGGGAGGCAGGTGAGGGCATTTATAATCCGATGGATCCAAAGCATTAGTAGGTGCCACTTCGTCATAACTAGCACATGCTGATATAAGCTGTTGAAGTGAACTCGTGCAATGGCTGTGGCCAACGTTCATTCAGTGTGAACTCGATCATCTTAGGGAACGGTTGAACAACCATCCGACCCACTTCGATCCAGCTAAGAAGCTACCTTCTGGAGTTTCACCCAACATTGCCATTGCTTTGGCGGACGAATATGGGGGGGGGAACTGTTTGTTACCTGTTGATCTTGCTGTAATTTGTCGCCTTAAGGATGACATTGGAGGTGAAGATCTAGTTCGGTTCGTTGATGTAGAGTTTGCGCATTCTGCAGAGGCTGCCTTTAATACCTTGGGCATTGACAGGATCACATCAGATAACATTTGGCTCGTGTTTACGAAGATGCTACCATTACTTTAGCTTTATGAGTAGAATTGTCCATTGTCAATGTGATACTATGGAGTCCATTATCTCAAATGATATGTAGTCTGATTCAAAAGAGGGTGTTTCAGTTAAAACCAACACGCAAAGGATGGTTGTGAGCACGCCCTGAAATAGTGCCATCTCCACCAGCACTGTCGTCTGCTTCGGAATCAGTGTCTAGGTGAAGCTTGAGCATATGACAGATATTGTTGCATCGGTGTGCTTTGAGGTACGTGCATATTTGTTTTTCACCTTCATCCCAGTGGCCCGACGTTTGGTCATGGCTGACGAAATGTTAGTTATACTGAAAAAGTTTGAGTATTGCCACATACGTATGTGCCTGAGGATCAAACAAGGTAACGGACGCATCTGGAGCAATAACACCTGTGAAACATTAGTTGTACATAAGTGCAGTATCAAGACATTGTCATACCTTGCAAATCGGACAGTAGGACTGTTTTACCACTATCAAGTAGAGCATGGTGTATGTATGCATCAATTGTGAGACCCAAACGATCTCCATTCTGTGGAATATCGGTATTACCGCAAAATTTTCTCTCGACATATAATCCATCACATGATAAAAGTGGTGCTGCAAGGAATGTCTTGAACAACAGAGTTCGATCGTCAGCATTGTCCATTGGCTTTGGTGGAATTTGAGCAGTAACTGTACCAACAAAGGCACCTTTGACATTCCATGCAATGCCTAAGAGGCAAATAAGTTCAGTCGAATTATTGTTGACCAAGATGCTTACGAGGCAAGTTCACACAGTGTACTTTTGCACGCTGATAGAAGGATGCAAGGAAGTAATCCGCAAGGTGAAGAAGATGAAGCTCCTGAACGAGATCCTCTGCATTTGATGACTCGCACGAAGAAATTGGTTTGCACTGAAAAATGGCATAGTCTGCCTGACGAAATGAACCCTATTGTGCCATCAATGTCAGTCTTCAATGGCATGATACAACAATGATATAACAAAGCTACCTTGAATGCAAATTTGCTCAGACCTTTGGAGATGTAACCTCCATGTTGGATACCTCCTGAGATATATTTTTGCCAGTGTTTTGCCACAAGAATCGTCTCCATCTCATTGTGTTTGACGAGACTAATGTTACCATCACCATCAACCATACAGTCCTGCCGCACAAACTCAAATGCTTCATATTCAATCTGAGCTGATGAAATTCGTGGTCGGTAAGCACTTTTATAACGTTTTGCAGAACTACCAGCAGTGTCTAGTACAAGTACACAAAATCAGCTAGGTTTGACTGCTTAATGAAACAGATGGGGTTACATACCTGGGCATGGGCCAGCTGATTCAAGCCTTCGTTTCAGTCGTCGAGTACTTGCTGGAACTTTGGAGGTACATGCGTGGGATTTCCTAGCAGACTTCATGATGAACTCGTCATCAGGACCATCTTCATCATGATCAGTCTAGCCATAGGATGCTTCAATATATCACTGGCAATGTTAAAATTTTCATGACATACTGGCTCATTCAGCAAGAGACGAAGTGAAAGAGCATTCCGCTTTTTGTCCCTTTCTGACAGCTGACCCATTGACTTAATACGGTTGTACATCTGTCCCACAGTGACACTTGATGTATAGCTTTGTTCCAGGTGGAAGCATTCTGTCGCAGACTGCGTAACAGCAAAAATTGCATTTACTCTAGTAAACAGTATTCTCGTCATTAACAAGGACAGACAGCAGAGTTATCTACCCACCGGTCAAATGATGGCATGATTGCATTGCTTCCCATGCAGGACTCCTCATAAACACTGGATGCCTTCATGAGAATTTGCATCAGCACCTTTTCTGCATTTTCTCATATATCGACATTGATGGGTATGAGTGGAATATGATACTGTACAGTCCAACTTATCAGCATTTGAACCAAGTTGACAGCTTATTTTGAGCCCGTACCTTCTTTGCTGCCTTAGACTTATCAGGTGGACACAAGAAGATACTAAGAAAAATATTAAGTGTTTCGACACGGTTCTGACGCTTTAATGCTGCTGTTGCTTCGTTGACCTGTGAGGCCTTCTGTAGTCCAGCATTTTTGGGCCGCTGATTAAGCCGGTGCTCTGATGCCCATGAAGAGTGTGCTTCCATGCGTTCCAAAATGGAAGCTCCTCACAAGGGAAGTGTCCCATCAGACAATTCAGTTGGATGCACTGGAGTATTTGTATCAGCACATGCACACTTGTCTCATTCATGTCCTCTTACCTTCCTCACAACTTGCACAAACCTTTCCTGTCAAGAACCGAAAGACACACCCACATACTTCACACTGTGGAATGTCCTATTGTTTAGATGAGTAGTCAGTACTATTACCATGGTGTTCAATGTATCCAGAAAACAACCAACTTTAATGGACTCGTCATTTGGACTGAGCAGCCGTTTCAGGCACTTTGCACACTCATCCACATCCAGTTTTGGGAATGATTTTGAGCAGCTAGCACAACATGTCATATAAATGAGTGACAGCAGTTAGCAGTGAAACTGAGCTTAGTATAATGAGTGGACAGCCCAGCTGATTTGAACGTGAATAGAAGGAGTGAGAGGAACTTTGGGGGGACATAGTAGCGGAGCAAAAGTGCTCAAAATACCCCATTTGGTTTAGCTTTGTTATAAACCACAGATAGGCGAGCACCAGAGTGGAGAATGGCCTTCAACAGGTCACTGGTGCATTACACTGAAAGAAATAAAGGGGGCTTATATTATAGTAACTGCTACTTGCATCTCAGGAAAAGGACTGTAAACAAATGATGCGGTCAGCGGTCTGTGCGGTGTGCATTGATGGATTTCGTAATGTAGCCAACGGAGCAAATAACATAACCCCCAATTTGTGGGGTGGAGCCTCGGCTACATGATTGTAAACAAACCGTGGAACCTCAAACCTTGAAATGGCAACCTGATCCTTCTCGCCCACCGTAGGGAGACAACGGCAGAAGTCGCCGGGACAGGGGAAGCGCGTTGTGTGTTGCTGGCACATGATTAGTAATCGTGAGTGCGTCATATCTAGCATGTGATGTCCTTATCTATCGATTAGATCCTATAGGTTATCTTCAACTACCATCTCTATTACAGTTTTTCTAAGTAACAGCTGAGAGCTGCGAAATTGATTATCCCTACTAACTAGTAACACTGACAGGTACGTACTACTGTTACTAATTAGTAACATAAGCGGTGTCACCCAGGTGCTTTCAATAAATCGTTGGATTGAGTGGAGACCAGTAAGACGGCGTGGGAATATTTGGCCCTTAACTTGAACCCGTCATCGGATTTCAGGCTAACTCACCATTTAGTGAGCCTCAATCCACCGCCATTAGCTGTACTCTGACGCATGTAAAATCTTCATAGTTGAACTGAACCAATCGCAACCTACACACAGCTTCAAGAGTGCAAGATGCGTTTGATCAACGTAAATTCCT
>Ga0307518_10000805_pt1 | contig 23541 bp, 29 predicted proteins | sample 25_EM_MG_FD_203889 | JGI IMG/M metagenome (GOLD analysis project Ga0307518, IMG submission 203889) | Populus trichocarpa ectomycorrhiza microbial communities from riparian zone in the Pacific Northwest, United States - 25_EM | ecosystem: Host-associated > Plants > Roots > Unclassified | place...
CTAATGGAGCTATCGCAATTGGTGGTAAATGTTCCTCGTTGCCAGAAGTTGCACAGGCACTATCCCTCATACCATTAGTGTAACAAAGAGAGTGACATCATCAAGTGAGGAAACAACGGAAGAAGCCGTGCCTTGACTACGCACTCGTCCAGAGTGTTTTCCTGCCTGGCTATGGAACACAAACCTGAAATATAAACATAGAATGAACCTCAACGGCGTACCGTACGTCCTTCAGTATTGACTCCAGACTGCAGTAAGATAAGCAAAATGAGCTTCTTTTCAAGCCGTAAACTGGAGCCAAAACATGTACAGCCCATTTGGATTGGTTAGAACGTTCGTTGGCAGGCTATTGACAGTTGGTCGAGCAGAGCATTACCCACGTACCGAGAAAAGCGTTCGAGCTGTGGTGCAGGCAAGGAGTGGGGAGAAACACGCACATACAAGGGTGAATTAGGTTGATCACTGCCTTTCGGTGAGAATGCCGAAGTGAAAGGGACGACGAAAAATACAACAATGATAAGACAAAAATGGATCCTGCTTAATTTCCACTGATGTCTATGATGTCAGAAGTAGGAACCCCAAACCTGTGATTGCATATTTTTGGAAAGAGATATCAGGGGATGTCCCAGGCGGTGCTACATGGACTGCACATGCGTGGTGAGTATCACGGCGTCTGATTAGCGTCCAACGGCATTGTAAATGGGTCCTGTCATACCACCCTGTTCCAGGCACTTGCATACGAATGCTACAAAGAAGAGAGCCCTGAGATATCTCGTCAAGGCTCAAAGGACTCAGGAAGGCGTTGATTACTACGGACCGAATCGATAGCGTAACAATTATCGCAACACAGAGATCTGGGGCGCACCATCATGGCTACCCCGCTAAATTTAATGTTTACCGGATGCGCTCAGATTGAGCGGGATGCCCTGTCATTCGCTGGAGTTAGTATATTTATCAAATCGAACAAAAAGAAACGGGACTTCTGCATTGATTTGGCGGGTTAAGGGCGGGTAGGTACTATGTACATCAGAAGCTTCGATCATGCTGTACGGTGCTCTCTGGTGCCTCCGTATAGCACTAAGGTCGTATGTTATTTAATTTCGGAGTCAGAGAAACGCTCACCCGTGAAGATGAGTGGACCAATAGTCAGTAGCGAAATACAAGAAAATTGTTGGAGGACACTTCATACACTACACAGCGAATTTGACGGATACGACAAGGGTGGGGGAAGAGGGATATTGACTGAACACGTTGCCATTATTCACGGTCTATGACCAATATTTGGCGAGATTCTGATAGACGCCGTCGGCCATCGACAGAGTCAGCTTCCGCGCGTGATTAAATAACATGGAATTTGTACGGAGAACGGGCACCGTGAGCATCGTAGCGCACATGGCTGAAAGTTGAGGATGCCAGCGCGCAAGTGGCCGAAGGTGGAAACCATGACGAAGGAACCTGGTGGCCAGAGTGAGCACATTGAATTAGGTTGATGGGCTGTGCAGAACGTCCATTAGCGTCTCTAACGAGGCGAGCAACTGGGGAGTGTGTAGTTTGATAAACACATAAAATAACAGCGCACGAATGGACAGCCTGGGCTGGGCGTACGGTCCTTGGCTTGTGCACACCAGCGAGATTTGTGTTTGAGCGAGCGACGCGTTAGAGCGGAGCTCGTTGATGTTGGGGCGGAGAATCATGAAGTGCAGACGGCTGTCAAACCCCAAGGCGGCAGCAATGCAAACCTTCTCCAGAGCGGATACGCTTCAGACAACATGTTGGTCGTCGCCGGCGACGATGGTCGAGGACCGGCAGTAGGCGCGCACGGACCGCATCCTAAAACGTACGCAATTTTGGGTTCGCACGTGTGAATGCTCTTACCCTTACCACTCGGCCGTCTCACTCACGTCTGTGTCTGATTGCTTTTCCTGACTGGATAATCAGCTCAGAAGACGAGAACCTCTGTATTCCCGCCGATATCATATCGTCCCCTTGAAACAGCAGCCGAGGCGGACGAGCACTAGTTCTGAGCGGCGACGGATCGGAAACGCAGCATTTCGAGCGGAGTGAGTTCTCTCTCTTGTCTATCCCGTCTACCTAGCTGTTTCTTGCCATGCAAGACTTGTTTTCACTACTGCCTGACGGCCAGGCGATGTCATCCAGAGGGACTGACTGCATCTTCCTCATGTTTGTAGCACCGTTGCTCCGCGCCTACTATTTACGTGCTTTCAGGCTCCCGGTCTTTAATCTTGTCGCCTTTGTATGGCAAACGACGAGGCCAAGAATGCAGGGCCGGTTGCCCATGAGCACCCATATCCACCCACTATGACACCATATCCCCAGGGTTTTAGTGCCACATATCCTGGGTATCCCGCTGTGTACTTTGCTCAACCTCCAGATACAAACCACGGAGAGGGTGCAAGTGGTGCAGCTTCAGCACCTCCGCTCATGATCCCCATCGCTGCGCCAGGCATGCTGTATCCGTACCCCCCAGGACAGCGTATGTTACGATTTCCACATCCACATGTCTTCGCAGCGCTTACGTCAGACTCCAGCCTTTCCACAGTTTACCCAGCCTGCATCACCTGTGGCAAATGGACAACGCACGAAGCGCAAGCAAGTCAAGATGGCGGTAAGACACTTGCAAATACAAAAACTGATTGTGACCCTTTATTGAAGTGCACCAACTGCGCAAATGCTTGTAAACGCTGCAACGAAGCACGACCTTGTGAACGTTGTATCAAATACGGTATCCCAGAGAGTTGTGTCGATGGCGTGCGAAAAGAGCGACAGAAGGGCATTAAACGTGGTCCATACAAACGGAAGAATAAAACTGCAGATGGGGAAGCATCATTTGAAGGTACAGTTTTTTTTTCTCGCTCCATAAATGTTTATTCGCATGGCGCCTAGGTTTCACAGCAACCAGCGGCGATTCGGAGTGGCAAGGCAATGGCTCCAGTTCTTCAAATCCCACCCCGGGTCAAAGTCAAGCCGCAGCAAACGTGCACGCCATCCCACACTACCCTTCTCCGGAAGGTTATTTCCCGTATTTCTTTCCCCCTCCCCCTGGGTTCATGGCCCCGGGACATGAAGGAGCTCCAGCACCTGAGGGCGCATCCAGTGGAACCAGTCAGCCACCAGCAATGGTGCAGTATTATCCTATGCCCCCTCCAGGATATTATCCCTATCCACCTCCTGGTGTATATCCGCCTCCACAGAATGGGAATCAAGTGCCCACCATTGATCCAACGGATACGTCGAGAAATTCAAGCCAGCGTGTGGAGACTCCAAAGGTGGCGCCGGCTACGGGAAAGAAGAGATCTAGGGCTGGAAAGCAGGCGGAGTCGAAGTCGAAGAAAGCGAAGGCCGCAGCGACCACCAATACCGAGAGTTCAACCTCTGGCGGGACGGTGGGAGGGAATGATCGAGACGGTGATGGTGATGACAATTGATCTCTCACTCGTCAGCTTGGTTAAACACGACTCATTTCCTGCCACCGTATCGCCAAAAATCGGCGTGTGAATAAGTACTCGTTTTTCTCCTCGTTGGTTTCGTGCTGTTCGATAAATTTGACCTTTGTTTCGCTACGACCGAATTGTTGAACCATTCCGACCGTTTTTTGACCATCAATGGGGTCTCGTATGATGTGGATTGATGTAAGTGCGGTACTTAATGGCGGTGTTTGTGGGATCCCCTTCGTGGTCAAAAATCTGCGGAAGCCGTAACGTTGTGGTGCTCCTATAAACGGCGAATTTATGCCTTTTTACCTTTCAACCGATCTCTCTGGACACCAAGCTCCTCGCTTTTTACTTCCATAGTAGTATGGCTGAAGCATGCTGGTCCATCTTCCTGTACTAATCTCATACTTGCTTGTATGGTGTTTGTGAAGTTCAGGCTTGCCTGATTTGGAAGTGGGTGCTTACCGGATACAATTTCACTGGTCCACCAAATTTCTTTCCTTCGTCCACAATGTTTGCCGTCCGTGCTCTGCGTCAGCTCACTGCTGCCTCTTCTCGAACTCTCGCACGGCCTGCACTTCGTAGCGCGGCCTCGCGCACGTCCATAGCTTCATGGGCCTCGCCACGTCTGAGCAGTTCAGCTTCAAGGACGTTTTCGGTGTCTTCTGCCCGGTTTTCGGAGGGTTCGAGTGTGTTGTGATACGTTCCATCTTGCAGGATATCCACTCACCAACAATTGGTTCAGGTGATGTCCTTCTTTCGCAAAAACTCGCCGAAGAGCTCAAGTACGAGAAGGAGGCTGCCGTTGAGCCAGAGCCAGAGTTCTTGACCACGTTCAAGCAGCAGGACCTCTGGAAGGTAAAACACGTTTTTTCACTCTCTCCGTATATGGTATTTAGACATTCATAGATCGATGATGTCGGAGGCAACGATGAAGTTGCTCTGGCGCGCAAGTTTGGCAATGAACAGTACGCCTGCATTACCAAATCAACTATTACACAAAATCTGTATCGTTTTATAGAATACGCGTCATGTTTTCTATCGCCGACATTCAGACCGCGGAAGAACCTGAGTTTGCTCAGGAAGAGGAGGATAGTTCAGATGCATCAGAACACATTCACTCTTACCCCATTCGTGTCTCGGTCAATGTGACTAAGGTACGGTCTCCATTTTACATTACCTTGTCAACGGGCTGATTTGTTGCGTCGTTTAGGAAAACATCAAAGGATCGATCAACATTGACACGATGTGCCAAGACGGCGGATTTGTTGTGGACAATATCTCATATTATGGAGATGCAGATGTTGGCACGGAGCTGACTGCCGAGGCGGACTGGAAACGACGTGGACTGTACATTGGCCCACAATTCGACACTCTCGATGTTTCCGTTCAAGAGGAATTTGAGAAATTCATGCAAGAACGCGGGATCAACGAGAGCCTTGCCATGTTTATCCCAGAGTACTCGGAGTTCAAGGAACAAAAGGTTTGTTGCCGTCTTACCGTTGGTGTCTGATGTGGACGTTTAACGCCTTTGCATTCTCTAGGAGTATGTGAGGTGGTTGGAGAATGTCAAGAAGTTTGTCGACGCCTAAATGCAACAGAGACCGGCAGCTTTGATGTTCACCAAAAGCTATCTTTATAGCCGCATTTATGTACCGTACTTTCCCCATATTCACCTACATGCACATGTTGCAACTCCCCTCCATATCAAGCATTGTTCTATTGTGAATCGCCGTCATGACAATCCATTGAATGACCATTGTCTGGCTCAAAACTGAGGGTGCTACAATTGTAGATCAGGTATGGTAATTGTTGCATTCCAGAACATACTGGAAAGGGTCGTCTTGGTACTCAAGCACTAACGTACGGATCGTTCCATGCTGTTCCGGACACCTCCAGCACAGCTTGGGAGCTTCAACCATGCCTCCAAAACCCCTCCAACAATTACAGGATCGTAACAGCCTGCGCAGTTTCCCCTTGTATTCGATATACATATAAGGGGGGCATGGTGTATTACAGGGATGCTCAGTAACCCACCGTCATCCCCAGGTTTTGCGACCTATCTCACTTTGTGCAGTTTTCTCCTGGACGATGTCTTCCCCCATCCCTATCAACGCGCCGTCGCCACGCTACGGAAAAGAACTATACGTCCCCGTCCACAGACGCGCTTTCCCAACGGGAATCAGCCCATCATGCTCCTCGTATGCGTGGTCGAGCTCATCTAGAGCTTCTTCACCCACACCATCCGATGTAACAACGTGCTCTCTCAGTTCTGTGGCATCGTCATCCCGGGGTATCCCCAGTTCCTGTGAGTCGGTCTGTCTAATCTCGATGATGAACCCGCGTATTCTGACTCGAGGTATTCCGAAAACAGTGCCGATATACACACCAGCGGACTTGATACGCTTATCTTCCTCTCCGCTCTCGAAGCTCTCTCACGAGCACAGAGAAGTCCTTCGTGTCACCGCGCCGGAGGTGATGCTGACGAGGAAGCAACGCAAAGCACAGGAATGGCTCGCCCGCCATGTGGGTTCGCCCAACTCCAATCAACGAACGCACAAACGGATTACATCGCGGTCGTCGCAAACATCTGATTCGGATGAGCAGACCTGGAGGAGGACGTGAGTTGATGTACATTAGATGGCACATGGAGAAACAGGGGGAATACGTCCAATGTAAAGCAATTTGTTATATATAGACTTCTACACTGCAGCTAAATGGGACAGGGCGATAATGAAAATTCGACTCTGGACTATGATGCAGATTCATCTGATCAGAGAACAAATTGCACAGGGCTGGCCAAAGATAACAGTCGGGTGAACATTCAACCAAGCTCCAAGGTAGAATACATGAAGAAACCCACACAGCTAGTTACCACAAAGTCACAACGAACTTCCACAATGAGCCCCCAACCCCAACTTGCGCCAAGGCCCCTACAATTGCCAAGCCCACAAACAACGTCACGATCCTTTTCCCGCTCCATCCACCATCGCTCAGAACAAGGCTCTGGGAGCCCCAGATCAACAAGCTTAAAAAATCTGCAGACCTAGCTGCTTTTGCCTACCTTTACTGCACCATTAGTAACTTGACGAGGGCGCGGTGGCAGTTTCACCCCCAGGAGGGATTTGAGCGTCGCCTCTTTCTTTTCCTGAGGACCATGGTAGTATCTCTAGTAAGGTCAGACGAACAGAAGGACCAACCGTATAGGGTGGGAATCTGCTCCCGAAAACCTTGTCAAGCCTGTGGAACAAGATAAGCCACAGCGCAGACGAGCATGCTGCAACTGACCATCCAGGGGAGTCCAGAGAAGACCTCAGGTGAGTAAACAAATCAAAAGTATATTTCCTCGTCTGGTAACCCGCTTTTAGGACCAGTATTAGACGCCCATCATGAAGACATGACTACACTCACATCCGCTTGGACCAATACCGCCCAAAGGAAGCCCGTCAACTGCAAAGGTCAGGGTCAATTCACAGAAGCTCGTTTACCACTCACCCGCACAATGCACCAGCGTATCATTCGCTATCGCTGATCCACTCTGAGTGTTATCGAAGACTGTGACGCTAAATACCTATTTTGTTCAGTAGACAGAAACAACACACCTTTTGCTTTAAAAGCAGCGTCTTGGGAAAAGACATATAACGTAAGAGGGTGGTCGCTTGGGTGCGTTGGTAAGACTAGGAGTAGGTAACAAGGCATTCGACGCACCGAGCATTGATAAACGCGATAGCCTCGTCCACGTCCTTCACGGGTACGATGGGCAGTATAGGTCCAAATATTTCCCTGCACAGGAAGAAATACGTAAAGGATCACAACATAAGTTATTGGACGCACTCGCTCATTAGTGAATCATTGCCCTTGACATTCTTGACAATCGTCGGGGAAATATACTTTTCACTTTCATTGGTCTCCCCCCCGAATGCGATTTCACCAGTGGTCCTATCTAACAGACCTTTGATACGCAGGAAGTGAGCGCGGTTGACGATGCGACCAAAACCGTTTGGAATTGACGGGCCAGTAGGGTAGAACCGATCGTGGCTTTAAGAGTATCGGAATCAAAACCTGGCTCGAAAGATGAGGGACTGACGCTTCCTTAAGTGCCCGAACAACAGCATCCTGTACATCTTCCTGGACTAGGATATAATCTGGGGACACGCAAGTCTGACCCGCATTTGTGCATTTGCCCCACATTATGCGATTGGCGGCAGTTTTCAGATCACACTTGGGGTCAATAACAACGGGAGACTTGCCGCCGAGCTGAAACACTGGTGTGAGGTAAAGGACACGCCGGAGAACATGAAACATACTTCAGTGCTAACTGGTGACAGCGTTTTTGCGGCTGCGGTACAAACGATTCTGGCAACACGTCCGCTTCCTGTGTAATGGACTCCAGAAGTCTGTTAGCACTACCAAGTGACTTTGCGACGGAGGTTCACTTACTATGACCCCAAGGTAGCTCCAAAAGCTACTCCAAAGCTCAAATATGGGCTGAACGACACAAATAATGTGATACATACCCTAGTAGTCTCAGGGATACCACCGAGCACTACACGGACTACATCAGGATCCAGATACTTGGGAACAAGTTCAGCGATGAGTCCGCTGACGGCCGGGGACAACTCGGACGGTTTGAGTACAAAACAATTGCCCGCAGCAAGGGCGCCAATCTGAAACGTGGCATCAAACGGTCAGTTCTCGACTGGGAAACATGATATTGATACCATGGGACCCAGGGAAAGCCACACTGGGTAGTTGAAGGGGCTGATAGATAGAACGACGCCCTTGGGTTCCTTGCGAATAACAGGATTGGATGCAGCGAAATTGAGGGTGAAGGGCGCTTTCTCTGTTCGAGCCCATTTCTCGACACGGTCATAGGCAATCTTGCAGTCACTAATAGTAGCGTCGAGTTCCATACTGGACATGGGAAGTCATTTTCAGATAAAGAACACAAAGGGTAAACGTCTAAGAACACTGACAATGCTGTCTCAAGTGTGGGCCGCCCGAGGTCCTTGGTAAACGCTGCCTTAAACGCATCATAGTTGTCTTGGATGAGATAGGCCAACTGAAGGATTTGAATCTTGCGAGCTGTAATGGATTTCAACTTCCCAGCTTTGAAACCTCGGTGAAGGGTGGCATGAATCTAAGAAGAACCCGAGGACTGAGCGTTGCTGACCACAATTGACTAGAGGCATTTTATAGACGCACGACATCAATCTCTTCGAGGGACGTGAATTTGATTTGGGGTGTATCGGACATGACGGTCTGACAAGGAAAAGTAAAAAGGTATAGCAGAGAAACGTCGAGAGGCGAAGTGAGCTGCGCGGACACTACAGGGAGTTGAAATACGCTCAGGTATTACAAATTATGTACGGACATAATTTGACATTTATTAATTCTTATTCTTCTGATTACGAAGCGATACTGGGAGTCTGACATCTGATACAATTGAGCCAGGAACGAAAGGTTCATTTCTATGGGACGACGCGATATGCAGGAGATGCTCAATGCACGAGCTTCAGCGCTAAAAATTTGCACTTTTGGTCGGTTCTTACTCGCGTCGTCGACTTCCCATATCAGCGGCAGCGGCTCTCTAGGTTCGCTTTCGACTCCATCTATTTGGTATATTTGATCGTGGATCAGCTGTTGATATATGCTTGAGTTTGTGGACTGGTGCATGCACCTGGCTGGCTGCTCAAAGTAGCCGATATCATAAGGTCCACTGACCCCGTTACTCTAGCCCCGCATGCCCTCCCACCTGCACCTGTCACAGAGGTTTTGGCTTTGGAGCGACCTACCTCCCATGGTAAGGATCAAATGGACCCACATTGAACGACTATATGAAGAGGAGTTGTCAAGCGTACCGCTTTCTCCATGATCGTTGTCCTCCCAGACTGCCGGTTGCTACATGAAATATACTTGCAGGTGATAGGTGTGTAGGGCATGCGTGGATCTGTCACAATTGAGTCCACACATTACCTGTTGGTAGACATTTGTTGAGTAGGTCTCACCAGGAATGATAAGCTGCCTCACAGTAGAAAATCAATTTCTTCGGCGCGACTGAAGGGCAGTCATCATGTAGTACAATCTCGGAATGAAACCATCAAAGGATGCATGCCGATTTTGTACTGCATCACGACAGTAAACCCTTACGAAAAGGGTAACAAGCAAAAAATTCGCCAAGGGTTACCGCGACAGCCCGAGAGTAGTCTGAATCGAGTTACACAGGTATAAAACCAGTGTGCCACGAAGTGCACTGAAGGGTGGACTCCCAGTCGAACCATAGAATGCTCCTCATACGGTCCATGATAATATCATGATACCAGTGCAGCAGAAAAAGGTTGAAAGCAGACTAAAGCCGCGATCAAAACGAACACCATAGAACCAGTTCGCCACACTGGGCGATAAAACCAGATTTAGCCTCTAGAATGAATGCTTGCCTTTTATGGCCACACGGTTGCATCCAAGAGACGCATTGGCCGCGATAGAGCAGCTTGATCCACAATTCGATAGAGGGGCCACCCGACCTCCACGACGCCTTTCAAAGTGAAACGTTGCCATCGCTCTCGCATGTGGTCATGGAGCATATAAGGCGCAGCCACCGAGTTTCTGGTACGTCGTACAGTCCGTTAGGACAGGACCCTGCAAGGGTCTATCAAGGGAGATTGGAATACTCAGACCTTGTCCCGCTCACGAGAACGGATGCAACTGGTACATCCTGTGTGTGGTGAGCCTCGTAGCTTTCGAGCTGTCGTGGTGTGAAAAAGAGAAGAGATCAACAATCTCATCGATTTTATACCCGAAGTTGTAGCGGAGCCTCAAAAAGGGAACTCCCATTCGACAGATAATCGGAATTGAGCGTGCAGGAAAACTACTTACCATGGGGAAATAAAGCACTAGATAAGGTTCAAGAAAAGATGGTCCTTGCAAAGAGAAAGGGAGCAGGTGGAAAGTTTGCCACAACAGTCCAAGGACAGTCTGAGTCAAATTCCATGAACGCATTCATGGGCCACGAGGTGAACTAAAGGGTAGACCTCGACTGCACGATGAATGACATAGACCAGTCAGTTCTCCTCATACGGCGCATTGATAAGCTATGCTGCCACTTGTGTGGTTGCCCGGCACAACCAGGGAGGCCATGCCTCCACTTGCAGGTACTGCTAGTAATACTTACAGCACCAAAGAGTGACAGACGACCCTGATGGTCAGGGTACGTACATGTCACTCGTGACTCGCGGGTCTCCCCGCCCACGCTGCGTAGCATCGTGTATGTATTGCGCCCATGGCGCGAAGGCAACATAGCTGCGTCTGGGAGTGACACCTCGCCGCGATAGAGCGACTGGCCTAGCATTCCAAGGGAGTAAAGACCCACCCAACCCCCACGACGTATTTCAAAGTGGAACCGTCTGCTCTCACGCGGTGAAGCGATCATGGAGAATGTCAGAACCCCACCGCATTTCCGGTGCGTCGCGTTGTCCGTTAAGACACGGCCCAGCAGGAGCCAATCGAGGGAGGTTAAAATTCTCAGACTGCTCGCTCACAAGAGAAGACGTGCGCGAGACACATCCTTGTGTGTAGTGAGCCTCGTAGGCCTGAGACTGTTGTGGCATAATATTGAGAGGAGTCGGTGAAGTCTCATTCTCACGCAGACGGGATTTACCGAGCAGCACAGGACAGCACAAGACAAGTCTACATTACAACAAAAGGAACACAGGCAGCATAAAAATAACAGGTCTGTAAGAGCAGCATCATGCGAGATGTCCATCGTCGTATTGAGTCAACTACGAACCTCGTTAACAAAGGTGAAATATACAGACGAACATAGCACTCACATCTAATGTCAACGTGCGGGAGCTGTTGATATCCTGGTCCCGGTAGATTCCTACAAGAGAGTGTCCGCGCTCGTATAATGACCCTTTCAAGCTAATCACGATGAATTGGAAGGTGTCAGATGCATGCGAACGGATGTAATTGGCAATCTTTGCGACGTTGGTGTTATCAAGCGCTGCATCAACCTCGTCCAGCACGAAGAACGGTGCCGGTTGGTAGCTGCAAAACGCCTAAGTTCTGATATTCCAACTTCCTTCTCTGCACTCACCTGTGTATGGCAAAGAGAAGTGCCAGGGCGGCCATCGTCTTCTCTCCACCAGACAGTTGTTCCATATCGCGGAAACGTTTCATAGGTGGCATGGCATGATATTTGATCCCTGCAGTATAGGGCTCCTTTTTACACCGGATTTCAGAGGCCAATAAAAGCAATTCATATAAAATCTCACCTCGCTGTCTTCCAAACTGAGGTATGCAACACCCCCCATGGGTGCAGACTTGCCCTTGGTGAGCTCTTTGTACACAGGATCTATCCGGTCCGCGATGTAGTTATAAGCATCAGTAAAAAGTTCGTATCTGTGTGCACATTAGCATGTCCGGTATTCTTGTATACAAAACAGTTGGCATGCCTTCGTCGTTTGACGTCGTTGAACTGGTCTCGGGCAGTTTTTGAGTCCTTGCGGGCCTTCTCAGCCTCTTTCTCAGTCTCAGCCAGTTTGGCCTCGACGTCATCTAGTCTGTCGAGCACAACTCGTCAACCCCGAAATAACTTGTAAAGACTGCGTTGTACACCCCCACCTTTCTATTGCCTTGAGATTAGGTGCCATCCGTTCTATTTCGGAATTAAGTTGCGATATTGAAGTATCAAATCCAGCGAGCGTTTCTGAAGAGTTGGCCTGAAAGAAGGGTTCATTTAAACTTGACACAGTCAGCCTTCTAAACCCATACTTACATCACGCTCTTCGTCGTCCAAAGCATCGAAGTCAATCTCGATACCATAATCTTGCACTTTTTTCGGTTGTTGCGTGCCCTCTTCGTCGTCATCTACACCCATGGCAACTTCCTCGCGTAAGTTCTGTCAAGGAGTTAATAAATCACTAATAACTCAGATTAGTGACTTCACCTCCTCCATGGGGACATTTTTCAAGTTGCCTTTGAGTAGAGGTAACCTGACATCTTCAAGTCGACACTTGCGATATGATGCCGACCGTTCAAGAGCCAACTTCTCGATTTCATCGTTCTAGCAAAAAAAAAAGGTTATGAACACTAATCCATTAAAGCGTAAAACCATATATACTACCTTCAGGCCAATTTCTTTGAGTGCCTGGTCAAGTACCTTGGCTGAACGGGCATGCATTTTCTTTGCCTGTTCGACGACCTTGGACTTTTCTTCTTGGATGTTGTTGAGTTCATTAAGCCCCTCACGCATGCGTTCTAGTGTGATTTCGGCTTCGGCAATTTCCGCCTGGATTTGTTGTTTTTGTGCTTCGAGTTCAACCACCTTCATCTCCTCCTCATGCTTGGTTCTCAGGAGTGTCGTAAGACGCTCTTGGGTCACTTGTAATTGCTCTTCTTCAAATCGTGCCCTGCGGGGATAAACGGTGAACGGTCAGTTCTTGTTACAGAATAAATGGAAGAAACCTTACTGATGTGTCAATCGCGCAATCTGTTGGTCGTATCGAAGTCGAGCCTGACTCTCTTCTTCTGCGACCTTCAACTGGCGTTCTTCATACTCTCGAATATCCTTGACACCAATTTTGGTACAGAAAGATGCAAAAACACCATTTTCAGCTTCGTCTACGACTGCTCGGAGGGTAGAAATTTGGACTGTCAGGGTTGTGTGGGCAGCCTGGGCCTTGGTAGTGATAGTCAGCATAAAAGAAAGCAAGGGGACGGGCCTACAAGACCAACCTTTTTAAGCTCCGGCGCCAGTTTCTTCAGCTCCCGCTCGTGATGCTTCAACTCATCCTTGGTACCATTATACCGCAGCTTCAGCGCGCTCTATACACATGACCACGTAGATAAGTCAATGAGCCACCTTGTAGGTATGCATGAGCACAGGCTTAACGGAACTTACCAAATCATCTTTCGCCAGTGTGATGGCGCTTTCAAGTCTCGCTATCTCGGAAATGATATTTTCATCTGCCTTTCCACGCGGTTTTGAACGACTCAGCTCCTGCAACTGGGACTTGAGGGTATCCCGAAGTCGAATAAGGCCTGTCCAAACGACCAGACCTCCGATGAGTTTACGTTGCTGAATAACCACAAAATTATGCTCCACGTACCTTGAACATCCTTTTCCTCCCATTTCTTACCCGATCCATGGGTGCTCCGCCCACCCGTCATCAATCCGCTCTTGTGGATGACTGTCCCATCGAGAGTGACAGCTACAAGTATGCACCAGCATCAGCATCTACATACGGTATGTTGCAATAGGTAATCGAGCGGTACGAACCTTTAACCTCTTGACCTTTCTCCCAACAGACGTACTTTGCAACCTCCATAGAGTCACACACCAATGCATTCCCACAAGCGTGCTGCATGGCACGCTCAACAGCAGGCTCATACTGAATAACGTCCACGGCTAGACGTGCACCCTTGGCGAACGAACGGTATTTATCGTTCACGGGCTTCACGGAAATCGTGTCGAGAGGTAGGAATGTAGCCTGTCCTGCTCGTTGTGTACGAAGGTACTGAGAACATCGTGCGCTCATCAATGCGGAGAATTATGCAGGAGGAACAGGGAGGAACGCACCTCTATACATTCTATGGCAGTCTTTTCTTCGTCCACCACAACCGCATCGATATTCCGGCCAAGAATAACAGACACTGCGGTTTCGTATTTGCGCTGAGTGGGCTTGCATAAATCAACCACTCGACCCCTGACGCCTAGCACAATTAAGTGACGGAAATGTATCTTGAGAGACAGAAGGGCGCACCTGGAAAGATGCGCTGGAGGTTCGACAGGGTCTCTTTCAACTTAACCTCCCGTTCGGACTCAGTCCTATCCACACCTGCTTGCAGCAGACGGTGGTAGACATCCGCCAATTTCTCGTTCGTTTCCGTTTCAAGACGGCTGTTTAACGATTGAGAAAGGGCTTATCATTGACCATGTATAAACCAAACCTTATTCGCGTTCGTTCGCTCTGATGTTTATCATACTCTTGCTTGGCGCGTGTTAAGTCCGCCTGTAAGGATGAGTGCTTCTCCTCGAGCTAGAACAGGATCAGAAAACGGCACAAAAGCACAAGATGTGCATGTGGACCATACCCCATTCTTCCTTTCCCCCTGGGATGTCGCATCTTCGTTCAACTTGTTCCGCCTAGTTTCCATTTCTTCAAATTTAGCTTTGAGTTGGTTGAGAGTGCGCAGCGCAGTCTTTTCTTCGCGACCAAGAGTTTCGAGCGATTGGCGCTCGGCTACGGCCAATACACTCGCAGCTGCTTTGCTGAACAAAGATGAATACCGTGAACTATGACTTGGTACCAGCATCGTAGACTTACAGCGACCGATACTCTGCTAGACTTTCTGCGCTGAGAGACGTGCTACACTGCGAGGCGCGACGGTGAGTTTCTGTGCACAGCGTGAGAGGTATATCGCAATAATCACTATGACATAGACGCACCTGCAGCTTCGTCAGCAGCTCTTTGGGTCGATATCAGGTCACGTCGCAGGTTATCTAATTTCGCTCGTTGACGCTCTTCGTCTTTCCCTACTTGTTCATGCAAAGATTTCGCATTGTGTACTTTACGAGTTGAATGCTTTATTTTCTCGTCGGTGGCCACAAGTTCGGGTTCCTAGAACGGGTAATTCAGCCTACTTACTGGAGAAGGTGGGTCGCACTCGCCTTGGACTCGATCGACTTCTCAGCCTTCTTCACCTTTCTTTCCTCTTTAACAACGGCTGAGCGTGCTTTGGCCTGTTCAGCCCGGGCTGACTCCAGTGCATTGTCGTGATTTTGCTGCTCCTTACGTAACCCTGCAAGAGCTCGGGATTTCGTTTGGATATCGCGAGCGTTTGCTTCAAGTGCCTTCTCGATGTGGAAAAGCTTGTATAGGACACGACGAAGAATCAGCTGATCCTGCGAATGGGTGAACGGGAGGACCGGTCACAGCAAATACGTTACGCACTCTTTCCTCACAAAGCCCCTCGAAACGTTCTGCTTCGCCCTTTTGTTCCTTGTATTGTCTGATTTCACCCGTGATGCCCCTGCGCTTGGTAAAGTTGAATGTAGCATTCTCAGTTGCTCTCTCCTGTGCCTCTTTTGCCTTGTCGTACTCTGCAGCCAACTCCAGAGACCCAGATATCTGTTCAATAAGACGCGTAAGCTCACGTGGCGACTGTGATGCCACTGCTTCAACGTCTCCCTGGAACACAAGGAAGTTTTTTGCTTTCACGAGAATGTTATGGGATACAAGTGCAGAGTTGTATGCGGCATATGTGACGACTTGATTGTTGAGACGGTACTCGGAAGCCCCGGTAGTTGAAATTCTACAAAGGGGCTACCGTATAAGTTACCAAGACGGAGGCAAGAGAACACGTACGTGCGTTGGAAAAGCCACTCCTTTTTATCCGCGTCCTCGTAAACAGCGAGAACCCAGGCTTTCTTTGCACTGCCGTCCCGCCGGTCTTCGGCACCGTCGCTCTCCTCATTATTTTCTTGGTCCTGGGTTGGTTCAGAACCATCCACGAGGGCCTTTGCGAGTCTCCGCCCTCGATACACGAGATCCTTCAGCTGGCTACTGCGCAACTGTGCACTCTTGACGCCAAGCACGAACGAAATAGCGTCCATGAGATTCGACTTTCCAGCACCATTTGGCCCGATGACAGACGTGAAGTACTTGAATGGTCCGATGACCTGGAGTCCACTGCCTTTACATGAGCCCCTGTGTTTTCCCCCTTGCATCATTGACTCACCGATACGATTTGAAGTTGCATAGTTCGATGCGCACAAGAGGCATATCGCCGCACGTTCAATACAGGGGAACCACAACCGCGCTCGTCACAGAAAGGTCACAGAAATGTTACTGTCACTATTATGTACCAAGCACTACAACTACCAGGGAAAGCAAAATCACAGCACAAAAGAAACCCTCGTTTTCGAAAACAGAATTAGTATGTACAACCAATGAAAAAAAGAAGGAAACTGCACACAGCGTATAATACGGATAAAACAAACATTTACGTAGTATTGCGCGACATTGCGTCTGCTTGTCGAGGAAGCACAGAGTAGACAAGCGCCTTGCCAACCCCATACCGCTCGAATTCCGTGCTGCTGACAGATGTGTGCGGTCCAAGTGCACAATCAGCAAGCGTCGAGATGCGAGGAGAAATCGTCTGCGCTCGCAAGCGCTGCGGCAGCTGCCCCTGCTCACCAACGCTTGGTGTGGCTGACGGAGACGCCACTCCAAATGGGTGGGAAATGGATGGGACCGTCAGATGTGGAGCAGGACGAGGAGGGAGCCGATGTCGCATGCTGACGTCGCTCGTGGCAGTTGCAGGTGGGAGGCTAGGATCAAGCACAGACGGATGCTTGCCTGCATAGTCTGATAAAGTGCGTGTGTGGTGGTGTGCCGCATCTTGCGTGTCTGGCGATGACTGGCACTGCAAACAGGGGGGACTTCCCAGAGCGAAAGGGTGGCTCGGCATACAGAAGTCATGGCCAGGGGAGACATGCTCATATGGCGATGGTAACGATATGGCAATGCCAACGGCTTCTCCTGAGAGTGGGAAACGCTCGCGTTCGCCTCCATCTCCGCTATTACCTGAAGGGTCGCTGGTGTTGACCACTTCCTCATCAGGTACTTGGATGGGCAGGACATGGGCATCTTGTGACTCGTTTTGATGAGCGCCGCATAGTGCACAAGCCTTCTTGATTGCGGTCGTACCCCACGACTCGCTGCGAGAATGCATCTGGTGTTGGAATGGGTTTCGCGATGACTTCGATGAATTTGAAGTAGATAAAGAATGTGAATGCGCATGAGACCGAGAATGAGATTGTGATGAATGAAAGAGAATGGGTGTCGAATGAGTGGCTTGAGAGTAAGACTTGCTGTGAAAATGGGATAGAGAGCTGCTTGACTTCTTGGTAAGAACCCTAGACTGGACACTTTGGCTGCCGAGTAAAGCACGGGCAGCAAGATACTCAAAGTTGCTCCCGCTTTTCGCTGTGTCGGGCTTGTCCCCATTGAATACGTGTTTCTCCGAAAGCGATTTGGAACGCGCACGCGAGAACGACCGAGCATGCTTGTTGCCCAACGATTTGGTGGCCTGCGCTCTCCATCGTTCGCGCAGCCTCTCGAGATCTTCGCTTTCCTTGAGAACCCTAATGAGCGTATATTAGCATTGACCAGGCACAAATAGCAGAAGAAACACATACTGCGCTACCGAGGGAGGCGGACTTGATGGTGGTCGGTCATCGGGCCGGTCCGCGCGATCGGCCACTGGAGCAGGCTGTTGTTCCTCGGGAACCATGTCCACAGCGGAATTAAGCATGGCGGCCTCCGCAAGGGCTGCAGGAGATTGTGTGTTCGGCGTGACGGAGCCTGCCATTAGAGTGGCTGACGCCGTGGCAGGGCGTGGTGGGAATGCAGTAACAGCAGCACCAGGGTCGTCACCAGGGATGGGGGTAGATGGGGGACTAATGACAGGTCGACGGCTGGAAATCGGTCCGTGTTGCACTTTGAGACGGGGCCGAGGGAAGATGAGTGTGTCGCACCAATTCCCAGCCGTTAACAATACATCCCTGCGCTTCCCAGAAGCCAGTGCCTTCGTAGCGCTCGTTTGACCGTCTGCGACCCTGGCCGCGGATGACAAATTTGGGACAGAGAAAGAGGATCTGAGTAGACCCCGAGGCTGAGGTGGCCGGATCCCTACTGGAGGGCTATTTTTACGAGGGGTGGCGGGTGGCTGTTGGGGTGGTATGGGGAAAAGGAGAATATCGGGTTCATCTATCTCTGATTTCTCGCCTCGCGGTCTCTCCTGGCCATCCCGGGAATTAGATCCCTGCGCAGGACACGTATCCTGTGGTACTGCTGAACTCTGTGCACGAGCGGAAAGAGAGGAGGAATATACGTGTGGATGTAGATGAGACGGGGAGGATTGGTTAATGGGCGAAGATTGTTGGGAATCTGAGTCCAATGTTACGTGATGACTTTGGGATCGCACGGAACGTCTTTTCCTAAGAGGAAAAAGGCTTGAAGTATCCAAACGAGGTATCGCAGGCGATGATGTTTGTGAAGGAGAATACTGGCAATAATAGTAGTCCTCGTTGTCAGTACGGAGAGGCGAGGGAATGTCACTAGGGTCAGCCAAGTGCGCTTTGAAGCGTGTGGATTGCTGGGATTGAGGCATATGGATGATGGGGGTGCCATGGCGCGATTTGCGATTCGAACTAAAAGCGAAGAAACTAGAGCGACGGGATCGTTTCTGAGAAACAAGAGCCCGGATGGGAGGTATTGGGGTTTCGCCTATCCCACCATCCATCTTCGGGAACACAGAAGTAGAATCTTCTGCAAAGGATGATAATGCGAGAATATGAGGAGCCGGAACTGGACGACTGTCGGTAGTACCCTGCCCCGCGTGGCCATCAAGCGTGTGTTCCAACGGGCTCGGAAGTTGGTTCAGTGTAGGAGTATTCTGCATCATAGTCCGGTCTTCCTTAGAACCAATGACACCAGAGGGTGGTTGGTTGGACCCCCTGGTCGATGTGAACCAATCATCCTCAAATTTCTCAGAGTTACGATACCGGGGGTTGGCCGATGGTTTTTCATTCGACCCAAAATTTGCGAGGGAGAACGAAAACAGTCCCATATCTCTTCAGTTTCGCGTCCGAGAGAAGGTTAGAACAAGCGGATGCCGTTCAAAGGGTGGCCAGAAATCACCGTATCTTGACGGTAAGAATGTGAATAAAGCGGTACTTGACACAGAGAAATCCGCGAGAAACAGACGAGCAGATCGAAACGTCTGAAGGCTTCAGTCCTCGAACATTTGCTGTATCGCAATTTCGTGGCAGTGAGCTCGGTGCATTGGTCTGCAGGACGAGGCTAATGATTTGGAGCTTACCCGAAGTACCGAGGTGGCCCCGGAGTATAAAACAACGCGATTGCCGGTCTAAAGCGAGGTCGCTGAGAGAGGGCCTAACGCCTTATCCCTCGCCTGTACGCTTCACTGAATGGGCAAGTTGGTTGACTGATCTTGGACTTGGACGATGATGGGGTCTGCAAAACTGACCTGTCGAGTTCCCACGTCGGTCTTCTCCATCAACTTCGATCATGATCAGATTACATGGCTGATCGCCGCCGAGGAATGCACAACGATGAAGTTCATAGTGGTTACGGGGAGACGCAGGACAGAGCGAGTGTACCTGGTCCTGGGCGGCCAAGTTCGCAGTGCTATCGGTGTGGCCTTCTCTCACACCTGCCACTGACTATTCATTTACATAGAGCCATGCACCGACCCTCGATTGAACGTTGAAACAGCAGCCATCAGCCCACCGTTACTCATATGAAAGCGACTCTTCTGTAGCACTATCTGCTGCTCAGTCCAAGCTCAGATTCATGCAACTTGTGCACCTTGTCGGGGCTTTTGGCCACGGGCACGCAGGATACAAGAACCTATTTGCCGTAATTCTTCAAGTTCGTGGATACTATGGTGGCTTGTCCCCTGTCGCCCGTTCTCAATTCCTGATCTTTACCATTTGTGACGTCGAGCCTGAATTTGCTCACAAAGCGTGCAATGGTGAGTTATGCGACCTCATCTCACCCAAAACACTCGTTGACAGCCATGAAACTTCTTGCCACAGTTTTCTTGGGTGGTGCATGGGTTGTGAAAGGGGTTTATAGTTTCCGCGTGCACCTCATAGGCTCTAAATAGACTCCTGGTGGCCCTGTTGGGATATCACCAGGAGTCTGGGTACCTCTTACTCTGTGAAAATTTTGGTGCCATGTGTAGCACAACAAGTACCGTTGTCCAACATTGTGGATACACTCGCACTGACCCCATTTTTGTTCATTTGCGCACTCCGAGTTGGCCCGGACGGCAGTCCAGGTACCCTGGAAAACAGGCTGCCTCAAATCGCGGAGCTAATAATGGATAACAATAGGGGTAGCAATAGACTATAACAATCAAGATACGAGGGTCGAATTTCGTGGTTATATGATACAGCTGTGAGGACTTGAAAGACTGCTATTCATGTTCACCTCTGGGGCAGTCTGATGAGTTGAAGAGTCTAACAAAAAGACGAATACGGATCAGGCCAGGAGAGGCAGCTGATGGGCCATGTGCAATGGATAGTGTGGACTACTTCGCTACAGGTTGTCGTGTTATCTCCAGCTATTCCAAATGAATTATTGCAATCCAGGAATTGTACTTTTCTCTCCCCGCTGTATTCTGCGAAAGAATGGACAGCAACTGCATTCCTCAACAACTCCGTCGCTATCCGAGCTAATTTGCGAGAAGTTCCCATCTACACGGGGAGTGTAGCTTTGGGGAACAGGCGCATTAAAGTCTGAAATCCCCGGTAAGGGTGCGGGGACTAGCTGATGATTTATTACAAGATACGATTTTCGCGCTTGATCAACCGGTGGACCATTATGAGCCACTTCAAGCACCTATAGAAAGGAAAAGTGAGATCAGCTACCACTTCCGAGAAATGAAGAGTTACACGTCGTTTTCGAGCAAAGAGAAGCTCTTTCTGGCCCTCCTTTGCCATGTTCTGCGAGTTCCCGGTGGAAGTCGTGCCACCGTGGTCGCCCTGTGCACGGCGGAGGCCTTTAAAGTACTTCTTCGTTTGTTTGAACTGATGGGACATTTGTCTTCTGCCCCCCTGTTGGCCAGCAGGCTTTGATGACGAGGTAAGCATAATGCGACGATATTAATAGCGAGAAACATACCGCTGTCGGTTCCCAGAATGAATTGTCTAAGTCAGGCATAACTTCGTCTCGTGGAGGTGGAACGGCACTTAGCTGACAACCATGTAAGCCTAAAAAAAGTGCGATACAAACGTGTCGCTCACATCGAGGCACTCCAAACGCGATGACGTCTCGCTGTTCTGCTCGGGATCCCTTGACGGAACATCCGGTTGCGTCGTATGCGAAGACTGGACATCGTCCTCCGGCGCATTCCCGCTGTCGTTCGAAGATTGGACATCCTCCCTCGGCGCCGTGCTGCTGCCGCCATTCTAAGATACGCAAGTATTACGGGTGAGTCAGGATGAGAAAAGGGGACATACAAGTTCTGGGGTCGAGTCGGGCTGCATAAAATGCAATGAATTCCAGGAGGAAATGGCGTCACTGAACAATACTTACGCTCTGTGGCCGAGAATGCGACGCTAGTGAACCCTTCACAGCAAGAAGGTCACAATGGCCCAAATAATTATCTATGTAAACACTTACACTACTACCCATGGGCGAGTCAGTTGCAAATACCACACCCAAATCCCAAATCTTGATTTTCTTATCATTCCCTGCACTTGCTAGATACTTGCCATCAGGTGAGAAAGCAACCGAGTGTACTAGATCTGCATGGCTGAGAATGGGTCCAATTTGTTGATAGGTGTTGGTGTCCCAAAACTTGATTGTGCCCCGATCAGTTGACGCGGATGTAAGAAGTCGGCCGTCGGGAGACATGGCAAGAGAGTGTACTCTTTGCGAATCCGCCCGACATTCTGCCAATTTAGAGCTATTGCTTATATCGAAAAATTCGATAGCACCGTTGTGCAATCCAAAAATAAGTTGACGGCTGTCCAGAGACCAAATCATCGACCAAACGCGATCACCGGGGTGTTGCGTCAGATGAGGAAGTTCTACCCCTGTGAAACTGTCCCGAATATGAACAGCATGATCCGTTGCGCCAGACGCAAGCCGTTCTCCGTCAGATGAAAAGGCGAAAGAAATTGGCCATCGCTCATAACCATCGAATGGCCCGGCAACAGTCTTACCTGTGGTAAGACTGGAAATCATCACTACACCATCCATTGACACGCTTGCAACCTGCTGTGAGTCCCGGGATATTGCCAGTGAGACCACTGGATACGAGTGGCGTTTCTTGAGTTCCAAAGCCTTTTCGCAAGTCTTCGCATCCCACACAATAACCCTTCCTCCTGACGTCCCACTCACGATCACCCAGCCATTCTCTGCTACACCGATTGAACGTACGTCCTCCTCGTGTACCATGATTTTCGCGGCTTCTGTGTGGTCTCGTATGTTCCACACTCTTACTGTTCTGTCATGGCATCCGCTTATAAGTTTTCCGCTAGGGTGATAGGTCAGCGATTTAACCGCGTCCGTATGTCCGGTGAGGATGATCGCTGGTTCTTGGGACAGCCCTGGATGTTTCGGAGGATCCTGTCTGGCCCCCACACCAAGTGCATCCTTCATTGTGCTCCAGATCGTTGTCATCGTTGACTATCACTGAGAGGCTTAGCTGTGGTGGGGTGTAGCATGATGGAGCAAAAATCAGCAAGCGCCAAAGCACACAGCATCACCGAATACCTTCGTGTGCTTCGTCGCTGGGCCTAGGCCGACAGCAGACCTGTACTTCGATTGTTCTTTCAGATTTCTTGCTCGTTCACATTGATGTCCATGAAAGCACCCGTCAGCCGGTGCTACTGAAACGAGGAATGCTGTGAGCGCTTGTAATTCCCTTGCTCGCAGAGCAAAGGGTTCTGGGATGTCGTTAAATCGTGGGAACATATCACGACAGAACTTTTTGCCTTCTTTGGTACCGTGTGATTAAGTCCCCTTTTTCCGAAAAATAAGCAGTGGCGGTGCCCGTACTTTAGCAGCTTGTGAGCCTACCTGCGGTAATATGCCATGCTCTTGGTCCACTGTAGCTATTTGTGGCTAACGCTTTCGCAGCACCTGTTTTACTCGTGTACAGTTTACGGCTACTGATGGTTATCTGGACGCCCTCTCATCCTCCCTGGATCAGTTCGTCTCCTTCTGCAAACTGTTCGCTGCTCTGGCAATCCCTGTATGCCATGACGAAAATGCTGATATGCTCGAGATATTAGTTTCAATATGATACCGGTGTGCGGGCCGTAAATAAAGGAGTGCAATGCACATTTAACATCAATGAGAATCACTGGAATCATGCAACTGAGAGACATGGCACAAGGCATCACCACTGAAACCACAAGCACGTGATATGTATTATTGTTTTGAGTGAAAATTTGTCTTGATGGTACGAGTTGAGAATAGATTATAATAGACGATATCTGTGTTCGAACAACCAACGGATGCGCATGATTACTGCATGTGTATAA
>Ga0307518_10000806_pt1 | contig 23537 bp, 9 predicted proteins | sample 25_EM_MG_FD_203889 | JGI IMG/M metagenome (GOLD analysis project Ga0307518, IMG submission 203889) | Populus trichocarpa ectomycorrhiza microbial communities from riparian zone in the Pacific Northwest, United States - 25_EM | ecosystem: Host-associated > Plants > Roots > Unclassified | place...
GCGGTGGATTTATCCAATATAATATGAACTTTATATTAACCGGTTACATATGGACTCTATCAAAGCTTAATATTCAATCAAGTGGGTTTGTTTAGATTGATTCAATTTAAAAAGAAAAAAATTAAAAAAATATATTTTTTAAAAATCAAATTAAAACAGTATTATTATAAGAAAAAATTGAGTATTTTTTTAATTAACGTGGGTGTCCGGGTCAGCTTGCGCGTATCTCGACTAATCTCACGGGCCATGAAGTTAACGACTAAGTAAACTTCTAGTGGCTCTGAAATTTATGAAACTCGAACTGGTGACCTCTAAAAAATAAATTCAAGGTCTAACCAATTAAACTACACCCTTTATACCTAAAATTAAATATTTTTACTAGCCTGGCTCGAACTTGATCCTAAATTAGTAAATTATTGGAATGGCACACTAGATTGAGCAGGGTCTTATAACTATAGAACAAACCATACATTTTTCCTTTTTTTTATTTTTTTTACCGATTGTAAATTCTTCATGTCCAGTTGTATTTGTAAACTTGCATTATATATATCGTAAGATGAAGACAAGAACCATGTTGTTGGCGCGGTTTCCACTTCGATATTCAGGCCGTATATTTTAATTTAAGTAAAATGAAAAGGATTTGGGTGGGTTTTTTTTTAACAACCTAAACCCAGGCACAATCAATAAAAAATTAAAATACTTAAACTAATGATTGGGAAGTAAATACGGAGCTTAATCCCCCTAATCTTGCTAACTGGATCCCTCAAATTTCCTTTGAAGTTTCTATCGAGATGCGCAGGAAAATCTTTTAAGCCCCAAGTCTTTCCTGGGCAAGTTTCTTCGCATTAATATTACGAGAGGGAGTTAGTTTAACTAATTAAATTTTATATTTGTTTTTTTATAAATTTTTAGTTTGAATTTTATAAATTTTAGAGTTACTGGAGATTTACATTGTCATTTACTTCATGGTCCATGAGATTAGTTGAGGTGAACGCAAATTAGTCCGGACACCTATATTAATAAAAAAAATTCATCACATCAAGAGCACTTTTAATTTTTTGTATTAAAAATGGTTTTGAAATAAAAATAAATTTTATTTATTTATTTTCTTACTTAAATTTTTTTTTTGTGTTTTCTGATTATTTTAATTTATTCATATCAATAATGATTATTTTTTTAAAAAAAATATTATTTTAATATATTTACAAAAAAAAAAATTCTTTAAAAAACAATCATAATATACTCTAATAATAAATCAAGGGTATTTAAAATAATTATTCGAAAACAAAAACACATGAGAGAAACACGCTAGACAATCACTACTTGATAATATTGTGCCACATTTGGAAAGGCCAACGCAAATGATTGTTTCATGATAAATACATGAAGTCTTCTACATCAATAACGTGATCTCGATAATCTTTTTTCACGTTGAATATAACATTTGCTTGATTGAATTGTCGTTTTCTAGGCTAAATAATTCATGTCATCGATTTGCTTTTTATTTTTATAATTTGAAAAATATTTTAATAAGCTCACAAGTAACCTAGCTAGCCGTGGATTGCCAACATGGGAACACGTCCGTTTGGTGCCATGCACAGTAATTATCCCTGATGGAACAGCCATGAGCATTATCCAAATTATTTTAATATACCAAGAAATTAGAAATTGAATTTTGGACCTTCAAACAAGCTTAGCTTGGTCAACTGGATATCAAATTGTTTGTTTCCAAGTGCCATAAAGTCTCGGGAATAAAAATATCATTGAAATTTGAGGGTATATATCTATGTTTTTTCACATTTCCGCTGTGTAACTAGCACAAGAGTAAATAAAAGTCTAATCTTGAGGGATGTAGTTCAACTAGTTAAATTTTAGATTTGCTCTCTAGAGGTCACCAGTTCAAGTCTTACAAACTTTGGGGTCACTAGAGACTTATATGGTCGTTACCTTCAGGGTTCATGGAATTAGTCGAGGTACGCGCAAACTGATCTATATACCCATGTTAATATAAAAAAGTTCTTTATATAAAAGGTGAATATATATATATATATATAAAGAAGGGACCCATGATAATTTGCTTGCAAACTCAAAGATCCAAGGCTTCAAGCCACGCAAATATAATTCTGCGAGCAGAAATTAATGTTTTACGTTTGGTCATGCTTTCTTGGCGGTGGAATTTACTTGTAGCGAAGTTTTTATTACTGTTTTCTGGTATAACGTGACAAAACTCATTAGTTTGTACTGTCTATCACCGAGGACTTTTCTCATTCTCCATCTTTTCTTTCATTCCTTTTCATCGGAGGAACGCTAGTTACCGACATTTCCGAACGCTCTGTAAGAATAGGAACGTACTCGTTTCATGAGCATGTCAGTCCTCGTTTCCTAACCTGACTTTTAGTACAACGTAGAGAAGACTTCTTGGTGGGTTCCGAGCAGCCAATGACGAAGAGACAAGGAAAAAGTACAATCTCCCTGTCTTTATCATTCTGTTGGCACAGACCGCTAATTCGAGTTGATAATTAGAACCCTACAAGTTCCCCAAGACCAAGCCCAGCATTTCTATTTGGTACCGTCAGCCTTCAAAATTAGGTAGCCTCTCTCTGAATCTCTTGTAAAATAGCGTATAAAACCATCAAAAGGACACCTCAACATCCTCCCAAAAAAATTCAAGGCAAGGAAAAAGCACAATAATTTAAGTTATTAAATAATATTTTAATAATAATTTTTTTAAATTATTATCATATTAAAAAAACGATATCAATATAATATTTTAAATTATTGAATGAGGTGTTAAAAATAATTTTATATTACTAGCAAGATATAGTTAATACATATCACTTTCAATTGATCTAGTTTCGTGAGGTTTTGCACTTGATTTAATTTAATATGTTGGCTTATCAGCTAACAGCTTTAATTAATCACTAGTTGTGCTCTAAACAATATTAAAGGTGTTTAATGGCGTTATAAATTGTGCTTTAATACACATCGACTTTTTCGACGTGGTTGAAAATTCTAGAGTGATACTAATTAATTTATTAAATGTTGAATAAAAAAAATTATATGCCAACCAATTATTTTTTTAACTTTAATTTAAAATTAAACTGTATAAAAATTATTTTAATGTGACTCGATGAATTTAATAAATCCAAATATAATTCAGTTGATCCTTATTTTTTTAAAATAACATCCCCTACTTTTTGTTAGCTAAAATTAAAAACATTGAATACCAAATAAATTGTATCACAAAGTCAAAGGTCATGTAGAATATTATTAATTAGAAAAGTTAAATTGAATTAGTGTAAAATTAACATTAATCAGTTAATGTTCATAAGTTAATTTTTAGATTCACAAAATACTCGAAACACGTAATAAAATCTAATTGGAAATTGAAACATCATATTTCTCCTTTTGATTAATTTGAAGAAATATAAAGGAAAGCCTCTCAAGGATTGATAAAAGGATAAAAATAAGATTATATTATTAAGATTCATGATCATGACTGTTAAAGCTTTAAAAGGGTGGTCAAATTAATAAATAAAAAAAAAACAGAAAACTATTCATTTTGAAGGGAAAGATTGAGTTGTTTTAGTGTTTTCATATTTATTTCTTTTTATATATATAATACCATCTTGTAGCTAGGTAATGTTTTCATAAAGGAAGAGGCATCTAACATATTTTATTTTCTTGTTTATTCTAATTATATTAATTGTCATTAATTGCAAACATAAATATTACATTCTAACTTTGATTTTTGTTTTTCCATTGGTTGGAGTCCTATCCATTTTGGTTGATGTTTTTTTTTATCTAATAAAATGATTTTTTTTTAATAATTTGACATTTGAGTTATAAGAAAAAAAGTGATTATCTTGGATGGAAGGACTCGTTTGAGATTTTGATATAATGGGTCAAATTGATGAAATTAATTAATTTGAGACATGATTGAGAATTAATTAAGCAATAAATTAGGGATGGAAATGAAAATTGTAAGGGGGAAGGGGGTATGAATGCAATGCAACCATACAATATCATGAGAGTTCCATTTTGGTCCAAACATAATAAAGTAGTATGCACTTTCCATGGATACATCATTTTCCACCTTTTATTCTCATTTCTTTTCTAAAGAAAATGTTTCATTTCTTGGTTATTTTTTTTTCTTTTAGAAAAAACTTAATTTCTACTTTATACAACATCGAACCAATAATTTCTCCAAAATCTCGTATATTAGCATTCTTCATTTATATTTCAGCGCTATCTGAAACCGCATTCCAAACAACGTTTAATGTAAATTTAATTTTTTAATATTTTTAAATTATTTTAACATACAAATATAAAAAATAATTAAAAAAAACAAAAAAAATTATCTTAATATATTTATAATAAAAAAATATTTTAAAAAACAACTATTAACACAATTTCTTACCCCTTATCCATCCCGGCAACTCTCTCTCCGAGTCCGAGATAGAACACCAAGAAAAAAAGGCAAACAAACATGTCGTTAGTGTTTTTCTATAGTCAACTTGCGATTAAGTAATAATAGTATTGCCCACTTAAGTCGTGTTTATACCATACGCATGCTCTGTGGATAGAAATTCACGCAAGCTATGACGTTTCACCATGGCAGATGCCTCTCTGCTGCCGCACTTGTCACTTTCATAATTTCATTGCAGAATTATTTGAAGAGAGACTGGAGAAAAACGAAACCAGAGAAAGGAGACAGCAGCCGAATGAGCTTGCGACCTGGCACAGCTCTCCCCTGTGTCAACCATGCATGTTCTTTACGTTATACTTGTCTAATGGATAATACTTTGACATTGTAATTAATTAAAATTCTAGTGATGTATAATTTCAGTTAATTATGGTTAGCTAATCTTGATGATCTGGATAACGTCTTCTTACCCCTGTTTAGTGTGATTTTTGTGCTCTAATCCCCGATTTCAACAAAAAAAAAAAATAGTTTTCTTTTTTTGATAGTGAAAATTAGTGTAAATTATATATATAAAATAGGATCAAATTTTAGAATATTTTATTAATCAAATTTTGAAAGTTAAGAAACGAAACAAAGAATGGATTCAAGAGTATAATTCAATTCGAAAAGTCTTGGGATAGAATGGATTCATGAGTAAAACGATGTGGAAATTCTCGAACACGTTACGTGCACTTTACGCCGGCCTCCAGGCACTGAGAATTCTAACAAGGCCACCTGCTCAGCTACCCTGCTAGGAGGGAGCTTCATTCTTTCAAAAGAAAATACAAAAAAAAACACTAAAAAAATATATATATATATATATATATATATATATATATATATATATATATATATATATATATATAGAATGATGTATTGATATTAAAAATAAATTTTAAAACATAAAAAATATATATTATTTTAATATATTTTTAAATTAAAAATATTTTAAAAAATAATTATTATCACAATACCTAAAAACACTCTATATGATTTAACCTTTTAAACATGATATTACTCGGGATCTCCATTCTTTCGAGAGAAATGGACAGAGCAAGATTATAACTTAGTTTTTATAATTTAACAAAATTAATTAATTAATTAATTAATTGTATATTTATTTTAAATCTTGATTACAATTTAGTCGTTCCATTAAAATCCCCTTTTGAATTTGTTTTTTCTCTTTCATCGGAGTTAGAATAAAGAAAAGAGAGATAGCTATAATGGGGAAATTATAATATGATTTTTGTTTTTAAACAGAAAAATTAGTAATTAAATCGATGATGATGATGATGATGAACATGAATTAAGTGAGTATTCAATTATTTTTAATATTAAAAGGACTAATTAATTATTATTTTTCACAGGGTATTCACCAAGGCAGGCTCAACGGGAACAGCTTCAGTTGACGTCGTCGTCCTCCTCATGGAAAGATGAAGGCAAGCAGGCGGCCTGTCTTATTGCAGCGAAACTAATCCAAATTTCTTAAGGAAAAAGGAAGGATAATGTTTTCTTTACAAAGCTTTAAAGTCAATGGCAGGCAATATTAACATCTTGAAGAACTCATGCCTTGAACACATCGGGGCCTGCTCATTGGATTGGCATCCCATCATTCTTTGAATTTCAACTTACTTCTTATTACTTTTGAACACATTTGAAGTGAAGAAAAAATAAAATAAAATAATTTTTTTTAAAATAATTTTAAAACATAAAAAAACAAGTTTTTAGATAAAAAAATTTCTCGAAGAGGTCGTTTATATGCTTGGGAGTGTTTTGTTTTTGTTTTAAGGGTGTGTTTGAGAACGCGGTGCAAATTATATTCCTTTAAATTTTGATTTTTTTTTATTTAAAATATATTTTTTTATATTTTCATATCGTTTTGATGCGTTTATGTCAAAAATAATTTTAAAAAAATAAATATTTTTATTTTGGTGCATTTCTAAACGAAAAGCATTTTGAACCGCTTTCACAATCTCATACGTGACTTAAAAGTATATTTAACATTGAATTGATATTTTTAAATATTTTTTAATAATTTTAATATATAATATTAAAAATAAAAGAAATTATTTAAAAAAATCATGCACCGTCAGCATTAAACTCAATCTATTCCATGAAAAAAGTGGACCGTTCTCGAATGCCAAAAGTAGTTGTACCAAACAAACAAGAAGAAACTAGCAGGTGGAGTCCATGTTACTATTCATGGTCTGGGCTTCTGGGATCTCTAGATTTTACTGTTGGCCCAGAGCTTCCAAAGGAGTTCTGATCTATAAACTCTATGTACTAGCTAAAATGAGTTGATTGAAGTTCAAAACACAAAGGTCTATGAATTTTGATTTGATTATATTGGTGTATCTTTAAATTATGTAAATAAATAAATTATATTCGATCCCATTAAAAATTCTAAGCATTTTTTTTACTATCTTAGAATAAAAGGGACAAAAATGAGTATATATACACAGAGCAGAGACAAAATAATATTTAATCCCCTCGAAAAATTATAAAAATCCTCTTTTATTAATTTTTTGGGACGGTTCGATCGTTTTTTTTAATAAAAAACACTCTTGCTTGCTGTTATCCAAAAGGAGCCCTAATCTTCCATCTGAATTTACCTTTCAATTAGAACATTTTTTGCACCATAAGATGCCAGATTTTCATGTTTAAACTGAAGAACCTCACATGCAACAAAGACCACATCAAGCGACCACAATTTGTAATTAGAGCTCGAGCTTACATTGCACAAACCATCCAGTGTAAAGAAACCTTCATGACAATATTTAAACAAACAAAACACTCATACTGATTACTGAACTTTATATGATTCATCTCAAGTTTTAGCAGTTGTTGAGTGAAAAAAAGACAGACAAAATCTTAAACAAGGTAAGAAACAAAAAGCATGCTGGCGGTAGGGTACAACTTCATCAGTCAAAGCCTCCAAAGGAGCAACCACCAATGATCCAAGAGGCCCATCACGCCGAAATTGCATCCATACAAATCAGATCAGAAGTTTCTCAATGGCATCCTGAATTTCAAAAGGGGCAAAAAAGAATATTGAGCTGAATTTAACAAGCTTAACACTACATGAATTCCAGAAACATGACAGAAAGCAAATACCTTGAGTTGTTGAATCTGTGTTTTCAATTGACTCCCCTCATTTGTTGTCACTGAACATGCAATGACAGGTCTTGTAACACCACATGCTCGGCCAAGTGCTTGCTTTGAAGAGACAAATACATAGGGGACATTCTGCCAATTCAATAAAAAAAATTGATATTGATCCGTGCCTTCAGAAAGTCATTAAAGAAAAGAGGAGCACAAGCACAAAACATAATAAATCATCATTGCTCTGTAATTAAATTTGCTTCTCCTGGATTCAATCTCATGTCCTCTGCAAAAAGAGTGGTCCAGGGAACATTCTCAATTATTCTTTCAAGATTGAAAAAGAAAAACTAGTTGAATCCAACCTGTCCTGTCACAAGTCAATGGACCAAGTTCTGTGAAGTCAGCTTCTCCATCAATCATATGACAAAGAACTAAGTTGTGTGCGTCCTTCTTTCAGGGAAAATTGTGGGGTATTTAAGAAGGATTACAAGTAGCTTGGAACTTGGGTTCACAAAGAACTTAAGTTGTGTGCTACTCCTCACTTTACTTCCAATTATACTTAAAACTCAAGATGCAACTCCTCATGATGGTCTTAGCTTTCTGCAGGGGGGTATAAGGGGGTTTATCTATCCATCCTTTGTTACCAATGGCTGTGACAAACTCTAGATATACATGACCTAAATTTGTCAATCATCCCACAGAGACTCACCACTTCCAGAATGAATAAGAGGTAGCATTGCATGTCTGCAGTAGAATGGGAGAATCAAGTCTTCATAAATTTTCAAAAGCAAATAGCTTGGCCTAGAAAAAGGTCACAAAAGCATAATCTAATCCATTGAAATTTATTCATCTTTAGTCACATTTATTCAGATTATACAACTGAAGTCGTTATATCTAAAGACAAGCACATGTGTGAAAATGTAATACATAACCAAGAAAAGGCGTCCAAAACTAAATTAGTCACAAAGCTAGTTGCATAGTAATAACCAGGGGAAAAAAGAAGAAAACCAATTAAATAAGCTTAATGGCATAAAACCCTAAAGTCACATTCTTTTAATACTATTCCAAACACAACAAACCAATTTACCAGACAACAGAAATTGCATCCAAAACAACAAAAACTCAAACATAAAAAAGAAACAACCAAAACCCATCAACAAAAAGTAGATAAATAAATAACCTTGTCTTCAGCAAGCAAAGGAAGATGGAGAAGAATCTCAAGTGGTTCAGTATCAGCAGCCATCACAACAAACTCAGAGATACCTCTGTTAAGTGTCTTGGTAGCTGAAAAATCAAGACTTTATCAAAACCCCGGATTTTATATTAGCAAAAAACCATACAAATAACTACTAGTTTTGACAAAGCTAACCTTCATTGGCTCCTTTCTTGAGTTGCTTGTAATTAGCAGCTTGCTGAACAAGGTCAAGTATTGTTATGGCCAACTGGGCATCTGCAAGTGGGTATGCTTTTGGATTCACTGCTTCTACTGTCTGCAAAATCAAACAAAACTTAACAAGATGAGATATTTTCTAGTTATCAAAACGAATTCTTTCGCGAACAATGAGAGAGAGGGACTAAGTACCATTCTTGGTTTTAGGGTTTTTCAATCAAGGATGGAGACTGCCTCGGGTGAAGGTAGGAGGCTAGGGTTTTTGGCTTGAGGTTTTCGCAGCTCTATTTATGAGAAGTAGAGGCAGGTACAGAGTACTGTATTTACATGGAGAAACCACTTGTTTAGTCCTTAATGTATACACTTATTATCAATTAAGTCCTACAATAAAGATTTTATCAACTCAGCTCATTCTATTCAAACTGTCTCAGTATAGGTTGATCTGGGATTTAATCGACTTAAAGTTTAGCTCAACTTGAATGAGTTGTATTATAAATAAAAGGGGAATTGACTTGGCATGCTCTGATCAAAAACTTATGTTAATTTACAAACCGATTGATTTAGTTAAAATATCATTGATTTTTTTTAAAAAACCAAAACATATATTTTGATCTCTTAAAAAAATTGGGTTAAACTACTTGAACCCATGATCTTGCTCTTGTTGATAATTCATGGAAAAACTTATGGAAGTTAACATAAAGATCCAATTGAGAAACATCTAAAGCATTTGGGACCTAATTGATAATCTTATTTGTTTATGGAGCTCAATTGAGATTTAAGTAATACTTGGGTGACTGATTTGAGGTTCCCTATGTTTACAATTATAATGTCTTTGTAGATGTGGCTAAACCTAAGCCATTAGTTTTGTAGAACAGAATCTTGTGCGTCGGATTTTTAAGTTAATTCAACTGCGACAGGTGATATTCGGTTCAATTTTTATGAAAAAAAATATAATTAAATTGAATTTTAAAAAAATTGAACTGAAATCGGTTTAAACCGACTGGTTTTGGTTTGGTTTTTTAGGATTAAAACCAGTTCAAATCGACCGGTTTTGGTTCGGTTTTTCAGGACAAAAACAGGTTCAAACCGGTTTGGCTAGGTTTTTTCCGGTTTTTTTCCGGTTTGGGTTCGGTTTTTCCGGTTTTAGGCTTATAAAACCGAAACCGAACCGAATTAATCGGTTTTTTTTAAAATTTTAATCAGTTTAATCGGTTTTTTTTCACAATTCGGTTTTTCAGTTATTTTTTTTCTTGTTTTCTCGATTTAGTCCGTTTGTTTTTGCTCATCCATGGGTTATCTTACCATTTGATCCTCTCTTTTTTCTATTTCTTTTTTTAAGATTAAATGAAAGCATCGCCTCCTTCTATTTCCAGGTGTTATCTGAAGCTTTCGAGTTTTGAGTAAGATCTTTGCCTATGGTTGATGTATGCACAAATTGAGACAAATAGAAGTCAACAAGGTATATAATTATTTTGAGTTAATAACATCCTTTTGTATAAACTTTAACTTTTTTATTTTTATTTTTACGGTATTATTATGATACATATTATTTTTTAAAAATATTATTTATTTAAAAAATAAATAAAAATAATTTAATTTTTTAATATCAACACTTTAAAATCATTAGAAAAAACTAAAAGAAAATATTAATTTTAATATTTTTTCAATACAAATTCACTTTTAAAATATATTTAATAAAACACAATACCAATCAAGCATGAAGTATTTGCAAAAATTAGTCAAAATAAAATATTTTATTTTAATCCATAAACTTAAAATTGTCTAATAGTCATCATTGTCTAAAAGTCATCGTTATCCACCACCTCATCACTGATCATCATTTTTTGCTACCATCATATGTTTCATGTATTATTCACCAAATATTGTAAAATATTTTTTTAAAAAAACCCTAACTCTTTTTTAATGTTCAAGACCATTTCTAGATGTTCAGTAAATTGCGACCATACAGATCAGTGTTAGAATGAAATCCATAAATTCCCAAAGAAATGATTTTTTCCAGCTAAACTACAATTCATAATTCAAAAACATTTGCCTTGTATTCTGTCAAGGCTTCTCCATCAAAAAGGGCAAACATTCTTCACAAATATTTGTTCTCAATCGATCGTAAGTAGAACTTGTGTCGGTTTTAAACGCATTGGATGCTAACCAGTGTTCCGGCAGAGGTTCTTCACTAGAGCAAATCCTTTAGTTACTCCTTTCCAGTAAAGTTTCTTTCCTGTTTTCCATAAATTCAATCCCTAAAAAGCAAATGCTGATTCACCTCTTTAACTGTTTCAACTACATATATTAATCAAATTATAATTGCAAATAAGCACAGAAGTGGTCATATAGACCTAGTGGATAAATTTTGTGTTTCATTCAAAATTGAGTTGCTTTTTCAACCATGAAAATTTGAACACCTTATATTGATACTCTACTATTAGCTTACTTGAACTCTGCAATCTCAAACACTCTTGCTGTTCCATCGCTTGAACCCGAGACAAGGTAATCTTGATTAGCAGATAGAGATAGAGATTGAATGGCGTCAGCATGGCCACTGAATGTTCTTATGCAATCACCAGAGAGACTATCCCATAGTCTCACTTTCCCGTCCACACACCCTGTAGCAACGTATCTAGATGCACCAAGCCATGCCACGCATGTAACTCCATCCTGCCCATCAGTTCAATTTGTGAGACATGGGATTTTGATGCCCTTGTAACAAGCCAAAACATTATTGGATGATAGTTAATTAATACAAGTGTTGTATATATGAAGTGCTAACTTCAATAAATATGGCTTTAGTTAATTCATCTTATTGTTTCAGCTTTATGATTCTTGGGCTAGTTGCAATTCTGATTAGGAAATTCTGATTGTTCAGAGGGCTTCTGCATTAAACTGGTCATCATTTGAGATGTGCAAAGTACTAAAATGAAACAAAAACAAAATTCCAACGGACCTGGTGTTCACATGTAGCACGGGGCAATGAATGCTGCAGATCCCAGATGATAAGTTTTTGATCCAAGCCTCCCGTAGCAGCCCAAGGGGAGCTGCCATGCACATGGTAGGAAGCAAGAGTGTTAAACTAGGTCACATGCATCCAAAGTTAAATTGATTACACAAAATTTGCTTGTCTTCTTTGTTCACCCCACCCGCTCTTTTCCTTGGAGAAGGGAATAGGACATTGTCTTATTGATCTATTGAGATTTTACAGCTTTTCCTTTTTACACTTATCCCAAATGACTATATTTAGGGAAACCGAACCATTTATGTGTTACAACAAAGCAAACAAAAATGATTCATGGGAATGAATTTATTAAATTGAGTGAGAGTAAAGGAGACTATTTGATGGGGGAGTCAAGTTCAACAGACAGGGTTTACTTGCTTTCATGCAGCCTCAAACCAACAGTAAATGGTATGGTTGAGATTTATCAGTATGGGAATAGTTTAAGGCTACTTGGCACAAATGTTTTTATGTTGCACTCCTCTTTGCCAAGCGCTCCTCTAAAATGGAGCCAATATTTCATGAAATGGAATCTGATCTTGCACAAATTAATTACATCATCACATGTCTGTAGATCTTCACTCACAATTCTGTATAATTCATATCAATGTCAAAATAAAGAAATACATAGAATCTTCATTTGTTTACCAATATGGCAATCCGACTACATGATGAAGTCAGATACTCTTATATATGCAGAACACAATTTCTAAACAATGGCTATATCCATTCCAAATCTAGAAACCTTTTTTTTAAGTAGACACATCTCAATTGAAGATAATGTTCCAGATAAAAGCAGAGAGTCTTATAAGTTTTGCAACAGAGTAAAGGTTATTGGCTTGTTGAAAACCTGCAACATTCAATCAACTTTTTTTCTCAACCACACCAAAGCTTAGCTAATGCCCACATTTGTGTTCCTAGTTTCACTAAATAATTGTTTCTGTTAACTGCCAACCTTTTAAAATTTATTAATCATTAGAGCGCGTCCAATTTCTCCCAGTTACTACCATGTAACCTGTTGTCTCACAGCCATGCATGCGCACACACAGAGAGAGAGATTGTAAATTCTACCTTGGTGCAAGCTCAACACATTCAACAGAATCAGAGTGAGAAGCAAGAGAACTAACCACCTGTTGCAGGGAAATGTGTTTGTTAAACAGGCTACCAATCTGATCAAATCGTACAAGCAAACATTTGAAAAGCAATTGCATTGACAAGTATACCCATAATGATAACAGCATATCCAAACATTCCAAGAAAAAAAAAATGTAGCAGAAAATTTCCAAGAATATGACAAGTAACATAAAAGAAGGCTAGAAATTTAAAATCCACTCAAATGCTGATAGAAACATGAGAACCAACATATCCCTCATTATAAAATTTCAGAGCTACAAGTTAGCGAAAGGTATGCCAGGCAGGCCACATGAAAGAGTAAGCATAGCCCACAATTAAATAGTGCCTTAGCAGGATGAAGATTTAAACCAAAAACTATCTCAATTCAACCACACACCTTAGCTGAATTCCAGACCAATCAAATACTCTTAAAGAAGAACAGAACTTGAGCACATGCTAACCATAAAACTAACTTAATTGTTTCAGAATCGAAAGAATCTCAATAAAAGGACCCAAGGGAAGATCTTAAAACAGATGAATTTCCAGGAATTTGCACTGGCATTCAACTTCCAGGCATTAATCTCTCCAGTGACATAGACCACATTCAAGAATGTCAGCCCTATTGTCAAAGATTGGGTAACGATTGCTTGTTCATTCATTCAGAAACTACACTTCAATCCAACTTGCTGAATTTCATATGACAATATGATGCAGGAGCTTTTGGATTATTAAATCTTTTTCTTAAGTTATTTTTCTTTTCTTATTTAGTTGAGGAATCCTAATGCTAGTTGGATTCCATACTAGCTATATAACTTTCAATAAGGAGGAACTAGTATAAATAGGACTGTCTAGCTTATTTTTCAGACATCTTTTATGTTATTATCAAGCATTATATGTTTTGGATGTTCTCTACAGAGTACAGACCCTAAACCTATTTTCCAAGTTCCAACTTCAATTTTCTTCTAGTTTTAGCCAACAATTTTCTGTTTTTTGCTGTATTGAGTTGATTTTTCTTCCCACCCTGAGTCAAAATGCAAAGAATCCTTAAATGCTAAAACATAAAACCCAGCATGCTAAAGCTTGCTGGAATTTCAGAAGTTGTTGAAGTAACGTTTGAATACTAATCCATCTTTACTAACTATCATGTTTTCTATCATGACTTTCACTATAATGAATATGGCAGTCCAGATACCTCAATAACCAGAAAGGCCTAAAAAGGAGCATGCCAATGCACATCATGTCAAAGAAACCAAAGGCACTGATGCCAAAGGTGCGACAGTTAAATAGGCACAACTCAATAATATATCCAAAATTGCAAACATAATTATAAGAATGCAAGAAGAAACAAACCCTGCCCGAAGTTATGTTCACAATGTGGACAGAATTATCCTTTGAACCAGTAATAGCTAGAGTTGAATCTGAGCTCAATGCCAAGCATGTCAGTCCATCAGTGTGGTATGGATGACCTGAAGAGCAGAGTTGTCAGAGATGCCAAACAAAGCAAGCTCCTTTGATTTTTATGGTAGCTATTTTCAAGGTAAGATAATTTGAATATGTAGCCTGGGAGAAATTGAATATGGCCTTTATTGATGGCTTCAATACCACGTATATTTAAAATTCACTTTGTCATTATCTGAAGGTAAGCTAGAATTTGAATATGTAGCCTGGGAGAATTTAAATATGGCCTTTATTGATGGCTTCAATACCAAGTATATTTATCGAATATCCAAATAAATAGCCTTTTCACAGGATGAAATGGACCAGGATATAACTTCAGATAATGACAAACTGAATTTTAAATGAATACCTCTCACAACATGTATGTTTTCGCCACTTTTTGGATTCCATATCCTCAGGGATGCATCATCAGAACCAGTACAGATTGTTTTACCTGAAGCAAGCAGCAGATAGATTTGAAAAAAGAAAAATGAAAAAGAAAGAGATAGATCAAAAGCAAGCTAAAAGAAAGTTCTTCAAAAAAAAAAGTTCCAAGACAGAGAGTAGTTTGATACCATCAGGGGTAAAATCACCACAGGTAACACTTGCTTCATGTCCTGTAAATGAATTAAGATAGGCACCTCTGTCAGCATTCCACATCCAGACACTTTTGTCCTCAGAACCTGCCAACACCAAATGCCCTTTTGGATGCCATCTGACCCACTGAGAAACCACATGGTTGATAATCAGATTTTAAAACATAAAACAAAATAAATTAATTCCACTAAATTCAGTCAGAAAGTTCACCTCAATGCCCTCATCAGGACCTTCAAGTACACATTTATGGTTTCCCGATGAAGCATCCCAAATTTGAACAAGACCATCAAACCCTCCAGATGCAAGCAACTGTCCATCACTACTAAAGGCTAAACAAGACACGGAGTCCTTATGACCTGTAAATATTTCCAGAAGGTTAAGTAGTAAGGACCCAAGATCAAAATTATGCACATATACAAGCACAGATATAGGTGCAGAAAAAGACCTCAGCTTCATTGACAGGCATTATAGCAAGTATCAGGACACGCAGAAAGTTTCAATGAATGAGGGATTACATCACTAATCAAAAGAAGAAACATAGCAGGTTGCTCAATCATGCTACAAAGCAAACTATGAACAATTTCTAACAACAAAGATTCCGACGACTAACAGAGATCCCCATGATATCTGGGATCATTTTAGCTCTCATAACTCAACTATACCTTTGAGCTCAGATGCCCAATCTCCAAGACCAATCTTCCAAAGAAACCCTTTGTCGTCTCCTCCACCGGTCGCCACTAATAAAGGATCTGTTGGACTGCAGGATACTGTATAGAGCTCACCTATATGCAAATAATAATAATAATAAATACTCCATTACTTCTCTTCCTGAGCAAATGCAAATGCTCCATTTCATTAGTCCAACAAATTAAAACAAAATAAAGTTTTATAAATACGTTTTTTAGCCATTAATTCACAACTATTGATTTAATTATAAAATTAATTAATTAACTAATTGCATAATCAAAAGATGGAGAATTCCAAAAAGAAAAAATTTACCGGTATGGCCGGTAAATATGTGCATAGAATCATCCGTGTCGTCGTCGTCGTCATCCTCGTCCGCATCAGGAAGATCTACGAATTAGTGAATTGTATATCAATTTAATATCAAATCACAGCTTGATTAATAAATAAATTAATAGAGCATGCATGTTTTTAGTTATACCTTCTTCATCAACGGCGACTTCGTCGATGATATCGGAATCGTCAAGGAAAACTTCGCCTTGATCGTCTTCTTCTTCGTCGTGTAATGATCGATTTGGACCATTCATTTTTGTGTTTTTTATTTGTATTTCTGTGTTTGCCGATTCCTTGGCGTCGTCTGCTGGAGAAGAATGAGAGGTTTTAGCTAGGGTTTTATTCCTATTATCGTTATTGCAGTTGCTGATTGGAGTGGCGCGTGAAAGTACTGCTAGTATTTTTTTTTTCCAGTTGATTGTTACACGTGGTTCTTTTGAGCGTAGTCGATAAAGCTGGTCTGGTTGTAGCCCGGTGGAACATTATGTTTAGTTAAATATAATAAAATATTAATTTGATAAAATTATTTGAACAAATAAACTCGATTTAAACTTAACTAGGTAAGTGGCGGGTTTTTACGACGATTCAGTAATTTAAATTCTTTTTAAGTTGATTTTCAAATCAAATTTAATAACTATACTTTTAAGTTATTGATAATTTTTTTTATTTTCAAATTACATGATTTTTCTAGGATTATATATATTCCAAAGTGTATTAATTTTTATTTTTTAATATTTTTATATGTATTATAATTCGATTTTAAAAACTATAGCTGTATTTTGAGTATATGTGAAGATTTAATTTCAAGATTTGTATAAAATAAATATTTAATTAAATTAAATAGTTAAATTTAAGTGTGGTTTAGATCATACAAGAAAAACTTATTCAATACAAGTTTCAAATCTTACAAGTTTTTTTTATGAGATATAATAAACTTCATTCACACAATTTTAAGTAGGGTGATGAATTTTGATTCGGTTTTTATATATAAAAAATGTAACCAAATTGAAATTTTATTTTGAAAAAAAAATTGAAATCGGTTCAAACCGACTGGTTTTGGTTTGTTTTTTTGGACAAAAACTGGTTTGGCTCGGTTTTTTCCGGTTTTTTATGTTTGAGTTCGGTTCGGTTTGATTTTTTCGGTTTCAAACTTATAAAACCGAACCGAACAAGTCGGTTTTTTTTAAAATTTTAATCGGTTTAATTGGTTTTTTTTCACGGTTTGATTTTTTTGGTTATTTTTTTCCTAGTTTTCTCAGTTTAATCGGTTTTTTGGTATTTTTACTCACCTCTAATCTTAAATTAAAAAAAAACAAATATATATCTCGATATGCAAATATAGTGATTTAATTTTTTTATTGTGCGTGCTCACCAACATAAATACACCCACTTTTTTTAAAAAATCGAAAACTAGTTCCTGATACCCTATAATAAAAATAACAATAAAATTCTTAGGTTAATAAAAAAAATATTTTCCATAATCCATAATAAAAATAAAGTAAAATAATACACATTATTATTATTATTATTAGAGTCACACTACCACAGATAGCTCAATCTCTATTAGCCCATCAACGTCCTCCACTTGTCAACTCCATTATCCTCAATACACACAGATAAGTGGCTCTCATCTTATTTTCTACCAAACAAGATAACCCCCGCTTCCACCACCCTACATTCTCTCCTCCCCACCAATCCCCACCGTCCATTCCTCTCAAAAACCCCCTCTCCACCACTCCCGTCTCTCAAAAACACTTCACCAATCAACAGAAGAAAAAAACTCTCCACCGCCCCATCTCTCTCCACTATTGCTGGCAACATGGCATCAGCACTCCAAAACGCCACCGCTTCACTCCAATCCAAAACCCCACCATCAGCTAGACTCCCAACCAACTTCACCTCCCCAAAGCCCCTCAACCTCTCCTTCTCCGCCACTTTCCCATCCCTCAACCTCTCCACCACCGCAACCACTACAAACCGCCGCCGGGGTGGCTCGGCCCTGGGGACCAAAATGTCAGCAACAGCAGCAGGAAGTTACGCATCAGCACTAGCTGACGTGGCAATATCCAACAACACATTAGACGCAACGGCGTCCGACATCGACAAAATAGAAAGGCTGTTTTCAAACCCAGCAGCGAATGACTTCTTTACTAACCCAACAATAGACTTAGAAAAGAAACGGCAAGTCGTTGATGAGTTCGCCAAGTCGTCTGCTCTCCAACCCCTCACGGCAAACTTCATTAACATCCTTATAGATTCCAAAAGGGTTGATCTGGTTAAAGATATAGTGGTGGAATTCGAGAAGGTTTACAATAAGCTGACAGACACACAGCTTGCTGTGGTGAGTTCAGTTGTGGCTTTGGAGTCACAGCATTTGGCCCAGATAGCAAAACAAGTGCAGAAATTGACTGGAGCTAAGAATGTAAGGATTAAGACTGTGATTGACCCAAGTTTGGTTGCTGGGTTTACTGTAAGGTATGGGAGCTCAGGGTCTAAGATGATTGATATGAGTGTGAAGAAACAGTTGGAGGAGATTACTGCTCAGCTTGACTTGAGTGATATTGAACTGGCTGCTTGATGTTAGACACTTTTTTTTTAATTTCTTTTCTGGTAAATTATGTGGGTTCTTTTTTTTTTTTTGGGATTTAATTGTTGTTGTAGTATGGATTTTGTAATAGAGTTATTATTAGAATGGAATGTATTTCAATGTCTTCCTGTCTTTTGGCAACAATTTTGAGGCTTGGCTTTTTTTTTTTTGGCAATGATGCTTTGATTAGAGAATCCGAATTTGAGGGTTGTCTCTGCTTTGAAGAGAGGATTTTTTTTCATGGAATTGTTAAATAGGGCTGAGCATGAACAAAGGACTTAATTTTTGTTTGGATGGAGCCTCATTAAGGAAGGTGGAACAGGCTCCACCAAGATGAATTTGTTGGCCTGGTAGCAAGAAAAAGAAGATGTTGAAGTGAAATTCTTAAGAGTCATATGATATGATTTATTATTCTGTTTCTAACACAGTTTGATCATGGTACCTTAGTAGCTGCAACCTTCTGCTTAAGAAGGATGGGGTTCTCTCATCCCTGGTCACCGAAGGTGAGTAGGTTCACACAACAATATTTCAATTTGCAGATCTTGTCTGCAGAACGAGCATGGCAATCTTTATGGAGAAGAGAGATCAGTGCTTCCATGTTATCCTAACATGAATGCTTACGCACATGTCAGAAACATTGGCTCCTGCCAAATTAATATCTTGGACCCCAACATGCCATGACTAAACTTCGACCATTGCTGAGAAGAAAAATTAGAATCTTGCGAGCCCATTAACCAGAGCCCTAATAGATTGGTTCAAATGATGAACAAAAAACTCCATTAACTTGAAATCTCTAATTTGAGTTCCACCATTAACTTCTCAGAGAGAGAATGTATTTATATGTAATTAACTTCATTAGAGTTCTTCTAAGTTTTGGTTGTGACACGATGCTGTGGATACATTGCAGGAGTAGCAAGCTAGCTCAATTGTAATTAGGATTAATGCTTATGAGGTCTGGTCTCTACCTTCTATTTTGTGTTTAATATATCTTATCAACTTTTTACTTTATATTTTCACATTAAATAATAAGAATCATAGAAATCTTACATCTTAAGAAAACACGAAAACGACCACACTCATTTACACATATTTATTTATAATACTTCAACTACTTGTCTTCTCTCATTAGTGGACCGAGCAGCTCTTGTGTTTCAGATTTTATCTTCTTTATATCCATATGTAGTGTTTAGTTTTTTATCTGGTCTCTGATATTATTATCGAAAATAAGCAATCATGTCGATCCTGGATTCCTTCTTCGACAAAGGCTTTAAAGCTGCCAAATGGTAATTCATTCTATCCTTCTCTATTTTGTTTTTGGGTTTTTGTTTTCTTGCTTTAATCATGGTTCAATTTGGATTTGGAATTCTGGGTTTTGTTTGGTTTCTGAGAAAATGTTAACTTCAGTAAGGAAATTCAGAACTTAACGTTTCATTAAAATCAAGTGACTTAACTCAATGTGCAATCTTTTCTTTTTTTAATTTGTTCTTCTTTGCATAAATTAAAGAAATAAGAGACTATAAAAAGTTGAGAATTAAGAATCTGGGTACTTATCTCGTGTGTTGTAGATATTTGGTTAATGTAAAAAGTAAATAGAATTCATTGAGGATTTGAAGGGTTCATACTTGTTTTTGAGTGCTTATGTTTTGATTAAATGCTATCATTGACTATTTTTTTGGGGTTTAAAGATTTGATGAGGACTATTGTTGATTTAATTTGTTCTTCTTGTATACAGTAAAACCTTACTGAAGTTGACAATACCCCGGATAAAGTTGTTGAGGAACAGGAGAGAGATTCAGATAAAGCAAATGCGCCGCGACATTGCTAAGCTTCTTGAGACTGGTCAAGAAGCTACTTCTCGCATTCGGGTATTGCTACTTTTCTTATTGAAATCATTTTTAATAGTATGAACAGGTTTTTTGTTTTTAGTCTCTTAAGATACCTGAAAAGGGAATGGTCTTGTGGTGTTGTTGATAATTACATATCAGGTGGAGAATATTATAAGAGAGGAGAATATGATGGCTGCTCAAGAGATCATTGAATTGTTCTGTGAGCTTATTACTGTGCGCCTTCCAATTATTGAAACACAAAGGTTATTCCTGACATTACATTATCTGGCTTTCACTATGTTTGTTTCCTGTTTGTTAATGCACTCTCCTGTTGGATACTTGTCTTAACTATGATGATGCCTTCATCAAGGCATAAACTTGGATTTATTAGTTTGTTTTTGTTCATATTGTTATTTGCTTAACTATAGATATTTCCGTCTGCACATGAGTTTTTATAGGTTCATTAACTGTATATCATATCTAATGAAAGGTTTACTGGTAATATAGCTTGTTTTCCCTTAAAGTAGCAGGTTTAAGGAAGAAAAAAAAGCCCTTTCCTGAATACCAGAGAAACAGAAGGTTGAGGAAATCGAAGGAGAAAGAAGTAATCATTGATCAAAGTACTGATATTCAGTTATATATGTGGAAAAGGATCAGAGTAGCATAGCATAGGATGGTTTTATATGTTTTCACTTTTCCAAGTTTTCTACTCAATTCATGTTTCACCACATTACTACAGACATGCTATATCATAATGTAGGATATATTTGCACTGCCCTGGGCTGTCCAGCTTTAACTCTGGAGATTCACCGTTTCACGGTCTAGGATGAAATCCTGATCACTTTCCAGACTTGTTTTGGAGGGAGCAGTGCAAGTCACAGTCTTTGATATTTCTGCTTTACCTTAGAAACTCTAGGCTGTTGTCTAAATGCTGAATTTGCAATAATTGTTTAAGCTCAAGTATAATATGAACTGTTAAAGTTGAGAATTGGGTCAAAGTTGCCAGACAAACAATTAGGAGGTTCAATGGTGATTGTTATCCTAGAGTTGCTATGACATGTTAATTGAGTAGTGAACCTGCAGATAATTCAGGTGAAGCTTCAACTCTGCCTTACCTTCTCGAGCCATTATGGTTGTGGGTTGTCTTAAAATCAGTCAAGACTGATGAGTTTGCAGATAGTATCCTCATTAAGAGCCTTGTTATAGACCCCCAAGTTAAGTCTTACAAAAATCTAACCTGTTATCTTCTTCGTATTGGATTTCCAATGTGGTTGGGAAGTCGATTTGTTTATGTTCCATATCCTGTCAATTTTTCTTTATGGTTATACAATTTCATGAATGTCATCATCTGTGTGTAGCTCTGATAATTTATTTGTTTAACCCAGCTTGTACTAAATTTATACCTCTATGCAAAGTGAGTTGAAGAATCTTCATAGCTACTTGGAGTTAAGAACACCGCTCATTTTTCATAGATTGTATGTTTCAAATGTCATTTTATTTTTATTTTTCAGGGAATGTCCTTTAGACTTGAAAGAAGCAATATCCAGTGTCTGTTTTGCTGCACCAAGATGTGGAGATCTACCCGAGCTGCTGCAGGTTCAAACCCTATTTGCTTCCAAATATGGAAAGGAATTTGCAGCTGCTGCAACAGAGCTTAGGCCAGCTTGTGGTGTTAATCGCCAGGTTTTTTGAATCTCTATCTTATGCCTTGATTTATTTCTTGCAACAAGTTCCTTTGTTTATGTTTATGCTTATGTTTCCTTTTCTTTTGACATTTTTCAAATTGAAATCCTGCAGTTAATACAACTCCTTTCAGTTTGTGCGCCTTCACCTGAAGCAAAGCTGAAGCTTTTGAAGGAAATTGCTGAAGAGCATGCGTTAGACTGGGACCCAGCTGCATCTGAAACCGAGCTTTTAAAAAAGAATGAAGATTTATTGGTGAGTAGTATGGTGCAACTGCCTCAATTCTTGTTATCTTTCCTTGTCTTACACGTGTTCTCATTGTCAGAATGGTCCAACACATATCAGTGGTCCAACACATATCACTATATTGCCTCTTCCAAAAGAGAAGCATGATGAAGTACTTGTCGCTCCTGATCTTGCCAAGCATGAACAGTCTGATTCTGATACAGGCTTTGACCCATTAGATTTTTCTGAAGTTCCTGAGGTGTCGCTGCTGCCAAGTGCAAACTCTGCCTCGGCACCAGGGATAGCACCACCTGCACAAGCTGCTCTACACCCTGACATTGATCATGAATCATCAAATCACTATGTGACTAACAAAGATCTATCACAAGAACCTCATATTGTTGTACATAAGGATGTGATTGAAGAAAAGTCAGCAGCTACCAGGGATGAAATTTCAAGCACCACGGCAAGTGCCAGGGAAGAAAAACAGTTTCTGTCATCCATAACTCCCCCTTCACTATCCTCTCCATCATTTTCATCGCCACCCTCTGCACTGACGACCAAAAGTGAGGTCAATGTGGATCTGCAGAATGTTTCAGCTACTGTGGGGGGCACTGTGGAGACTGCTAAGCATGCAACAATACCAAGCACTTCACCACCCCATGTAACGAGGACCGGAACCGAGGCTAATGTGGATCTTCAAGATGTTTTAGCTGCAGCGCATGCTGCTGCTGAGACTGCTGAACATGCAGCAGCAGCAGCTCGCTCAGCAGCAACTCTTGCACAGGCAAGGATTGGTGAGCTAACCAAGAAAAACAGTGAGAGGTTACATGAGAGTGGCTATGATAACCCCTTTTTTGTGGATACTCCTGATCTATCAGCTTCTGCTGATAAGCCACCTTTTGTTCACCAACAATCTTTTGGTGACGGGGATAATGTTCCAAGTTATAAAGACTTACATCGACTTCATGAGGGCCACCAGGCATCAGAGTTGTTGGATATTCCTTCCTTTGAGAAACTCGAAGTGGATTATGATTCTCCTCGTAGTGATCATGTTGTTGAGCAAGGGTCTGTTAGTCACCAGCCACAGA
>Ga0307518_10000807_pt1 | contig 23501 bp, 9 predicted proteins | sample 25_EM_MG_FD_203889 | JGI IMG/M metagenome (GOLD analysis project Ga0307518, IMG submission 203889) | Populus trichocarpa ectomycorrhiza microbial communities from riparian zone in the Pacific Northwest, United States - 25_EM | ecosystem: Host-associated > Plants > Roots > Unclassified | place...
AAATTTCACTCCTTGCATTTCTGAACCTCCTCAATCAATTTTTTTTCTGATTCTTTCTGAGCGCTCCCACCTCTTATTATTTTTCTAATCTCCTTTGGCTTTTTATTTTTATTTTTTGTGGGGACCCAAAAATGGGTTACAACACCCTTTATAATAATAAATTAAACAATCTATATTTTATTACTAATCTAGTAATTTATGAATAACGAAAACAACTCCCTTAGTACCCTAAAAACAGGGAACATTGAAAAGTTACAGTATATTTGCTCAGTTGCAAGGCCGTTGCCTTGCCAACAAAAAACAAATTGAGGAAAAAGGAAGGAAGACAGAAAAGAAAATAGGGCAGATCAAGTCCTTGTCAATTAATCAAGCTCATCGTACTCTTTATATTTAAAATATCTGATGAGCAGCTCATATATAGCTGCCCCTACCTCTATATATAAAATAATAATAATAAAAAAAAGACAAAATAAGTTGTGTTTGGTACCTTTAGAATTCGTAGCACTATGACTTGGAGCTCTAAAATTATGATTTTGCTCTCACCAACAAAACACAATTGGCCTTTGCCGGAGGTATTGTGGGTTTTTTGTTGTTGTTTTGTGTACAGTAAAATGATTAATATATCTTTTGATGTAAAAAATAATGTACTTGCAGACAAGGGCATTTTTTACTATTTAATTTTAGAAGTACCTTATAATTACCACAATTCCTTTACATTCATATTATCTTGAACTTTAGTTAAAATATTTTTTATTTTTATTTTTAATATGTTTATTTTTTTGTTATTATTAAGTCTGATCAGGAATAATTTATTATTTTAGCATATATAAAATATTATTTATTTTTAAAAGATCAGAGATAATGACATGTACGACGTCATCCAACGACCGAACTTTGGCTCCTATGACAATGTTTTAGTTCTAAACCCGTCGTCTCCATTTCTGTTTGGTGCATGTGGCCAAAAGATATCGAGTTTAGTGCCGGTCGTTGTTTCTTTCTTTCATTCCTCTTTCATCCTCGGTTCAGAGCCTTCTCTTACACATTTTCAAAACAATCATTTGATTTGTTTTTCTTTCAAATATAGTTTGTATTCTTTTATTTTTATTTGTTTTATTTTAAATAATCCATAGAAATGAAATTTTCTTTCAATTTAATTCTCCTTTGATTTTTTTTATCTTCAAATTTGGTTTTTATTTTTTTGATTGTGATTTTTTTTTGTTTCATTCTTTTAATTAAATTATCTTTCCAATTACATCCCTCAATGTATTATATCATTCTTTTAATTAAATTATTTTTTCAACTGCATCCCTCAATATTTTATTTTATTTTATGTCAGATTTGGTCTTTATTCTTTTAATTGCTAATTGTTTTGTTTTTAATCCTTTTTTATTGGAACTTTTTGTTTAATTTCTTCCTTCAGCATTTTGTTCTTTTGGAATTTAACTTCATGATTTTTTCAGGTTTACCTTATATGAGATGATTCCAGCCTCAGGACCCAGGTCACAGGTTTAAAAGATTGACTTAGGTTTTTTTAGGTTTTTTTTTACTAATTATTTTTTTATTTCATTCTTCAATAGAGTTATCCCGATCTCATGTGTCAGGTCATGGATTTCGCGAGTTAATTCAAATTTACTCGAGCCAATATTATTTTTTTAATTTATATGTTGTTGTTATCAATATTTTAAATCACATTATTAAAGTAACCAAAATTATTGAATCCAATAAAATCAATAAATTGACTCTCAAAATTTTCTTGTTTCTTCTGAAATATGGTGTTGCCTCTTAAGCATTTTTTCTCACGTTGAAAAAAAGTTTAGTCTGGCCTGCGCGGCGTGACAGTACTTAACTACCAATGTAGTTAGGCTCTAAATTCTTTTGTTTTTAACTAAAAAGAATAAAAGTATTTTCAGTCCCGTTTTCATGTATTAATGAAATTAATTTTCTATACAATCAAGTTTTAAATACACCATCTAAATTCAGACTAATGCAACTAAAATTATTTGCTTGCAGTCTCGTTTACGAATATCTAATTGCACTATGATCATTAGTGTGATGATTGTATATTTTCAATTAAAATCAATTAAAAATACTTTATACCACATTATCAAATATAAAAATAAGTCTTCGACAATTGTAGGATTTAACTACCTATAATCTTCAAGGAATCAACCGGTAATATTCAAAGGAATATTATTTCAATTATAATTGTGGGAGCCGGGGGGGTAATGATGCATGCCCCATAAAAAAAAAAAGATATCAAGGGGGGTTTCTTGCCTTAGCAATCACATTTTGTATGGTTAAGCATGCAACATAAATAACTTTCCTATATGTTGTCGTCTTTATAAAAATTTGAGAACGCAAGACAGGTACGTACCATTTGCGGATCAATGATCTAAAGAATGGATTCCTTCACCAACAACAATTTCATCAAAGAAAAATAATGCATTTATTTATATAAAAAATAATTTCTTAAGATTTTTTTATGACATCAAATTATAGTGTAATAAGAAATTTTAGATAACAACTCTGAAAGATAGCTTAATTGATCAGATTTTGAGTTTGTTCCCTAACGGTCATGAGTTCGAGTCCTCCCAGGACCACTAGAGGCTTATATGGTCATTAACTTCAGGGTTGGTGGGATTAATCGAGGTGCACGCAAACTAGCCCAGATATCCACATTAATAATAAAAAAAATTAGATAACCTCTTTGTTTTTGTTGTGGTAGATCCTTTTTTTTTCCCACTAAGTTTGTTTTTTTTTGTTTTCTTTATTTTACTTTCACTATTAATTTTATATAGTTTTTTTAATATACTCTCTCGATGATTATTTATATGTACTCCCTTGAAATTATTGGAGTAAGATATTAGCTAACTTAATTCGATCTGCCGTGGAAGGCCTCCCCAGCGCGCAGGATACTATCAATTGTTTGGCTGATTTGATGTAATATGTCCCACGACGAATAGTATGATCGTGGAAGGCCTCCCCAGCTTTGTCGAGACCTACATATCATACGTACACCTTAATTAATGTTGACGTTTTCTGATTTTTTATTCCCTTTATTTTTATATTTTAAAAGTATTTTATAAAAAAAATTAAATTTTTTTATTTTAAATTAATATATTTTTTGATATTTTTAAATCATTTTGATGCATTAATTTCAAAAATAATTTTAAAAAATAAAAAAAATATTATTTTGATATATTTATAAATAAAAAATACTTTCAAAAAAAACCACAACCACACTCTCAAAAATATCAAACTATTAGCTATGTTCAGAATATTATGAAAAGGAAATTGGCAAAGATCCGAGTTAAAAATCTTCACATCTTGAAATTATTACATAATAAACCATGTTCGTGTGCACCAAAACACCTTCAGCTTCTTAATTGTAATTGATTAATGCAGCTGTAAATCTAAATCCTGTGTTTGGTTTGACTCTATGTTGTGCAAAGTCCTCTAAATTAAACTATTTTTAAAACTTTAGTAAAATATTTAAGTTAAATTAATTTTTTAATATGATATTAAAATTTTAATAAACAAATAATTACAGATTCAAATCTTACCACTCTCGTTTTATCTAATTAAACTAATAAATTAAAAACAAGATAGTAATGGATCTGTACAAATTTCAAATTTAAAATATTTTCATTTGAAATTATGTATTAAAAAATAATATAAAACAATTCTTAAAACCTTTTAATAGTTTAAATTTTTAAGTTGGAATAGTTCTTTAACATAATGAATAATTTCTAAGCTATCCTTTCAAACCCGTAGATGTCTTAACTTCTTCTTTTTTTTAATTAACGTCGGTGTACGGGTCAGCTTGCGCGTACATTGACCAATCCCCACGAGCCCTGAAGTTAACAACCATATAAGTCTCCAGTGGCCTGAGGTTTGTGGGACTCGAACTAGTAATATTTAAGGAACAAACCTAGAGTCTGATCAATTGAGCTGCACCACTCGGGTTCATAAATATCTTAATTTGATGCTTTCATAAAAATCTTAATTTGATGCTTTTGTAGTGACTTAACTAATTACTCTGTAATTATTACAGCTAACAAGGAAAAATATGATTATAAACACATTTTTACCTTTAAAAGAAAAGTACATACCATTCGCTTGGTGACTTATTATATAAATTATGAACTATTAACAACATTCACTCACTGTATTTGTAAGAAACTTATCATTTGATAATTTAACAAAATTTTACTTATGTATGGGTGATATTTCAGAATAATTAAGGAAGAAAAAGTCGAAAATAATTAAGTATATTAACTTAACTTGTAATTACCAATCACTTGATTGACTCCTGAATGCAAAAATTCATAATAAGCAATTAAAACTAACAAATCAACATAATGGTTAAAAGATGTCATAATTTTTAATCCAATCATTTGACCAGACTTAATTTTTCACATGAGATTCTCTTGATCCAGTTCTATGAAGGTACAATTTTTCCATTGATTTTCATGGATTTATTGTGTTATTTTGAATTTTATGTTATTTTTTATATATATTTTAGGATTATGATATTATTACTTAGTCTAGGTCTTTTTTTTAGCCTATAAAAATATGGTAAATCTTTTCCAGAGGTAGATTTTATTTCATAATAATAAATTGTGAATTTAGAGTTATAACCTTGCAGCTTTTTTCACTCATTGAGTTTTTTTTTGTTTTTTTTTTATTGTTGTGCTGTTTTTGTGCTTCCGCTGCATCACATGCTTCATTGGTGGGCTGGTACTGGGGAGAAGATGATGAACAAACAAACACCCCCTTCACGCCATTTCCCTGCACCAAAGCCCTTTTTTTTATTGTATTCGCCAATGCTCAAAACAAATCATAGACAGACCGATCTTGGAATCCCCATAAAAAAATGAAAAAAAATAAAAACTATGTTGTATAATTGATTAAAAAGTACCTAATTAAGAATGGCAAGTCAGGACTCACTGTCATTTCTAACCGCGTGACTGAAACTTTTCCACTGATCAAGCAATTTCAGGGAAGAGAGAACCCTTTTGCACACATCATGAGGAAGGATGGTGATAGTTTTCAAAAAATTTAGAGAAAAAACTGCAGCCATCTTTTTCAGCAAGCGCAGGGGGTGTTACTTCGCAAAGATGTTGCATAAGTAAAACCTCTCTGTAAATGAGCTAAAACTAGTCCTAAATATAGAGAAAACTATCCAGGACAAAGAAAGTTAAAATTCAAATAATAAAGCATCTCTGGCTTCCTGGTGTCCCTGACAACTACGTATCTCTGTACATGTGTGTGGGAGTGAGAAGAAGAGGGAGAGAGAGAGAGAGATCTGAGTAGTCAAATCGGTAGGCATATAAAAGTTTTATTAATGTTTCCTAATTTTATGTGCTATTTTATTATCTCTACTCTCTAGTATATATAACTCTAATGTGCGGGGGTGAATGCCCTCCTCCATATAATTGTTACTATAATCATGTGATTGGTTTATTTTCCGTGTATTTTTTGAGTTTTTTTTTTAAGTCACCGGAGAATTTATTTAATGATTATTTGGATGTGTGGTAATTTTTGTTTTTTTAATGTGTTTTAGATAATAAAATATTAAATTAATAATTTAGAGCATATAAAATACTTTTATATATAATGCATCATCCACCACATTATCAAAAAAAAATATCAGAGGCGCAACAAGTATTTTTTTTCGTTGCTATGCTTGGGATCACAACATTATTAAGTATGTATCATAAAACTTGACAATATATCCTTATGGGATGTTGGGTACCTTGAGGGGTGGGGATCTCCAACAGACAACTCTATGCCCTCTCCTACCATTTATCTTTAGTATTCCATGTTTCTTTTCTTTTCTTTTTTTCCGATAACCCGAAGTGTATATCCGGATCAGTTTACGCGCACCACAACTAATCTCTGAACCCACTGAATATCCCACAAGTCCAGTGGGCATGTAAGACACCGTGGAGGTGACAGACATACACAGAGAGGATCGAACTCAGGTGCAGAGAAAAGAAACAAGTCTCTTCCCCCGCTAGCCCACGACCTCAAGTGCTTTTCTTTTTTTTTTCTTTTTTTTTTAGGTGGTGTTGAGTTTTGAGGGGTGGTACTGATGAACAACAAATTCTAGACCCTCATGGGACGAACCCTGTTGGGCGTTTGGTATATATGCAATATATTTTCAAAAAATCACGCCAATCCAAAATAAGCTGCAAGAAAATTTGACTATAAAAGAAAAAGCTGAACCATTTCACATGTTCCTAGCTTTATCGATGAAACATTACGATATAAACTGAATCTATATGAATATAAAAGTTATTACGTATAACCCAATCCATTGGAATTACAATAATTGTCTTGATTGGGTAATTAATATCTCAACGGAAAATATGAAAGATCATCATAGATGATGATTATTCGGAAAATAGGGGAGAGGAAATCAAGCACTTATCAAGTTATGCTGCCGGATTAACCAGACTGGTTGTAATTATCACTGTAAAATTAGTGTAGATGCAGCAGGCAGGAATCAAGCTTTTTTCAAATTGTACCGAACACCTTCAGGTGATTAAATAATTAATTTGGAAGAATAGGGTAAGTACATCAGTTAGACAATACTTCTGGAACCAAAACAGAATGAAATGACAACCTGGGATTGAGTGAAGGCTTATTATTATTACAAGTAAAATAAATAACAACCAAAGCGTGGGTGCCCGAGTTCAAGGGCTTTTATTCATCAAGTCAAAGCGAGTGTAAAGAGCATCAAGGATGGGGTGTTTTTTTCTGTGACCTTATCGGGGGTACCATGGAATTGTAGTGAGCAAAGAAAATTAAGGGTGGGTTTTTCCTTCTCACCATCTTAACTATGAAAACAACAGGTGAATGAGCCAAAGCCCATGCAAACGTCCTTTTCTCACTCCCCACCTCTGCTCTCTCTCTTCCTCTCAAGCAGACAAACATCCATTGCCCATTGGGAATTAATGCCAACCATTCATTTGCTCTCTCTCTCTCTCTATCTCTCTTACTGTGGCCTTTTTATGATACATCAAGAACTTGTACAAAAAAAAAACATGTAAAAACGTTAGCAATAATTAATAACAGTGATGATAAAATTCTAGTATTAAGAAGCAGAGAGAGAAGACGAACACTTTCTGGTTCTTCTCTATCTTCTAGTATATTAGTAGTAGCAACATCCTCACTTCTCTCTTTCATATATATCTCTCTCCTCTCTTTCGCTGAATAACAACTCAGCAATCAAGAAGATCAGATCAAAGGAAGAGGATCTTTATCTGTTCCATCAAAATACCCACTGGTCAGACAATCCATCAATCAAATCAACAAAATCTCAGAAAGAAAGAGAAGTATCATAAAAAATATGTCCTCGTCTTCAGCTGCCTTTGGACCAGACCACCTCTCTTCCTCCGAGCAGCTTTGTTATGTCCATTGCAACTTTTGTGACACTGTCCTCGCGGTATCATTTTCTTCCCACCTTTTGCCCCTTATCTTATCCCTAATTTTCTGTTCCATTATTGTTCTTCTTCTCCTTATGGAGGCTTGAACCTGAATCTGAGCCAATTGACCAAACCACCACTGGCTTCTTCTTTTTCTTATTCTTCAATGGGTTTCTTAAGGATTTCAATTGTATTTTTTGTGGGTTCTTTTTATAGGTGAGTGTACCTTGCACTAGCTTGTACAAGACTGTTGCGGTTCGATGTGGTCACTGCACCAACCTTTTGTCTGTGAGCATGCATGGCCTACTTCCTGCAGCTAATCAATTTTATCTTGGCCATGGCTTCTTCAATCCTCAGAATATCCTGGTATATCAAGCTAGAATGTTTTAGGGTTAATTTCAAACATCTATTTTTTAATCCATTTTTTTAGGTACTGATACCCTATAGACATTATGTTCGAGTATATTTTATACTCAAACTATAAAAAAGACTAGTTAATTTCCTTTGATTTCTCTTACACAAGTCCTTATATATATATATATATATATATATATATATAAAACAAATTTATGTAAACTTGGATTTTGATTCTAATAAGTATTTTTATGGTTTCTGGGGTAATATATGTCTATACTCTAGGAGGAGATCAGGAATGGAGCACCGCCGAATCTGCTGATCAACCAGCCACATCCAAACGAATCGGTTATTCCATTTCGAGGCGTTGAGGAGATCCCTAAACCACCTATGGTTAACAGACGTGAGATTCTTTACATTATGATCTCATTTCTTTGACATATCATTGGCTTTTTCACTAGTCTATGAGAAGCCGCACTCTAAAAAAAAATTGAGTCATTAATTATTTGATTGAATTGACTCCACCAGTCTTCTTCAACTTTCTTGATTTCAATTGCACTTTTGCATCTCTTACACACAGTAGCTATAGTCTCTTGACTTATCAAGGGCCGGAAAAAGTAAGTGAAAAACAACAGTGCCCTAGATATCTTGGTTTTGCCTCAATTCGGACACTACTATCATATCTGGCCTTCTTCATGCTATTCAACATTTATTTTGTACTACCACAAAGGCTACTGTAGATTTGCAGCTAATAGGTCAATTGCATTACTTTGAGACCTCCATAGCTTATCCCATCTGCTCTAGTGCTACTTCTTCCTAGCTTATCTTTTTTCTTGAAGAACTCTTAACTATCATGTCCTGAAATACTGTATCTTTACTCAAATGGGTCATTGAATTTCTTCCATTGCTTGTATTATTTCATTAATAACCCTAAAATATGAAATGTAGCTCACCTTTGTCTACTTCTACGCATGTGATAGAGTTTTCAGTTTTCTCCCCCGGAAATATAGATATAGAATCCATGGATAGATAGATTGGATAGACCCTTTAGAGATGATGATGAAGTAATGATGAGGGGGGGAGAGAGAGAGAAAGAGAATAAAAGCAGATATCTTACACATAGTCAGCGAAGTTATTTTAAAGATCTGTCTGTTTCTTTGTCGTTGATATGTGTCTGTTTTCCATGTTCAGCTCCAGAAAAGAGACATAGAGTCCCATCTGCCTACAACCGCTTTATCAAGTAGGTTATTATAATCTTATAAACTTTATATTATCACAATTATGCACATACAAAATTAACTTCTTTGTTACACATACCAATATAGGCGTAAGAAGATGTCAATTAAGCTACTCTCTTATTGACGATCCATATTAACTGCAATGGACAGGAATTTGTATTTTCCTATGAAGCATATATATGCATGACCTTGACATTATAATGTACCGATTTGCAGGGACGAGATCCAGCGCATTAAAGCTGGGAACCCTGATATAAGTCACAGAGAAGCATTTAGTGCAGCTGCAAAGAATGTGAGATCCAAGAAAACTCAAAATGTTAATTATTACTATTTAGTTCGGGTTTCATAATGCAGCTATTGCTACTTTAGCTATGATTAGTAATTAGTTAACTAATGACTGTATGGGCAAATATAATTTTCTTCATTTGTTTGTTTCTTTCCTTCAGTGGGCCCACTTCCCACATATCCATTTCGGACTGATGCCTGATCAACCTGTGAAGAAAGCTAACGTGCGTCAACAGGTACTTCTGATTGAAACCCTAAGAATCCAAAACCAGTAGAGAATTGGAGAAACAGCCCACTTTCAAGGCCTCTTAATTAGTTTTAAATTTGTGTTTTGTATTTTGTAGGAAGGAGAGGATGTGCTCATGACAGATGAGTTTTTTGCTGCTGCAAATGTGGGGGTCACTCCCTACTAAGAAGTGGAGCTCTTAGGGTTTTCTTTGTTACTTCCCGCTTAATTTACCCTTGTCTTTTAATTTTCTTGTAATTGTTTTCAAGGTACTTCTTTTAAGCTTTCTTTTTAGAAGACCCCTAAGAATTAATGGGGTTGCTGTTGGCTTATGTTGGTGTTGGTGTTGGTGTTGGTCTGGGAGAGGGTTTTGAAGCCTCCAATGTATGTGAAGCCTATCTGCTAAGCTGCCCCGAACCATCCAATCTTTGATGTTGATACTTGGGACGTAGTTCTCAAAACGTTAGCTATGATTACTAGCTAGTAATGATGAGGAATCCTACTATCATATCCAACTCTTTCATCGAACGTTTTTTGCCCATCACTTCTCTTCAATAGTTCCATGAAACTATATGTTAAAAGTGTGTTAAAAGATTGGTTTTAAAGTTCTTTTATTTTAAAATATTTTAAAATAATATTTTTTTACTTTTTTAAATTTATTTTTGATATTAGTATATTCTAACCATTTAAAAACAATTTATTATTTTGAAGTAAAAAATCAAAAAATAGCAATTTCAACCTCGACGGGAAACATACTATTTATAGAAGTGGATTAAGTAGTTTTTCGATTCCAGCTGGGTGCTACACGAGCAGTAGTGTACACAAACTGAGAATGAACGAAAATATTGTTCGACGAAAAGTTTTTGATTTTAAACCCATCGATTGTCTCAAAGTTCTAAAACTGGGGAGAAAAAAGAGAGAAAGCTGCAGCTAACTTCATTTCAATGAAAATTCCGCAAGGCTTGATAGCGTTGAGATTTTATATTGCTTGGGCAAGAAGATTTTCCATTGCACGATAATATTGTGTCACCAAATCCCATGCATGAATGATTTTTAACTCTTAAAATTATTAAAAACAATATTATCATATTTTCTTAACTTCCCTTACAATCTATTATTAATTTCTAATTAATCAAGCTTCTTTCCCAGTTTATTGTCTTTTTTGGGATTCTCGTTCTTTCTTAATTGCTACCCAAAAACTCTCTATCATGTGTTTTTTTTTTTAAATAAAAAAAAGAACCGTCTATATTTATCTCCACTGCCAAGTAAATTTCTGATATGCCTTAATTTGTCAGTAATTGAGTTCATCTCAATTTTCTTTTCATGTAAGTTTATTATAATTAATCTGGTGAACCGAATGCCTTGTCTATTATCAGATGAAGAGCGTTCACAATTTCTTGCTTAACACATTAGATTCAAGATCCACTTATAATCAGATTACATTGGACTTGTGCAGACTAGTATTCAACTTCAAGATCCCAAAGGGAAAGAATAAATTAATTTTATTAATTTTATTTTGTTAAAGGATTATATATACTAAATTGCCATATAATAAAATCGTTCCTCTTAGCTTATCATCTTCTCTATTTTCAATCTTTCATACTGCTAGAGTTTGTTCCAAATTAAACCATTCAAAGATTATGGGGCCGGCCGGGTGTATATATATGTCTGTATCGCCTATTTTGAAATGAGATTTCTCAAACACATTGCGGGAGTAATTAATTTATCAAATAATAAATCTTAAATTCAATATATTTATTTTCATCTTCCTTTTTTGTTCCCAAATATTTTCTTACAAAATATTTAAAGCCGTACATATGTACTTCGACAGCATTAGCTCTGTTAATGTTCGGGACGAATGTCGTTGAATTATAACGAGAGGGACTGCATGGACCATTAAATGGGCCAGCTGGTTGCAGACAGTCACCCGGTCCCGGATGACATTAATTAATTTGAATATTTGACATTAATTTCGGGTCAAGTTTGTGACAATAAGAACAATATATTATAGTATGAGCATAATGCAAAAAATTCTTGTGCCAGTGCAAATTCTGGTTACATTGTCACGTGCATAAAAAGCACATCAAAGAAATCCAGAATTAATAATAAAAATTATTGTTATATGTTCAAACAAACAAATTCTATTAATTTTTCAAACACATAAAACTTCCACTTCGATCAATTATATATTTGATGTTTAAGAGACTAACAACTCCGTAATTAGAACATTTGTTAGTATGGAATTTTTGAATGGTTTGTTAGTAAAATATTGCTTTTCTTCAATCAAAATGAAGCGACGGTGATCCTTAGTTAGTGGCAAGACTTTTATGAACCTGCACCTAGCGCATACATATATCTCGGGTTGATGTGATTGTAGAAACAGAAACTTTCAACTAATGCATAAAAATATGAAATAAATAACAAGAAAAATAAATGAGTATTCATGTATTTTTTTATCAATAAAAAATTGACACATGAAATGAGATATTTTAAATTTTTTATAAAAAATACAAGATCATATTACACTGGAAAAAGACATGAGAACTACTACAGGTCTCTATAAATAAAGGGTCTCGTCCTAGATAAGAAAGGAAGAAGATTCTTGGAGATACAAAATTCTTATCAAAACAAGCACTTCAAGCAATGAAGCTTTTTTAAAAGCTCTCAAGCCCCCTTCATCTACGCTTTAAGTCTAAAAAAAACAAAGATTTATTGAATCAAGCTTAAACATCTCATAAGAGTTCTTCAACAATACTTTGAAGACAAATCAAAGGTTGCAAAGCACAAGTCTTGATTTGATTTCACAAATAAATCAAGTCATCACATATCAAATCCAAGAAAAGAATCAAAGGGTTGTTTTATTTTTTTATAAGATAAATATTGTAACCAATCATATATTTTAATAAAATAAAATATTTGTACATGTGTACTTGTTTAATTTTAGGTGCTCAAAAGTCTGTCTGTAAATTTCTGGCGACTCCACTATAGACATTTCTACCTCTCATCTCTTCTCTTCAAGAAAGAATTTTCAACAACCTCTCAATGGCAACTAGGAAGAACATGATCATCATTGTCGCTTCAAAAAGCAACAAGAATATTGATTCAAGTCTTTGACATACCGTTGAATATTCTTCAACCCTACTATAAAAAACAAAATCCATCGTTGAGTTGTATGTGCAAACTAAGCCAATTATCAAGCTAATGTTGAATGAAAAAGAGGCACAAGATCTTGCTACTCCAAGGTTAAAACTACAAGTAACTCCATCATAAAAGTCAATTGGGGAACGTGGACTTTTTTTCATCACTAAAAGTGGCTACATCAACAATTCACCCATGGAGATTTCTCCATGTCAATCACCAAATAAGGCTTCGGGTCTTGGCACCTTGTTAGTGATACCAATCGAGAATACAACTTTGGAGGATCAAGTGTCTCACTTAACAAAACTCGTTGAGGAACTTTCGACTTCACTCAAGGAGAAAAACCACGAGATAACAAAATTGATGAACAAACTCAAGAGCATGAATGAGGGAGGTCAAACTTTGGCTACTAAGTCCATGCAAGTAGATCAACTAGATATCATTGAGGATTATACAATCGAAGTTACAAGGAATATTCATGGTATTATCGATGACATCGTCACTACGAATCAAATGAAAAAACTTATTAGGAAATCATCGTAGACAAAGGAGAAAGTTTATTTCAACCTTTGTATTCTTATATGAAGTCGTACACCAAAAGGATTGATTTGTTAAAGATGCCTCTGAGCTATCAACCAAAGTTTGAACAATTCGATGGAAAAAAGATTCCAAAACAACATGTGACTCAATTTATGGAGACTTGCAACACTGTTGGAACTGATGGTGATCTCATGGTAAAACAGTTTGTCCATTCCTTAAAAGGTAATGCCTTTGACTAGTACACTAACTTAGAGTCTGGCTTAATTGATAGTTAAGAACAGTTGAAATGTGAGTTTCTAAAACGCTTCTACAACACTCATCGTATGGTTAGCATGATTGAACTCCCCAATACACATCAATGAACGAATGAGCATATTCATCAGTGAAGAAACTTTAGCTTAAACTGTAGGAATCGACTCACTGAAATTCTACGCTAGATATGTGTATTCAAGGAATGTATTAGGGACTACGCTATATCTTACAAAGTATCAAATCAAAGTCTTTTGAAGAATTGACTACTTGAGCACGCAACTTGGAACTTAGCATTTCAGCTGAAAACTCATCATTACTTATGTAAGAGCCCAAGAGAAATAAGCCTGAACATTGTAGATTTGAAAAGAGCACTCCAAAGATCAAGGGAAAGTAGTCTTTAGTAATTAACTTTGATGTCGTAAAGGTACCAAATAGATTTAAAAGGAATAATCGTCAACACTAACTACTTTTCAAAATGGTGAAAGAAAGAAGTCATCGTTATAAGAACAACAAGAAAAATAATATTCATTCCCCGAATCAGACATATCAAGAATGGTAGATGATTTGCTCGAAGAAAAATCTCATTGACAATCCAGATTTTTTCAAATATCATCGTTTAATCAGTTATCCCGTAGAGAAGTGTTTTGTGATGAAAGACAAGATCATAAGGTTATATGAGAATGGGGGTGTCATTTTTTAGGATGAAATTATAGCTTCTAATATCACGACCATGGTGAATTTAGGTTAATAATCATGTATTTAATTATTTTTTCTCTAATACTCTTTCCCTTTACCAATGCTAAATAGTACTACAATTTAGATTTGTAACTTCATTGTGTTTTGTACAAGCTACTCTTAAATTTATAATGTTATAACATTAGCACTGATTATGCATTTTTGTTTTCATATGTTGTTCTTGTTTCCAATTAAGCATTACAGAAATGGGAGAAAGGGTCGTGGTTTGTGTGTTAAAGATTGTGTAAGTTTTTATGAAATTGGAAAATAAAGTTCAACTTTGATGAGATATTGCAAAGCTAGTTCCTACAACCCCACATGCTTTATAAACTTAAATTGCTCCATTGATAATGAACTCAATCAATGCATTATTTATTGGTAAAACATGATAAGTAAAATTTTGAGACAATTTTATGATATGTAACATCTTGATATAGGGTCGTGCTTTTAAAATCATTAAAAAAAATTATTTTTTGTTAATGAACAAGTTAATCCAAAAATACCTTCTACCATAAAAATTTAGAGAAAAAAACTAGAGGAAATACTAATAAAAATGCCATTTTCTTTTTTTTTTCTTTCATTGTTTTTGCTCTATCCTTTGTCATCCTTGTAATTTGTTAAAAAATAAAAAAGAGAGAAAAGCAAGAAAAAATAAAATAACCTCGGAGGCTCATCTAAACTTTAAAGATGACACATGTGGTACCGTTAAAAATATCTCGACAAAACAAATCTAATGACACCAAAAAAATCATAAACGGTGTACAAAATAGGTCACATGAGTCGTCCAAAGGTGTCGAGACTCATTTGCATTTGGCCCGCACGTGTGGCCTAATCTGACCATCGTTGGTGACCTTACTTAGTATCATTATATTCATTTTATCGAGATCTTCCCAACAATATCGGTGGTGTCATCATCAGAGTTTTGGTGTGTCTTTAGGATCTTTTTCTTTCTTTCTTTCTTTTTTTTCTCTCTCTCATCTCTTCTTTCTCTTTATTGAATCTTGTGTCTGGTAATTTTGCAATTTGAAAGAGTCACAAATAATACTTACGACTTACGAATTGAAAATGTCATATGCGACTCTTTAAATTATGTTATTTCTCTAAATATATTTTTGCACTGTGTTATTTTATCAATTTTCTTTACCATACTAGAATCCTCCGAGAAATGAAGGATAGGAAATCTAATATTGATTGTTATCGTATATATCCTTTTTGCAGTGTTAAATTTTTTTTAAGAAAAATAAAAAACATCAGTCTATCATTGTACACTAAGGCATGGTCACAGTGGATTAAAATAGTGAAATTACTATTTTTTCTTCTAGAAAAAACCAACAACCTTACTATTAGGGGTAAAAAGGTCTTTTTCACATGAGCCATTAGTCATTTCCAAATATATTTGGACAAATTGATCTTATCAATTTTTTTAGCACAGTAAAATAACTTAAATAACCTTAAAAGCAAAAAAAATTAAACTTGCGTAGATGACTTTTTTCATCTTTTTATTTTTTTAAGCACAACAAAATGATGTAATTATCCAAAAAATAAAAAATAAAAATGAAGTCATCCAATGGATTTTTTTTCTTTGCATTTTGGTTTTTTGGTTATAATCAAGTTCACTTAGGGGCTATTTGGTAATTTAAAAATATATATTATTAAACAAAGTGTCAAACGTGTGCGTTACACGTGTCAGCACATGGACAGCACGTGTGATATCATTTGATAACTAGACATCGCCATCCATGGTGGTGTTTGAATCGTCTTGGCGGCCCCTCCATGATCTGGTGGCACATATGACCAATGGACCTCCAATTTCATCCTTCGATATTGAGTTATTTGATAATTAAATTTTATAATTTTATTCAATTTGCTTTCGACAAAGTTATCCCGGTATCCCAACCAAATCATATATTTGACATGTTAACCTAGATAGACTTCAATCGGGTTTTTTTAACCTTTTTTCATTGTCAATGTTTTTTCACTTTATTTACTGACTTTATTTTTTTTTTAGTCTTGTTAGTAAGCTAGCTTAACTTATTAAGTTCAATCGAGCCAATAACCTGAATCTCACCCAAAAAAATAAAAAAAAAGCTTTATCAGAAATGCCTGCATTTTTACATTAAAAAAACAAAAAGAGTCAACCGCCAACCACCACTGTAGTGAAAAAAAAAATATTGTTGATTAATGGACGACAGGCGCCAAAAAAGGGGGCAAAGCCGGCAAAGTTTAGTTAATTAGAGAAGAACCTCGGTAGAAATTCATGAGCAGCGGAAAGAATTGAAGGACAGAGCTTATTCCTGATAAACTACATAGCAGTATTCCATAAACAAATAGTTTTTGGAAATCTAAAGGTGGTGAGGAAAGCTGAGCATTGCTAATATCCCTTTGTCAGTACGGGAAGGTCACCTTGAAGGCACATGTTCCGTACAATTAATCGTTTCTTTTTCTGAAAATAATTTGCGTTTCGGTATGCTGATTGGGAGTTCATAGCTGGATTTTTAAAATGAAGCATCCATTGCAGTAAAAACCAGGTTCAAGGATGAAAACAGGAGCAATTAAAATAAAACGGAGGTTTCCTGTTAGTCAACCACAAAGGCCTAAACTTCACGGGAGAGAAAAACCACCATTCAGGGATTCCAAACTTGTTTATCTTCCCCGGTTTATATCACAGATTATATGTGCTCCAGAAATATGCAGACTTGTGCACTGCTACGAACCACTAAAACAGAATAGACAAATACCAATGGTTCTCGCATTCCAGAACCATTATCAGTAATGAAATAATCCATTGAACAATGCAATTGCCTAACTGGAAGCCAATATACTGTAATACACCGTTATCATTCAAAACCATTGGTCCAAATAAAGGGACATTAACACAGTATTTTCATCAGAGAAGAACTCAAAATCACACCCATCACCCCATATTTTCATTATAGCTGCACCCGGCAACTCAACTTGTCAGACTCTAGGTTTGCTCCCTAAAGATTATTGGTTCGAGTCACACAAACCTCAGGGCCATTAAAGGCTTACATGGTCGTTAACTTCAGGGCCCGTGGGATTAGTCGAGGTGCGCGCCAGCTGGCCCGGACACTCACGTTAATCAAAAAAAAAAAAACTTAAAACCCCAAAACACAAAACCCCAATAGAAGTAATATACTAATAAGCTAGCCAAAGAACAACTAAAACAGTGCTTAAATACTCTTATCTACAACAACAAAAATTTGGACATGCAACATGGAGTAAAAAGAAGGCAAAATCTTTAAGCCACAGACACATCAAACCAAGCATAAAATCGAATGACCAAAACATTAGCAAAAACTAAAATGCAATTGGTCGAGTCAGAAGATGTGTTATGGATGGCTGGATTCTCAAGCTAATTGTTTCACATAATATATAACAAACAGATTCTAAACAGCTGACAGGACAAAATGGATGAACATTATCCATTCAAAACCAGAAGAATCTCACAGTTCTTGGATATAAAGGAAATGGAATATTACCCACACCATTGGTTTAATGTCTAAGAAGATTGCTCTCAAGCACTTAATAATTTATCTTCAACACACAGCTTATGATAAACAGGACCATGTTACAGCTCAACATTCCGTTCCAAGTAAATTGTTTTGTTACAAATGAGGCAAAGGTCCGATACACAATTTGGTAATGTATTTTGTGTCAGAAGAGAGCTTGCAATCAATACAAAGTAAAAAACAAACATTTACAGCCATTTTTACACAGGACTTAGCACAATGAAAGAGAGATGAAAGGGGGTGTGTAAATTCACAACCTAACTGTAAGTATAACTCTATAACTGCACATCAAAAGAAAGCCAAGAGCTGCATACCAATGTTGCTCTTAATGCCTGGTGCAACAGCACAACAAAAGGCTGGATTGTCTCATCATATATATTTCCAATTCCTCCTTGAGCATAGTCAACTGGTGTATGCATTAAAACCCTGACCTGAATCCTTTGGATTCTAGTGTCACTATAGTTTGGCCACAATCCAAACCCTCAGTGTTCGAACTTAGCACAGGATATCCAACCAAAACATATTACTTTGCTTAGGCAGCAAACGTAAAAAATTACTCATTACATGTCAAGCACATAAATAAACCTGAGATTGGATTACTGTTCTTCCGATTTTAAAACCTGGAACCACTGTGAACCCCACCTTTAACCTGGTTTTATTAGGCATGGTGCATCTCCTCGTGACATCTTCCATATACACCGTTGAAAAATCAACCCCTCTTTCCACTTGAAAAATATCAACCACGGGATCAAAAGAAAATGCCAGTTTATGAAGTGTCCATACAGAACTCGACATGTTAACAAATGACTCGTAGAACATACTAAGTGACCTCCACGAATTCAACACAACTTCATTTTGATCCAAATTGCTGAAAATTGACGACTCCATTGCCGGATGCATAAGCTCTTGATACTTCTTCTCGCAAAACCTCGAAAATTCACAAGTAGGATTCCTACTTAACAACTCCATAGGATTGCTAGATACATGCTCAAGCAATTGCTTCAATGAACTGTTACTCTTAACTGAATCCAATCCAAGCTTGTTACATGAAACTTCACCCTCACTCTCCAAACCAAACCCTTCTAAATTAAAACCTTTATACATCACCAATGAAACATAGGATAAAAATGCATAACGATTATGCCCTCTTTTCACATAATCAACATCAGAATGAACAGAATTCGCTGCCAAGTCCAAATCCCACCTAGCTTTTCTCATCAAATCAACCAAAATCTTAGTAAACTTATGCATTGTTCTACAAGCATCATTTAACACAGAATCAAAAACCTTAACAGTCAACAAAACTTCAGAATTCAAATTCAAACTACTGCACAACCTCTTAGACGATAAAGAATTAAACTTTTGTACCTCACTCAATTTCTTCTTCAAAACCGAAACTTCACTATCTTTTTGATCAATCTCTGCTTGCAAACTATTGGAAACAGTCCCCAAAATTCTCAGCTTGCTTTGATTCTCGTCTACTTGAGCTTCCAAACAAGACCCAATTGGCAAATCATCACCAAAATCAGGATTCTTACACAAATCCCTATAAACTTGCTTCAAATCAGACAATCTCTGAAGAGCTGAAACCAAAGCCTTATCAGCTACTTTAATGCTCTCTTCATTAAAAGGCACATGCGCAGTTTGTAACTGCAAATAAGAAGCTTCAAACGAAGAAACTGAAGAAAAAACTGAAGAAATCAAAGTATTAGCTAACTGGGTATTTAAAGGCTTGATCTGGGTCTCGCTATTTTTCACTGTCAACTCTTTCTGTGGCAAAAAGTCTTGATTTTGACTCAAGGGTTGGTCAGGCTTCAAGATTATGACTTTCTGGTCAGGGATAAAATCCTCAGCGGAATCAAGGAGAGAGAAACCGTCATCAACGTCGGTGGTTTCATCGGCGGCGGTGGTTTCGTCGGCGAAGAATTCGAAAGTTTTGGTCTTGAAAGCAAGAGCAAATTTTGAAAACATCTCAGAGATTTGGGGTTGTTTTGGTGTTGTAGAGGTTGCAGTTTCCATAGTTTCCGTCATGACAAAATGGGAAATTAAAAACAATAGAATCAAATCTTTCGCTCTCTTGTCTTTGTGGATTGTAAGGATGGAATGGAATTGAATTCCCTTCTTCTAACTTTCTCAAGGAAAGAAAAATCGAGAGAAAGTGAGAGAGGTAAAGACGAAAATTTTTGAAGCGTACTGTGTGGATTGTGGTTCGTGGATTGTGCTTTGGATGTCTTGGAAGGAAGGTATTGTGTGGGTGATGGGTTAAGCTAATGCTGGGTTTGGTTTGCTGCGCTTTTCCTGTGTTTTCACTTGATTTTTTGTTTTCTTTTGTTTTTTTGTTTTTTTAATACTCCTCTTTTCCTGAGAATGAATAATTTTTTATACTTTTTGCTTGCTTGACTTCTTGGACTCCTGTATTTAACGGTAACATGGGAGAGATAACAGTGTGCCATGAGATTGGCAGATGAGCAGGACTGCCCAATGGTTAAGGAGGGATGAAGTTTAAGTCGGGGCATGGTGACTCGAGGATTGAGGCAAGATTAGACCAAGGTTGAGTCTGAATTGCATTTTCTTAATATCTTAAAATTAAAAAAAAAAAAACAGATAAGAAAATAAAAATATATATAATTTAAAAGATAAAAATAAATTTATAAACAAATTTACAGTGAATTTATGTTTTCTCAACGGACGCCTTAAAGTGTAAGTTGAGATTCAACACCTAATAAGTTATCATATGAATTTGAAGAACTATGAAAAAAAAAAAACTGAAGAATAAATGGATAGAGTTCAACTCTTGGAGATTAAAGTATTTGAAAAAAAAATTGGTACTATAAAAAATTAAAAACATAAATTGAAAATAAAGAGGAGAGACATAAAAACGAACCATAGAAAGAATTAAGATGATTAAAGTAATTCGTGTTTATAATTTGTTCTTCTTAAGATGACAAAAATATAACCTCTTCTAATTTATGTCATCACATCGTAGAGGCTATAATCATATTTTAAAAAAAAATAAAAATTATTTTTTGATATTAATATATTAAAATAATTTAAAAATATACAAAATAAAATTTTAAATAACAAAATAATTTTTTATAAAATATAATTCCGAACAACCAACCAACAACGATATATATATATTCGGTCAATGTGAAGAAGGACATGATTCACAAATTTGACAATAGATTAACAATCAATCAATCAGTTAATGTTGTTGGGTAATACGTAGATCTCAAGGATTGATCTGAAGAAGATGACTCTTCACTTGAGCAATTTTTATTTGTCCGGAATTGTTTAGATTTGTCTACATTCAGCGACGTTGACGATTTACGAGAAAAGAAACCCAAAAGGAAAGCGAAGAATATTATTATTGTTATACAGAATTCTAAAACGTGTTGGGTTTTGCTTTAGTAATAAAAAACCCCCCACTTAGTTTTTTTTTTTTTAAGAAATCATCAAATGAATCGGCCATTTAGGGTAAATTGGTGTTTCAAGGGGACATATTAGTCAATTGCCAAATTTAATAGGGTTAGATCGATCTTTTTATATTATTTTATAATAGTTCAATGACTAAAATAATATTGGAAGCATTGAAAAAAAAAGAAACAAGCATACAGGAGCTTTATAGGCATTTTTTGTTTTTATGCATGGTGAAATTACATAGATGTCATTGAATCAAAAAATTTAGAACCCCCTTGTAAGGGTTTTTTTTGCCTTTTACACTTGATTTTTATTTCTTTTTGTTATACTTATGTTGAATAAAAGGCCATTTGACCTTTTTGTAACTATAAAATATCAATAAAAAATAGTTGGTGTGTGACACACAATGAATAAACCTAGCTTGCACCATTCAATGGTGAAATTTCACCTTTCATAACATTCTCTCTATTTTATTTTGATTGATTGTTTTTTTCAATTTCATCTCTTGTTATTTAATTTAATTTGATTTTTATATTAAATTTAGTCATTATTCTTTTGATTTTTTTTATATTTTTACTAATTTATTTATTTTTTGATCTTATCCCTCAACATTTGATTTTAATTTATTTTTATCTCAAGTTTGGTATCCCTCCGCATTTGATTTTAATTCTGTTTTTTATTGTTGTTTTTATCCTTTTTATTGCATTGTTTTCAATCTTATCCCTTAATATTTTTTAAATTGATATTTTTTTTCGTTTTGAGGATTGATCTTCATGCTTTTTTTCACTTTCATTTCTATGGAGCTATTCTAGTCCTATGCTCATGGCCACAAGGTTACCGGTTGACTCAAATCTCTTTTTTTTTTTAATGTTTTTAATTTTATCATTCAATATTGGATTATTTGATAGTTGGACTTCATAATTTTATTCAATTCACTTTTGTTAATGATTATTTTTTACTTTTTATTTACATAAATAATAATTTCATTAAATAAAAAATTTATTATTGAAAACAAAATTATTAAACACAATTAAGTACATGATACGTATTGTGAAATCAAATATCTTAATTATAATTATCTCTTGATCAAATATTGATTTATTTAATTGGATGCGTGTATAAACATTATGATATTTTGATTTATAATTAAGAAATTAAGTTTAATTTTAACTCATTTTTATTCCTGTTCTTTTTTTATATATAGAAAATCAAATTAAGATCCATTAGGTTTGGATCTTCCTTTTCTAATCTCTTCTAGTCTGTCTTTTTTTTCTATAGTAAATATATTTTTAGATAAGTGTATGGGTTAATCAAGACTAAATTTCATCTTTTAATGATTTAAAGATATATTTCTCACGCTAATTTCAAACATCTAGAAAAAAAAATCTAATTATTGACCTTCCACTCAAGAAATTTTTAAAAAAAACTGAAGTAAGGAATATATCATGACTTCATCGTCTTAGAGTCTCGAAAAAGCTCACATTCAGGCTTGTTTTCAACTTCCACCACAGGTACTTGTGATATTAATTTAACATACGGCTCCCCCACCAGAGATAAGGTCAAGGCAGCGCTTAAAATTCATTGAAGTTAGGAGAACTCATAAAGCGCTTAAAATTCATTGGAGTTCTAGCCAGCCAGCTAACAAATTTTAGGTCTCTCTTCTATTTATTTATTATCTTATTATATTCAAAGAATTACGTGTCTTTTCCTTTGGCATTTTGGAATGATTATTTTCGCCCTTTTTTAAATAAATAAATAAATAATCTCACCGTTGTCCGGTCACTTTTAGGACCCGGAATTGCTTCCACCCAAAGAGAGGTTTATCCAGTCCCGGTTTTACCATCGCAATATTGTATTTGTGTGGGGACAATCATTGCATATCGATCTCAGCTGCAGTGATTACAGCATGCCCCACAAGCCTTTCCTAACTCCTACCCCAATTAATTTTTATAATGTAATCCCCTGTATATCATGCTAGCTTTATGCACCTTTAAATTGCCTGTGATGCTTTTAGCCGACACATCTTAGTGGCAAGCCTTCACAGGCCGAGATCCTGTGCCTCCTGTCTTTCCGACTAATAAAACGGCGGAGGGAAAATTGATAATTATGCTCTTTAAGAACAAGGGCGATTTAGCAAAATGATGGCTGTAGGGCTAGCTCTTCAAAACGAACGAACGAACCCCATGGGAGGTGGTTGATTCTATTTGCAAGTACCAACCAAGGAAACACTTTATAGGAGGAGGATGGCTGGATTCCATGAAGTATTCAGCTGACTCTGGACGGCTTGGCCGAGACATTATTAATATCTGTAAGTAGTTGGTGAAAACTGGGGCCATTCTCCTGAGGTCAG
>Ga0307518_10000808_pt1 | contig 23493 bp, 13 predicted proteins | sample 25_EM_MG_FD_203889 | JGI IMG/M metagenome (GOLD analysis project Ga0307518, IMG submission 203889) | Populus trichocarpa ectomycorrhiza microbial communities from riparian zone in the Pacific Northwest, United States - 25_EM | ecosystem: Host-associated > Plants > Roots > Unclassified | place...
GCGACGTTGTCCAGCCAACCGGCCGCGACCGCCGGGGCAATGTCCGGCCGTACCGCCTTGCTCATGTAGCGGCCGGAGTTGTCGTTCACGGTCCACGTCCGCAGGGTCTCGCTCCAGCGGAACTCGCCCGACACCCGGCTCGCGCCGGGCCGCGTACGGCCGCCCTCCTCGAACACGGCGGCGATGCCGGTGTGGCCGAGGCCGTCGATCTCCGCCCGCAGCGACTGGGCCGTCACGTCAGGGCGTCGGGTGCGGACGCCGGTGAGCAGCGCGTCGAACTGGTCCTGGGCCATCACCTGCGAAGGCGCCTCGCTGCCGAGCAGGACACGGCCGTCGTCGGTCACCGTGTACAGCCACACCGCGTCGTGGTTGCCGGTGATCAGCAGGTCGGGGTCCACGTCTTCGAGGGGGATCCACAGCGGGTTCGCCCGTACGTCGCCCTCGTCATCGCGCTCCTCGTCCTTCACCCGCTTCGGCATCACGGGGTCGCCGAAACCGGCGGTGAGATCACCGTGCGGACCGGGCTGCTGCACCGTCGGCAGCAACGTCTCGTAGTGGTCGATGCCGTTGTAAGCGACGTACACGGTAGGGCCGTTGGCGTCCTCGGAGAGGCGGTGCGGGATGGATCCGCCGTGGCCGTCGGGCTGGACGACGACGAGGTCGATGCCCAGCGACTGAGTGAGCAGCAGGGGTACGTCGTCGTAGAAGGGCGTGTGCCACAGTTCAGGCGAGCGGATCGCGCGGTCGACCAGCCCCCGCTCCCCCAGGGTGACGGTCTGCGCCGGGGTGGCGGGCACGACGGCCGGCAGGTGGCTGCGGATCTCCCGCCACAGCGCCCGCGACCTCGCCGTGGCCGGGCCGTGGAGGGTCCGCAGGACCAGTTGGCGCACGTTGTTCGCGTGCGCCTGGTCGGTCAACGCGCGCCGTCGGGCGATCGCCTCCGGCCCCGTGACGTCCTCCTCCAGTCCCTCGGCCTTCAACTGGGCCTGGATGCGCGCCTGTTGGGTGGGGGTCAGCGGGAGGTGCGTCCGCAGGCCCAGCGGGGCGAGCAGGGGTTGCAGGCTGCGCAGGTCCGGGTACCTGTCGTGGACGATCGTCTCCAACGGGTCCCGCGCGGCGTGCTGGCCGGCGGCAGCGGACGTCCCGTACCAGCCTGCGATGTCGCTGCGCAGTTCCGCGACCGTCATCGTGCCTACGGCCCTGCCCCGCACGGTGTGGCCGGGGTGCTGGGCGCCGAGGCCGTCGATGACGGCGGTGAACAAACAGTTGCCGTCGGGCCGCACGTTCTGGAGGGTCATCTGCCGGCCCTCCACGAGGACAGTCCGGGCGGACGGCGGCTGCTTGTCGCCGACGGACTTGCCTTGCGGGTCCGAGTCGGGCTTGTCCTTGGCCTTCGTCTCCTGGCTCTGGGTCTCCTTGCTCTTCGTGTCCAGGTCGCCCTTGGCTCCCTTGACCTTCGTGTCGTCGGCGTCCTTGTCCTCCGGCGGTTCCGTGCCGCGAACGGGCGGCGCCGGCACCGGAGTTGCGGTCCGCGGACGGGCCGACAGGTAACTGTCACCGCGCCGATAGACGGTCACCTGCCGGAGCGGGCCGGCCGTCGGGTCAGCGGAGCCCGGGAAGAACTGGTAGCTGCCGTCCTCCCCCACGACCGTGATGTCCACTCCGAGGGAACGCGCCGTCAGGTCCGCGGCGAGGTCCGCCGTCGCGTCGTCCCAACGACGGGCCCGCTGCACATGCAGCCGTACGAGACTCTGCCGCTGGGCGGGGGTGAGTGCGGTGAGCAGGGTGTCGGGCAGCCGGCCGCCGCTCTCCTCGACGGTGGCGGACAGGGCGGGGTCGCGCCGGAAGTGCTCGCCCAGCCGGCTGGTCAGTTCGGTCGTACGGAACACCGCGTGCGGATCGAGCGTCACGTCCGGAGGCATGTCGATGCTCCGGGCCACGCGGCCGGCCAGTGCGGCACGTCGCGATTCCGACACCGCCGTCGGGCCGCCGCGATCCGCGACACCGAGGATCGCCGTGAAGAAGCCGTTGCCGTCACCGTCCGGTTCGTGCAGGTCGTAGACCCAGCTTCGGCCGTCGGGATCGGTGGCGGTCAGGGTGCGGTGGTCATGGGCCGCGTCGAAGCGGCGCAGCGACGGGTCCGTGGTTCCGGCCGTCTCCCACGGCGGGCGGCTGAACGCGGGGCGCAGGTCCGCGTTGCCCGCCGCCTCGTCCTGCTCCCCACCGTCCTTCTTGTCGCTGGTCTTCTTGTCGCTGGTCTTCTTTTCCGCGTCCTTCTTCTCCGCGTCCGTGTCGCTGGGCTTTTTGTCGGTCGTCTCGGTGGTCTTCTTCTCCGTCACCGGTGCCTTCGCGGTGCCCGGTGCCGGTGGCGCCCGGAAGACGACCGCGTCCGGTTCCGGGGTGGCGCCGAGCTGGGCGTGTCCCGCGGGTGTGGCCGCGAGCTGGTGCCAGCGGGTCAGGCGGTCGGCGGCTTCGCGGACGCGTGCGTACTCGTCGGCGAGCGCCTCGGCGAAGGCGCGTCGTTCGGTCAACTCGGCGGTGAAGTCGTCCAGTTGGCCGCGTGCGGTGTCGCGGGCCGCGCGGGCAGCGGTGGTCTCGTCGCCGGCCGCCCGCAGCAGGGCGGTCACGCGGTCGTGGGCGGTGTCGCGTTCCGCGTCGTGGAGTTGTGCCCAGCCGTCGTGGGCGGGTTCCGCGCCGTCGTTCTCCTGCTCCAGGCGGGCGAGTTCGGCCCGTGCGGCGATCACCTGGGGCAGGGTCCCGGGGTCGCGGGCGGCGAGGGCGGCCAGCAGGTTCTCGGCGTCGGTGAGCGCTCTCTCGCGGCGCGGGCCCTCCTCCCGGCGCAGCTCCCAGTACTTCTTGTCGGCGGCCGTCCACTCCTTGTCGGCCCGGGTGACCGCGTCCCACGCCTTGGCCGCCACCGGCGGGAACCCGTCGTCGCCGATGAGGCCCAGTTCACGGGCGACGTCCTCGCGGACCCAGGCCAGGACGGTGGTGTCGGTCTCGCGTGCCTGCGGGGCGCGCTGCGGGTTGCCGAACGGGCTGCGCATCGCCCGCACCGGCGCTGAATCCTTGACGTGGTGGTGGACCGCGGCGACGCTCAGCCAGGTCGTGGGGATGGCGAACAGGAACGTGCGGGTGGTGTTCGGCTTGACGTTCACCGACGCGAGGCGGTCGCCGCCCGAGGCGAGGGTGTCGGACTCGGTCGCGACGTCGCCCGGTCCCGAGGCGCCCATCTGGTTGGTGCCGGTGGCGGCGGTCGACGTGGCGGGACCGCCGCCGAGCGCCGACTCGGCCTGCCCCACCCGCCCGGCGCTCGCGCCACCGCCCTGCACATGGCGCTGGGGTGCCTCGTGCTTCATGCCGTCGGTGACGGCGAGCAGCCGGGCCCGCCGGAACTGCGGCCTCGAGTACAGCCGCAGGTCGGCGTCGGCGCCGCCGAAGAAGCCGCGTTCGCTCAGGCCGGCCACCTCGTAGCCGCCGGGCTCCAGGGTGCGGTCGTAGAAGGCGCTCAGGGCGTTGTTGCCGGTGCCGTCCTCCAGGTTCTGGGCGGGCCCGGTGCCGGCGCGGGTGAGCGGGGTGTCCCGGGCGCGGGCGATCAGGTCGTCGTCGACCGCGCCGGTGAGCGGGAAGGACGTGTCGTAGGCGGAGGCCAGGACAAGGGAGTTGGCGGTGTGGAGCTGGTCGACGCCGACGATCCGGCGGACCTTGAACCCGTCCGGCGGCATGGTGAACGGCTTCATGCTGTCGTCGGGGTGGAGCGTCTCGAGCCAGCCGCCGGGGCCGGTCGTGGCGGGCGGCGCGACACGGCGCGAGGGTCCGGGGGCGTCGAGGGCGGGCGGGGCCAGCGGGTCGTCCCGTCCGGCGGCGGGGTCGGCGGGGTCGGGGCGCATGAGGCTGAGCGGGTAGTGCTCGACGAGTTCTCCGACGTCGCCCTCGGAGCTGACGCGCAGCAGGCGCCGGCCGGAGACTCCGCGCCAGGTACGATGCGCGGCCCGCTTCACCCAGGCCAAGGCGCCGGTGCCGGTCTGCGGTTCGCGGGTGTCGGTGACCTCCAGGGTCAGCCGCATCCGGTAGCGGGTGACGTACTCGGCGTGTGCCTGGGTCGTCGTCGCGGTGGCGATCCGCACACTGCCCTCGGACCGGTTCTGGGCGGCGGTCTGCTGGGTCGAGCCGACCTCGCCGTATGTCGGTCCCGCCATCCGCACGGTGTCGTTGCCGGTGTGCGCGCCCTGGGAGACGGTCGTGCCGACGCTGGCACCGGAGGCGCGGCCGCGGCCCTCCTGCACGGTCTCCGCGGCGCTGCGGTGCTCCTCCAACTCCACACTGTGGCCGAGGCCGCCGAAGCCGCTGCCGTCCGGAGCGGGTGTGCCGGCGGGCACCTTCACCGGGATCAGCTCGGCGCGCGCCCGCACCTTGCGGCTGCCGACCCACAGGTTGGCGGTGGACGAGCCCCAACGCCCCACGCGGGCGGGCACGGAGGAGCTGCCGCCGGTCATCTCCTTGCCCAGCGCCCGCACGACGCGTTCCGACATCAGCCGGTGCACCGTGTCCCGGTCGCTGCCTGTCAGTCCGAGCGGCCTCAACTGCCGGTCGAAGTCGTCGAGTACGGTCGCGGTGTCGAGCGCGGTGAGCGGGAAACTGCCGAACGGGTGGTCCAGGAGCCAGGGCTGGGGCGACCACCGGCGCCGGGTGTAGAGCGGTACGTCGCCCCAGCGGTCGCGGAGCAGTCCCATCCGGTAGGCGCTCTTCTCCGGGACGTGCCCGACCCAGCCGTCGTTGACGAGGACCCGTCGCCCGGACGCGCCGGCGAGCCAGCGCGGCAGGCGCCGTACGCCCGTGGCGCGTTCGCCGACGAGGGTGGAGGTGGCGGCGATCTCGTGGTCGACGTCGGCGGTGACGAGGACCTGCCGGCCCTGGTCCTTGCGGTTGATCTCGGCGAGCGCGGTCCGCGAGACGGCCCGGAAGCGGGACGTGTCGAGGCGGTAGGGGCTGGCGACGAGGCCGTAGGTGCCGGTGGTCCCGGTGCCGGTGTCGTGCGAGTGGAGGTAGACGAGCTGGCCGCCGAAGAACAGTGTGCTGGTGCTGGTGTGGCGTCCGGAGGCCTGGGTGGCGCCGCCGATGGTCGTCTCCGCCTCGATCGGGATGGCGCCCGTCACGGCGGTGAGGCTCCCGGGGCGCAGGCGGCTGCGGTGGGCCAGGACCGAGGAGCGGTCCAGGTAGGGGGCCTTCGCCCACAGCCCGGAGGCACGCCAGCCGGTCGGGGCGGACGACTGGTCGAAGTTCGCGGTCAGGAACTGGCTCTGGAACACGCGCAGCGCCGCGTCGTGGACGGGGGCACCCTGGTTCGTCAGCATCCAGGAGTTGCCCGACGACTCCTTGAGGACGTCCTCGGCGGCCCGGCCGAGCGCGGGGTCCGCAACGACCGCCAGGGTCAGGTACGGATGGCGCCGGTACTCCTCGCGGCCCCGGCGGCCGGCCCGCTCGAACAGGCCGCGCCTGGCGAGCGCCAGGTCCCGCGCGGCCTGCGCGGTGCTCGCGAGGGGCACTCCGTGCAGGGGGTGGTGCGGGCGGGCGATGTCGCGGACGGGCGTGTGCTCGACGGGCACACCGAGCAGCACACGCCCGACCAAAGGCCCCCTGACACCCGGCCCGGAACCTGCCCGGCCCGGCGCCGGCGCACCGGCCGGGCCAGTCGCACCGGTCGGGCCGATGAGGTTCTTCTCCCGCTCGGTGAAGACGAACGGCCGCGTGCCGAGCAGGTTGAGGAAAAGGACACCGCGCAGCAGCCCGCGGAACCGGCGGAAGCCGCCGCGCCGCGCTGTGAGGGTGACTTCGTAGCTGTAGAGGTGGGTGCCCTTGGTGCCGATCGACATGGCCTCGTGCGTGGCGGCGGCCCCGTAACCGCTCTCCGCATCGGTACGGCCGCCCCAGCGCACGCCGAGCGAACCGGTGCCCGCGTGCAGCGGGCCGCCCGCGCTGTCGGTCGCCGCGTCGCGCAGCGACAGCAGCCCCTCAGCGCCGATGTGCGCGCCGCGGGCGCTGGTCTGCCGGCCGCCGAGGTTCTCGCTTCCGGGTGCGCTGAACCGCAGCCGCAGGTCCTTCTGCGTGCCCTCGAAACGCCGGCCGGTCAGGGCGGCGTCCACCCACACGTACCGGTGCGCTCGGGTGGCGCGGCGGGAGTCGACCAGGGAGATCCGCAGCCCCGTGGTCATCATCGTCTCCAGGTTGCCCGCCATGCTGTGGAAGGCGAGGGTGTTGAGCACCTCCAGGGTGTTGGAGAGCGCCATCTGGAAGTGGTCGGCGCCCCGCCAGCGGGGGTTGGCGGGATCGAGTTCGGACAGCGGCGCGACGAGGTCCGGGTAGGCGCGCGCGACCTCGTCGAGGACCTGGTCGCTGAAGTGGTCGAGGAACGTGCGGTCCTCCCCGTCGATGTCCCGTACGGAGGAGCCATCGGCGAACGTGAACTCCTCGACCCTGCTCATGCCGAGGGTGGGCGGCGCATCCTGGGTGAGGTACGGCGGCACCCTGGGCGGGGTGCCGGGCGCGGGGCTCGCCTCCCCCGCGAGGCGGCGGGCCTCGGTGCGGGTGAGCCGTTCCACGGCCCAGGTCTGGAACGTACGGGTGCGCGGTGCCTCGCTCCAGGTCCGTGGGGGGTTCTTGCGCAGCCTGCCGGGTGTCGAACTCGCGTCGTCCCGCCTGCGGTCGGGCAGGGGTGCCTTGGTGTCGGGCGGTGCGGTGACGGTGACGGTCTTCTGGACCAGGTAGAGGCCGGTGGGGTCGCCCTTGGCCTGCCCGGCGGACTTCACGGCGCCGGTTCCGCCCGTGGCAGAGGCGCGGTTGCGGGAGGCGCCGTAGCGGAAGTTGAGACCCGCGAGCATCCTCAGGTCGAACTTGCCCTGGTCGATGCCGAGAAGCTGGAAGGCCGGTCCGAGGGCACCGCCGATGTCGACGCCCGAGGACCTGCCGGTGGTCCGCTCGTTGCGGACCGTCGTCTGGGAGATGTCCCGGAGTTCGGCGGCGGTGGTCTCGCTGATGAGGACGGCCTCGCCGGGCTCCACCCGGACCGAGAAGACACCGAGCGGTTCACGCCCCGCGTCGTCCTTGAACAACGGCGGCGACGTGACCGTCCCGGCCGCCATGACCCGGCTCATGCGGTGGAACCCGTCGGTGGAGAAGAACGAGTTGATCTGCTTGCCGGCCATGCTGTCCGTGTCCGTGCCGATCCGCTGGAGCGCCCAGTCCCGGATGTGTGCGACGGGGCCGAAGCTCTCCGTGTTCATCATGCGGTAGTGGGAGCCGCGGTCCAGCCGCATCCGCGGCGGCAGCCGGTCGGCGGGCGGCTTGGGCCGGGTCAGGCTGTCGGCGATGCGCACGAACAACCCGTCCCTGACGGCGAATCCGAAGGCGACCTGAGCACGCGAGCCGGACGTGGACCTGATCGCCCTGCCGGTCCGGTCCACGGGCCGGCCGGCCGGATCGGTGACCCTGAACTCGTACCAGACGTCGTCGAGATGGGCGTGCGAGCCGTCCGTCGTGCGGGTCTCGTTCTGGTTCACGACGAGGTTCTGCAGGTTGTACTCGACCCGCTTGGTCCACGAGAACTGCGCGAAGACCCGTCCCCAGGGCGCGAACAGCGTCTTCACCGGTCCGAGCGGCGCGGTGGGCGCGAGGGACGTCGACGTGCTGTTCACGGCGACCCGGCCGGTGAGCGCGGTGTTGCGCTGCATCGTGTCGATCTTCACGGGGTTGGCGTAGCCGAAGGTGAACCTCTCCCACTGCCCGTACGGGCGGGCCGTCACCGTGAGAACCCGCGACCTGCCGTCCACCGTCCGGTAGTTGAACTGCTGCCCGTCACCGAAGAAGCCGCCCGGGTTGTGGACGAGAGCGTGTCGTACGTCGTCCAGGAGCCCGTCACCGGCGCGGTTGCCGCCCAGGCGCGCGGGACGGGGGCGGACGCCGGGCGGCTGGCGGAGGTTGAGGTCGAGCTGCTCGACGACGCGGTCGGCGCCGCGCAGGACACGGTCCCCCTGGCCGAGGGTGTAGGAGCGGCGCAGCAGATTGCGCGGCAGCCCGCGCAGCAGCTCGCCGATGCCGCCCATGTAGACGGGCAGTCTGGCACCGTCGGTGAACGACGCGGGTCCGCCGCCGCTGTACGGCGCCGGGGGCAGATCGAGGTCGACGCGCGGCGGCCGACGGGAGTCCAGGTCGTGCACCACCCAGGTCGGCCCCGGCGTGGCGGGTTTCTTGACCGGCGGGGCGGTGAACTTGGTCTCGGTGTCCTCGTCGATGGGTTCGAGCGCAGGGGTAGGGCGGTTCGGCGGGGCGCCCTTGCGGGGCGGGCGCGGTCGACGGGGCTTCCCCGGGGCGTCGTCCGGGCCGCGGGGAGGCACCGAAGTCGACTTGTCGTTAAGGGACTTGACCAGCCCGTCGACCGGCACCTCCGTGATCGTGGTCGTCGCGTCGGTCGTCGAGTCGGTCGAGGTGGACGTCGTCGCGACGAGAGGTGTCCCGGTGCCCAGGGTGACCACGGGCTGCGGAACGTCGGAGGACTCCTCGGGCTTGGGGGCACCACCGCGCAGCCGCTGTGGCAGCCCGAGGCCTCTGCGGAGACGGTCGGCGAGCGCGGTCGCCTCCGCACGTGTCCCGCCCGCGGCCAGTACGTCGGCAACCTGTCGCACGGCACTTCGGTACGACTCGCTCGCGTGCCGCGAGTCCGCGAGCACGGGGTGCAGTTCCAGGGGTAGCACGAGCGCGGTGGCGGTGTCCCACGACTGGCGTGCGATGTCCGGAGTCGCCCCGGGCGTGCTCAGCGCGAACTCCGAGAACGCGTCGTCCCACAAGCGCCTGCTCGCCGTGGCGGCGGCGGTGTCGAGGTGCCCGGACCACGGACCGGGCTGCAGCATCAGCGCCTTGGCCTGCTGCAAGGGCGTGAGTCCGGTCTCCAGCAGAGACAGTCTGCCACTGCCCAGGGCGGCCTGGGTCTGCTGCTCGACGGTCAGAGCGGCTCCGGTGGAGGACAGGGCGGCGACGTCCACGTCGACATCGCCGGCCGGGAGACCGGCGACGGAGAAGTCGTGGGGCAGGTCCTCCTCGGTCAACTGCGAGGCGATCCAGTGCCGTTGGGCATCGGAGCGCTGCACCACGGGGACGATGGCGGAGGGCTGCGCCGACGGGTGCGAGCCGAGGTCCAAGGCGGCGTCGGCCTGGGAACGCGGCACCTCGCCCAGTCCGCGCAGCCGCGCCTCGGTCCGCGAGAGGTCCGCCTGGGCCTGCCGCACCCTCTCGTCCGCGTCGTGCAGCGCGGTGACGTCACGGCTCGCTCCCTCGCCGGCCTCGACCCGCACGCGGAGCTGTTCGGCGGAGTCGACCGCGTGCTGCAACGACCGTACGGCGTCGGCATGGGCGTCGTGGGCCGCGCCTACGAGCTGGGCGGGGTGGGTGCCGGGGTCTGGGTCTGTGGCATCCGTTGTCGGTGGAGCCACGGCCTTTCCCTTGCCGGTGCCGCCCGTTCCCGTCCCCGTCCCCGTGCCGGTGTCCGTGGTCGGGGTACGAGTCGGAGTCGGAGCTTGGACAGGGTGCGGGGTCGGATTGCCGGTGCCCGTGTCGTTGCTCGAATTCCCTTGCTCAGGAACGCCGTTGTGAGTGACCGCGGGAGGGACGGTGGGCGTCACGGGCGTCGATGTCACCGCGGGCGGCGGCAACTCCGTGGCGGGCGGGTCGACAACAGGGTCCTGGTGCAGGGTCGGGGACGGGTCGACCCGAGTTGCTCCGACCGTCTCCACCTCGGGGGTGTTCAAATCCTGGGTCTGCGGCGGGAGTTCGGTGCCGTTGTCGTTTCCGTTGGTGCCGTGCGTGACGACGGACGGCACTGAAGTGACACTGCTTCCGCTGATGGTCGGGACGGCCGGCGGGATCGGTGGCGCGGACGCCCCAACCACCGGCGGAACAACCGGCGTTGAGGCCTTCGTCGACGTGTCGGCGTCCGTGTCGATGTGGATACCGGTGTCCGTGTCCGTGTCCGTGTCCGTGCCCTGGCCCGATTCCGGATCCGCGTCCACGGGCGTGTGCGGGCCACTTCCCGCACCGGACTTGATACCGCCGTTCTTGCCCGAGCCCGGGTGCTGACCGCCGCCGGTACCGGCGTCTCCGGTCCCGATGTCGGAGACCGATGCAGAGATCGTCGGCGGGTTCCCCAGGTTCTTCAACCAGTCGGCACTGTTGGTGACCCCGTGCTCCGCTCCCGCCTCGAAACGCTCGCTCAGACCCGCCCCGACGAACGTCTGCCAACTCGGCGTGAAGTCACCGAAGAACGCGCCCATCACGAGGGACTCGGCCAGAGTCTCCGACGCGCCATCCGCGACGAACTCACCGCTCTGGTCAAGGACTTTGGCGGAGAAGCTCTCGTCGCCGTGGGGTGTCGGCGTCACATGCGGGGCGACAGTGGGGGTCGTCTTGGGGACGTGGGTGCCGGGTCCCGGCGCAGGACCGGGCTTCGGCTTGTTCATCAGGTTCAGGTCGGTGTCGTTCAGCCTCGGTGGCTTCGCCCCGCCCACGTTGATGTCGTCGAACTTCTTGCCCAGGTCACCGATGTTCTTGACGTTGTTCGTGAGGTTCTTCATCGTCTTGGTGAGGATCGGCGCGAGGAACCCCGCGACGGCGCCGAACGCGGCACTGAGACCGATGTCGCCCCAGTCGATCGCCTTCGGCCGTTGCCCCTTGGGAGCGCCCACCATCATGGCCAACCGGACCGCGAGCGTCATGAAGGCCTCCTCGGCGGCCTCCAGGAAGCTGGGCAACAGGTGCGTGCGGCGCGAGAGTTCGAGCAGAACCTCCAGGATGAACACGCGGCTGCGGGCACGTGCCACCGCCGCCTCGCCGGCGCTGGCGCCGCCGGTGAAGAAGGACATCACCGCGAGGATCGCGAGCTCGATGAACAGGCGGATCAGTTCGGCGATGATGTTCCACTTCGCCTCCCGGATCTGCATGGCGATGTTGACCTGGTTCCTGGTCACGTTGTCCAGGTCTGCCTCGAACGTGTCGAGATAGGGCAGGACTTGGTTGACCGCCCCGACGAACTGGTCGGCGGTTCCCTCGGGGAGGCCCTCCCCCACGGTCAATACGGCTTGTTTCGCCCGTGCCTTGAGCGCGCCGACATGCTGGCGGAGCTGTTCGAAGGACCGGCTGGTGTCGTAGGCGTGGTCCTCGTCGGCCTCCAGGAACTTTTCCCCGATGAGGATGAAGAACAGCCAGTTGAGCTTGGGCGATACGACGATGGCCACGTTACGGTCGGCTCCCGGTCCGCCCTTGTTGTTCGTGGATGGCGTCGATGATCCCGCCCTGGTTGCTGCGGATCGCGCGGAGGTTGTCGAGCGTGCCGTCGCCCACGGCCGAGATACCGGCCGCGATGGCGTCGATGGTGGCAAGGACGGAGTCGCGGGTCTGGACGAACTCCTTGCGCAGCTGCTTCCCGTAACTGTCGTCGCCGGTCCAGCTGACGTCGGCCAAGGCGGCATGGGCCGACGCGCCGACCTCGTTGGCGTAGCTGCCGAGGTCCTTGATCACGCGGGTGCCGCCCAGGATGGCCTCGGGGCTCGATGTGTAGGACGGGCCGGTCATCGGGTGCCTCCGTCCTGTTCGTCGTCGGCGATCTCGTCGTGCAGCCGGGTGCGTGCGGCGGGCCTGGTGGAGTTGCTCCGGGCAGGGGCGGACGGGCCCACGAAACGCGCCCAGTCGATGTCGAGTCCGGCGAGTTCGGGCACCTGCGGGCCGGGGGTGTCGAGCGGCCGGAAGCGGCGGGCCGCCTCACGCCGTGCCTGCGCGCGGCCCTCTTCGACCGCCTCGATGATCGCCGCGCCAAGTTCCGCGCTCGACATCTCGCGGAACTTGGCCCCCAGGAACCGCAGGCCGCTCAGTTCGCCCCGGGGGCCGACGGTGACCTCGACGGAACCGTCCTTGGAGACCGCGGCCGAGGAGAAGTCACCCATGCCGGCTTCCGCGCGTGCCGCGTCCTGCTCGGCTGCCGCCAGTTCGGTTCTGGCCCGGGCCAAGCGTCGCTCCAGCTGTTCCGCGTAACCGTCCGGGCCGGACTCGGGCTCCTGGGTCATGCGGCCTCCATCTTCCTCGTACTCAACTCACCGGAGGTGAGCACGGCGGGGACCGACGCGAACGCCGGGCCGCCCGTACCGGCGCAGGCCCGCATCGCTAGCACGGACATGCACCGGCGGCAGTCACGTCGGCGCGCACCGGAGGTCCCGTCCGTACGCACCCGGGGGCCCGCTTCACCCGCCCTGGGACAGGACGCGCGCGGCTCGGGCCCGCAGACCTCCGATCATGGCCGGGCTGGTTGACGTCCGTCCCAACGGCACATGACGTGCAATGAATGAAGACCGCATCCGGATTAACTTCCCCTGCACCAGGGCGACTTGAAGTGGCGGTGCACCCGCGGCGGAAGGTCCGGCGACGGCCCGACCGTGGAAAGCCGATGGACCTGCCGTTCGTTGAGCGGGGTGCCCGTCCCTCACAGGTCCACGCGTACTCCCCAGCCCCGTTCGAGCGCCACGTCGTAGGCGACCCGGACCGCCGCGACGTCGAGGGCGGCGTGGCCGGTGGACTTGAAGACGGTGAGGGCGTCGGTGTCACCGCCGCGGCCCGGATGACCGCCGTCGAGGACGGCCCCGAGGAGGGCCACCGGCCGGCCGGGGGCGAGGTCCTGGAGTTCGTGGGCGCCCGCCGGTGGTGGCGCGGTGGCCGCGCCGGTCCACTCGACGAACAGGGCCGCGTCCCGGACGGTGCCGGGGTCTAGTTCGGGTCCGTGGGAGCCACCGACCGAGGAGACGTGGACGCCGGGAGCGAGCCACCCGCGCCGGACGACGGGCGCGGTGGCGCCGGTGCAGCAGAACACGACATCGGCCTCGCGTACGGCCTCCTCGACTCCGGCGGCGACCCGCGCGCCGGGATACAGCATGGCCGCCGTGCCGGTCCGTACCGGATCGCGGCCGGCCACCGTCACCTCGGCCTCCGGCAACACCGTCGCGAGCAGCGCGAGTTGGGCGCGGGCCTGGGCGCCAGTCCCCACCACCGCCACCCGGCCGAGACCGGGGCGGACGGCCAGGGCCAGCGCGCTGCGGGTGGCGACCGCCGCCGTGCGGACCTCGGTCAGCGACTCGCCGTCCACGAGCGCCAGCGCCCGTCCGTCGTGTTCATCGAACAGGGCCACCAGCCCCCGGTGGAAACCGCGTCCGGAGTGCCGTGGATCCGCGGTCACGGTCACCAGCTTCGCAGCCAGCCCGAGCCCGGGAACGTAACCGGGCATCGCACCCAGCAGACCCGTCGGGGTCAGGGCGGCGATCCGCGGCGGGACGGAGACCTCACCGCGGGCGACGGAGACCAGAGCCCGGCCCACCGCGTCCAGGACGGCGTCGGGCCGCAGCGCGGCGGCCGTCTGCCCACGGTCCAGCACCAGCAGGCTGCTCACCGGCCGCCCTCCGCCGTTCCGGCGGTCAGGGCCGTCCCCAACTCGTCCACAGCCGCGCGCAACTCCCGCTCCACCAAGACCAGTCCCGGCCCGTCAAACTCGGCGTCCGGTCCCACGACCGTCAGGGCGCACACCGGAGCGCCAGGATCGGGCACCACCGCCCGGCTGACGGAGGCCACCAGCTTGTCGTTACGCCCGCGCTCCACGGCGACACCGGTCCGTTCCACCTCCGCCAACTCCCGTTCCACGCGCACCGCTTCCTCCCCGAGCCCGTCCAACCACCGTGCCCTGACATCCGGTTCAAGGGCCGCGACCAGGACCAGCGGTCCCGCGAACCGCCCCACCGGCAGCAGCTCACCCCGCAAGTGGCTGATCACGGCAAGCCGTTCAGGCCTGACCACATCGATCACCCTCGCACCGCCCACCTCCAGCACCTGGAGATTGACCATCATCGAGGTCGCAGCGGACAACCGTTCCAACACCGGACGCGCCAGCGCGGTCAGCGAGTTGCCCGCGGCCGAGGCGGACATCCGGAGCACGGCGGCGCCGGGCAGATAGCGGTCACCGGCCCGCAGCACCCAGCCCCGGCGGACCAGGTCCAGCAGGATCCGGTAGGCGGTGGCGCGGTGCAGGCCCACCTCGGCGGCCAGATCGGTCAGCCGCACCGGGTGCGGTGCGCGCGAGACGGCCTCGACCAGGTCGAGCGCCTTGTCCACGGCCGACCTGGGTGGCGCCGGGGTACGGGGTGCGACGGGCATGGCGGCGGTTCATCCCTCTCGTCCGTGGCGCGACCACGGAGTACAGTGTTTGCGTTTTCATCAAACGATACAGCTGTTACATAGAGCGTAACAACATGACGACTGACGACCTCTCGTCCTGAAGGTGACCATGACCGATCTGCCCCCGGGTGCCCCGACCCCCTGGGCCGCACCGCCCGCCGGAACCGTCACGGTCTACCGCGGCGCCACCCTCTTCGACGGCACCGGCGACCAACTCCGTACGGACACCACGATCGTCACGGACGGCGCCCGGATCCACACCGTCGTCGGCGACGCCGACCCGTTGCCCTCGCTCGCCGCCGACGCGCCCCGCGTCGACCTCGACGGCAGGTTCGTGATCCCCGGCCTGATCGACACCCACCAGCACCTGGCCACCCCGCCCGACCGGCCCGTCGCCGAAGGAGTGCTACGGCGCCTGGTGCACAGCGGGATCACCGCCGTCCGTGACATGGCCGACGACCTGCGGCAGATCGGCGACCTAGCCCGGGCCACCCTGGTCGGCGAGATCCCCGGCCCCGACATCCGCTACGCGGCGCTCATGGCCGGCCCGTCCTTCTTCGACGACCCGCGCACCCACGAGGTCTCCCGGGGCGCGAAGCCCGGCGCCGTGCCCTGGATGCAGGCCGTCACCGCCGACACCGACCTCACCATCGCCGTCGCCCTGGCCCGCGGCACCCACGCCGCCGCAATCAAGATCTACGCCGACCTGGACGCCACGACCGTCGCCGCCATCACCGCCGAGGCGCACCGCCAGGGCATCGCCGTCTGGGCACACGCCACCGTCTTCCCGGCCGCCCCCGGCGAGGTCGTCGAGGCGGGCGTGGACAGCGTCTCCCACGTCACCCTGCTCGCCTTCGAGAACCCCACCGAGCCGCTGCGCAGCTACAAGACCAAACCCCCTGTGGATTACGACCGTTTTGCCACCGGCGACGACCCTCAACTGGCCGCGCTCTTCGCCGAGATGCGCCGACGCGGCACCGTCCTCGACGCGACCGCGTCCATGTGGACCAGCGACGAACTCCGGGGCGACACCGCAGAGTCCACCGAACGAGCCCGCCGCAATACGGAGTTGGCCGCCGCCGTCACCGCCCAGGCGCACCGCGCCGGAGTCGGCGTCTGCACCGGCACGGATTTCGAGACCGGCCCCGACGACCCGTTCCCCGCCCTCTACGGTGAACTCGCCTTCCTCGTCGACCGTTGCGGCATCCCCGCCGCGAACGTCCTGCGCTCGGCGACCCTGGTCGGCGCCAAGGCAGCCGGCACCGAGGCGGACATGGGCAGCGTCGAAGCCGGCAAGCTCGCGAACTTCGCTGTCCTGGACGAGAACCCGCTCCGGGACATCGCCAACCTGCGCACCATCACCCTCACCGTGAAACGCGGCCGCCGCTTCGACCGCGCCGACTTCGAGAAGGACGCCAAGTGACCGCCGCCCACCCGATGATCGTCAACGCGCTGGGGCAGCTCGACAACCCCAATACCCCCGCCGCCAAAGCCGCCGCCACCCAGCTCAACCCCGACAGCGCTCAACTCGCCGTCGACGCCCGGGCGATCGCCGAGGCCCGCGCATCCGGCCTGACCGCCGTCAACATCACCCTCGGCTACACCATGGGCGACCTGCCGCCGTACGAGCACACGCTGGAGGAGATCGCGGTCTGGGACGGGATCCTCGACGCCCATCCGGCCGACCTGCTCAAGGTGCGTACGGCCGACGACATCCGGCGCGCCCACCGCGAGCGGCGGATCGGTGTCATCTACGGCTTCCAGAACGCCGTCGCCGTCGGCGAGGACCCCGACCTCGTCGACAGCCGCGTCGCCGGGTTCGCGGAGGCCGGTGTACGTGTCGTCCAGCTCACCTACAACCAGGCCAACCACCTCGGCGACGGCTCCATGGCCACCTCCAACCGGGGCCTGACCCCGTTCGGCCGCCGGGTCGTCGACGCCCTCAACGACCACCACCTGATGGTCGACCTCTCCCACAGCGGGGAGAACACCTGCCTGGACGCGGCCCGGCACTCCCGGCAGCCCGGGTCGATCAACCACACCGGCTGCCGTGCCCTGGCCGACCTGCCGCGCAACAAGACGGACGAGGAACTCCGGCTGGTCGCCGACCGGGGCGGCTTCGTCGGCATCTACTTCATGCCCTTCCTCAACCCGACCGGCCACGCCACCGCCGCCGACATCGTCGACCACATCGTGCACGCGGTCGACGTCTGCGGCGAGGACCACGTCGGCATCGGCACCGACGGCAGCGTCACCGCCGTGGACGACCTCGGCGCCTATCGCACGGCCCTCGCCGACCACGTCGCCGCCCGCCGCGCGGCCGGTGTCGGCGCGGCGGGCGAACGGCCCGACACCTACCCCTTCGTCGTGGACCTGCGCGGCGTCGACCAGTTCCGCGACCTGATCCGTCTCCTGGAGAAGCGCGGCTACCGCTCCGGACGCATCGAGAAGATCCTCGGCCGCAACTTCCTCGACTACGCCGACCGCGTCTGGACGTCCTGAGGGTCCGCTCGCCACCGGCGACCGGACCCCAGCGATCAGGTCGTCGAGCCGGTCCTGGCGGCAGGTCTTCCCGCACCAGACGCGGATGTCCTGCTCGCCGGCGTTCTGCTTCCCTCTCGATACGGCGACCTTGGCCCCGGCCCGAGCATCCACACAGTGAAGGAGACTCTCCAGCACTCCACCATCACGCTGACCTAAGACAAGTACACGAGCCTGCCGCCGCAACTGGACCGTGAGATCGCCGAGAAGGCAGCCAAGGTGGTGCCCCGGTCCCGCCGCAATGTTGCCGAGCCGTCCGCTCAGGCGGCGGAAGATCCGCAGGCCACGGACAAGTCCGTGTAGGCAACCGCCGGAATCTGACGCGGCGTCCGAGTTGACGGCCTCACACAATTCACCTTGGACCGCAGGCGGCAACTGGAGGGTGAGCAGCAATCGAGGGCCCATGGGAATGCGGACCGCCGTACGTCAGGCCGTCGAGGCCGCCACCAAGAAGTGGGGCACCCTTGAAGAGCGAGGCATCAAAACGCTGACCGCGGTCGGTTATCGCACCGAGCGCTTTGGTCTGTTGAAAACGGGTAAACGCATCAGCCGAAGCAACGACGGCTGAGAGGCCAGAGGAGCAGTTGCGCAATTACCCGCCGTTGGAGTTTCCGTCAAGCCAGCGGCGCAAGTCGGGCCGCTGTCTCAGTCGAGGGCGAGTCCGCGGAAGGCGTTGCGGATCTCGGTAAGGGGCTGCCGGTCACGCGTGTAGTAGAGCTTGTTGGTCAGCAGTACGGCCCAGCGTCTCTGGTCGGGTGAGATCCACATGCCGGTTCCGGTGAAGCCGTAGTGCACCCAAACATCCTGGGTCGGCTCGGTACCGGGAGCCGGGTGCCAGAACAGGCCGCGTACGGGCTCCAGTTCACCCGTCTGGATCGTCAGTGACTCGGTCACCCAGGCCGGCCCGAAGCCGACCCGCTCAGATGCAGAGATGCCGCCCAGCATGTAACGCAGGAAAGCGGCGAGGTCGTCGAGGACGGTGAAGGCGCCAGCGATGCCGCACACGCCGCCCAGGAGTCGTGCGGAGAAGTCGTGGACGACGCCTTTGAGGTGAGTGCCGGTGTCCTTGTCGAGTTCGGTTGGTGCGCACCGCGCGGCGATCTCGGAAGGCAGCGGTCCGAACCGGGTGGTGTTCATGGCGAGCGGCTGCCAGGTCCGTTCCGTGGCGAGTTGGTCGAGGCGTTGTCCGGAGAGGTGTTCGGCGAGGTAGCCGAGGATGAGGGCGGCCCGGTCGGTGTACTCGACGGCCTCTCCGGGCTGGCGGTGCAGTGCTTCTCTCAGTACGCCGTCGCGGATGTCCTGCGGGTCGATTCCGTAGAGGTTCTTGAGTTGGGCCCGCAGGGGGACGCCAGCCGTGTGGGTCAGCAACTGGCGGGCGGTTGCCGATCCGAGCGCATGGCCTTCGACCTCGGGCCAGAAGGTGCCGAGGGGAGAGTCGAGGTCGAGCTTGCCTTCTTCCCAGAGGGAGCCGATGGAGGACCACACGGCGAGGATTTTGGTGAGGCTGGCAGCGTCGAAGACGGTGTCGGGCCGCATCGGCACGTCCGGTTGCTCGGGGTCGAGGACCCCTGTGGTGCCGTGGACATGAGTTCCGGCGGCGTCTCCGACGGCCCATACAGCACCGGGGTAGACCTTGTCGCGGACGCCTTCGCTCAGGAGCTGTTCGATGCGGTCGGTGCGGTCAGTGCGGTCGGTGCGGTCGGTGCGGTACGTCATGGTCTCCCTGTTCACAGTGGACATCCCGCCGGTCAGCGTAGTGACACGGGTGGGATGAGTGGAGGAACGGCATGCGGGGGCTGCCCTCACCCCGCCGGATGGCCCGGTTTCTGTACTTGCTCAGGAGAGTTGGTGTCCGAGGTCGACCAGAGCTTGTGCGGCAACCGACAACGGGTAACGAGCAGCGTTCGCGTAACCCGCCAGCCGCAACGCGGACAGCAGGCCGGAGAGAGTTCGCAGCCGATCCAGATCGCGGGCGAGAGCAGCCGAGTTGGTGAAATCGGTCGCTAAGCCAGAGCCGGCCAGAGCCTCGTTGAGGCCGGGTACAGGCTGGTACAGAACGGGCAGCCCACAGGCTTGGGCCTCCAGCGCGACCAGTCCCATAGCCTCCAGGGTGGTGGACGGCATGACCAACGCGTCGTGTTCGGCGAACGCCTTCCACAGTTGTGGACGGCGGAGCCAACCGAGGTACCGGGGCCGTAGGCCGGCCCGTTGTAACAGCGGTGCCAGGGCGTGGAATTGGGCCCTGGGTGCAGCGATGCTCAGCTCGACACGTGGCACGGCTGCCAGGCTTTTGATCAGGGCGTCGCCTCCCTTCTCGGCGGTCAACCGTCCCGCGTACAGCAGCCGAAGGTGGCTGCTGCAGGCGCGAGTTGGCTGGGGTGGCGGGTCGGTGAGCAGGTGGTCGGGGATGCCCCAGGGGATGTGGGTGATCTTCCTTCGGTCGATCTGTGGGGCGAGCTTGAGTAGGTGGTCGGCCATTGCCACCGTCGGTACGACGATCGCGTCGGCGGCTCTGGCGGTCTCGCGCAGGACGCGGAGTTGGTCGCGGTGGGTCTCGGCGAAGATCAGGTCGGTGCCGTGGACCAGGGCGATGCGGGGATGCAGGGGCAGGGCCCGGATCAGGGCGGGGCTGGCACCGAAGGCGAGGTGCTGGAGGTGCAGGACACCGATCTGATCTGGGTCGATCGCGGCTGAGAGTGCTTTGCGCAGGGCTACGACGTAACGGCCGAAGGCCGAGCCTTCCAAACACTTCCCGGCTACGGGGAGCAGGTCGAGCCTGGCCGGGAGGTGGTGACTGACGATGGGCGGGCCGAGCATGAACGCGCGTGCGGGGATCAGAGGGCGGTCGCCGGTATAGAGGTCGAGGAAGAGTTCGACGCTGCCGCCCGGGCTTCCGGCAGGCAGGTCCAGCAGGGTGGCGGCCAGCGGCTCGGTGGCCGAGCGAGGACTCACAGGACTCCTCCTGGAATCTCTTCATAGAGGCGGGAGATGTCGATGCCGTCCGTATCCGCATACTTGGAAAGCTGCTGCTGGTAGCTGGTCGGCGTGCCGAAGGCGGTGAGGAAGACGAGCTTGCCGAAGGTCATCCCCGGATAGACCCGGACGGGCTTGGCGGCGCGGATCTCCAACGTCCAGCGAATGGCGTGGCCTTGGTGGCCGAGCGGGGCGGAGACGTGGACCCAGATGCCGAGTGCGCCGATGGTGCGGTCGCCGTTGAGCATCTGCGCGTACGTCTCCGCACCGGTCTTCTCCAGCGTGACACCGAGGTAGAGCACCCCCGGCCTCAGCACCAAGCCCGTTACCGGTATGGGCTGTTCGACGAATGCGGTCGGGGCGGCGGCGTCCAGGTCACCGGCGCAGACGCGGAGCGTGTCGCCGAGCCGCCAGTCGTAGGCATTCGGGGAGAGGCGGGCGGGATCGTACGGGTCGATCGTGATCTCGCCGGTCTGGAGGGCGGCGCTGATCGCGGGGCCGGTGAGGATCACGAGGCGACCGCCTCGAACCGGGCGACGTCCCGCCAGTACTTCGACGGCTGCGGGCCTGCAGCGGCCTGGTACTTGCCTTGGTACGGGTCGATTTCACCGGTGGAGACGAAGAACATGATCTGCGCGATCTTCATGCCGGCGTACACCCGTAGCGGACGCACCGGCGAAAGCATCAGCGTCCACTGGCCGTGGAAGCCGATGTCGCCGATCGGGGCGGTGATCTCGACGAAGAGGCCGAGCCTGCCGACCGAGGAGCGGCCGAACAGGAGCGGTACGAAGGAGTTGGAGCCGACCTGTTCGAGGGTGTGCCCGAGGTACAACTCGCCGGGCTGGAGCACGTATCCGTCCGCCCCAATTTCCATCTCACGTGTGAGGTTGGGGCGGTGGGAGTCGATAACGGTGTCGGCGTAGGTCAGCAGGGTGGGACCGAGGCGGACGTTGTAGCTGTTGGGGTTGACCTGTTCCAACTCGAAGGGGTCGATGGTCAGGCGACCGTCGCGGGCAGCGGCGGTGATCTCGGGTCCGGTGAGGATCACTGCTCGTCTCCCTCGGTGACGCCGCCGGGCAAGGTGGTGGCCAGGACACGGCGTACTGCTTGGCTGAGCCGGAGCCCGGCTTGATGTGTTCGGCCGCCCAGATGGCTGTCGGCGAGGTAGCCCGTCGTCAGCATGCTGCTCATCGCCGACGGAAGAGGCGTGGGAGCGATGACCAACGGGCCCACGCATTCAGCGAGTTGCGTGAGCAGCTTGTCGTGGTCCTGGGCGTGCTCGTCAGGAAGGACGGCGTGGACGAGTTGGTTGTCGAAGGGCTCGATGGCCAACAGGTCGCCGAGGGTGAGCACTTCGCCGAGCGGTACGGAACGGAGCGCGGTCTCGTTGAGGATCACCGCGTCTGCGCCGAGGCCGGAGTGGAGTCGACCGGCGATCTCTCGCAGCAGACGGCTGCGGTCCAACTCCCCATTGCGGTAGGGCTCGTTCACGGTTCCGAGCGGGCTCGCCAGCTTCCGGCTGAAAAGGGAGATCTTCTCCCGCACCGTGGCGAGGTCTCCGGGAACTGCGGTGGCGTTGGGAAAGGTACATGTGCGGGCGGCCCAGCCGCTGCCGCCCGGTTCTGCGGTGGCGTAGCCGACGCCGAGTTCGCGTCCCTTGACGACCAAGGTGTTGCCGATGCGCACAGGGCCGTAGATGTCGCTGTGGCAGTGGCCGGCGAAGATGACGTCCACGAACGGGCAGGCGACGGCCAGCTTCAGGTCCTCCTCGAAGCCGGAGTGGGACAACACGATCCAGGCGTCGGCTCGGTGGTGGTTCTCCAGCATCACCTCGCGTAGGGCGTGAGCCGGGTTGGTGACGTGATGGCCGTTGCGATCGCGGGTGGGGATCGTGTTGAACGCCTGGGGACCGATCACCGCGGTGATGGCGACCCGTTGGCCGCCGATCCGCTTGACGCGTACGCGGTCGAAGAGCGGTTTGCCGTTGGCGTCGGAGGCGTTGGCGCACACGGTCATCTCGTGCAGCCCTGGTTCGAAGTAGTGCGGCCAGCCGTGATTTCCAGGCGCGAGCAGGTCGTACAGGCTGGTGAGAATCTCGCGCTCGATCCGACCCTTGCCGAAACGGTAGTAGCCGCTCCCTTCGAAGAAGTCGCCGCAGTCCACGATCAGGCTCTCGGCCCTGGCGGTGTGGAGGTGGGTGAGCATCGGCGTGGTCGCGTCGAAGGCCGAGTGGACGTCGGTCGTAGCGATGATCTTCTGTAAGCGTCGGCTCATGGGGTGACCTCGCAGATGTCGGCGCCGAGGGCGTGCAGTTTGGTTGGCAAGTCGGCGTGTCCGCGGCGGAGTTGATCGAGGCCGCCCAGCGTGGTGACACCGCGTGCGGTGAGGCCGGCGATGAGCAGGGCCGAGCCTGTGCGGATGTCGGTGGCCTCCACTCCGGTGCCGGTCAACTGCTGCGGACCGGTGAGACGGCACTTGGTGGGCGACAGGTCGTGGATCTCGGCGCCGAGGCGGGCGAATTGGGGCAGTAGGTTGCCGTGGCGGCCGGGGTTGATGGTGTCGGAGAAGAGATGGGTGCCAGGGCGGGTGAGGGCCAAGGCCATCAAGGACGGTTCGAAGTCGGCGTCCAGGCCGCCGGGGGCGAGGGAGGCGACGGCTCGTAGCGGCCGGCTGGTGGGCCGGGTGTCGTGGGCTTGGATGGTCAGTACGTCCTCTTCGACGCTGGCCGGCACACCGAGCTGCCGCAGAGCACTGACCAGAGGAACAATGTCGTCGTCGCGTACGCCGCAGATACGTGCCTCGCCGCCCGTCACTGCGACGGCACAAGCCAGCGTGCCTGCCTCGATCTTGTCGCCGGGCACCTTCCAGGCGATGGTCTCCGTGGGAGCGGATGGGGGCGGCGCGAGCGAAAGAAGAGACTCGCCGGCCCGGCACTGCCATCCAGCCAGCCGTATCGCCTCTACGACGCTGAGTACTTCCGGCGAGAGGTTGGGCCCTCCCAGCCGCAGTGGCCGTCCGCCCACGACGGCGCGCAGGACGGCGGCGATGGTCGCGCCTCGGGAGCGGAAGGGCAGCGTGATCGAGACCGTTCCGGTCCGTGCGGCGGCTGCTTCCACGAGGTAGCCCCGGTCGTCGACGGTCGTACGGTCGCCGAAGTGCTCGTAGACCGTGAAGTGTTGTTCCATGCCGCGTTCCCCGATCCGGCACCCGCCTGGCCAGGGAAGTCGGGCCCGTCCGTAGGCGCCGAGCAGTGCTGGTACGAGGTAGTACGAGGCTCGGATGCGTGCGGCGGTTTCGGGGTCGGGCCCCGGTTGCGGCCTGTCGCTGGGCAGGATGACCGCGGTGTGCGGATCGGTGACGGGGCGGGCCGTGTGCCAGCCGGACTGCTGGAGCAGGGTGAGCATCGTTTCGACGTCGGTGTTCGCCGGGACGTTGCCCAGGTGTACCGGACGGTGCAGGGCCGCGGCGGCGGCCAGGAGGGGCAGGGCCGCGTTCTTGGACCCGTCGACTGTCACGGAACCGGTGAGAGAGGTGCCGGGCCGGATGGCGACCACTTCGGCGGCGATTGGGGGAATCCGTACGGCTGTCAACCGTCAACTCCTTTGCAGGGGAAGGCATCGTGAGGGCTGATCCGGGCCGCTGACCTTGAACTCGGCCCAGCACCGCTTGCCGGATGGCAGTGGTTCGATCCCGTGACGGTCCGCGAGGGCGGCGACAATGAACAGG
>Ga0307518_10000809_pt1 | contig 23432 bp, 12 predicted proteins | sample 25_EM_MG_FD_203889 | JGI IMG/M metagenome (GOLD analysis project Ga0307518, IMG submission 203889) | Populus trichocarpa ectomycorrhiza microbial communities from riparian zone in the Pacific Northwest, United States - 25_EM | ecosystem: Host-associated > Plants > Roots > Unclassified | place...
CTTGTCAACAGGGCTCTCCTCCTTCAAGAATATATTATCAAAAATTCCATCTTTGTATTTTTAACCTTATCGACCAATTTTCCAACCATTTTCTGAGCGCTTCTGCCTCCTGTTATTTTTCTAACCTTATTTGGCTATATATTTTTATATATATTTTGTGGGGACCCAAAAATGGGTTACAACAAATAAGTTAATAAACTAACCAAATTAACATAATAAAAAAATATTTAAGTTAAAACTATCCTTAAACCGCCCAAACCATGCATCCATCATAGGTTTCCATTTAGGATGTTTGAAAACCTGACTCCATTAAAATAATGAAATTTACATCGATGATATCATCACTGATGTTATGGTTCTAGCAGCCTCAATGTTTGTAAACCTGTAATTGTATTCGTTAATTGATATTAATTTTTCAAAAATTATTAACATATCGATGTGAATGGAAAATAAACTTACATTAAAAGGTCATTCTTCCACTGAGTCTAACACTTCTAGGTAAATGAATCTCATTGTGAAGTGACCCCCCTTGATGTGGCAGCATTGTACTCGACGAGCTTATGCTATGAGTGGATGCTTATGTCTCAGGTGTCTGTTCTTAATCGGCACCTAACAACTCATGGTCATCAAAAGCACTGCTAGAAGAACTAGCAACAATCCTGTTTGTATGACGTGTTATCGACGTTTCCCTAGACATCTATACAAATTAAAGAATTAAGGTACTGTAAACCATTCCTATTAAAAAAAAAAAAACATTGGCAACTCCACCTTTATACGGAAAACTACCTAAAATTTTAAACTTTCAAATACACAATAATTTAAATTGGATTGCCACAAAACAATTTATTTTATTTCAATTTATGTTAATCGAATAATTTCAATTATGTTAATTTAACCAAATTTTGAATTAACTTTACTACGGCTATTTGTGAAATAATCATAGGAGGTTAATATAAACATATTAAAGGATCTGTAAAATCAATATTTCACAATAAAAACTATTCATTTATCCTAACTATTATCTTAGCTATTTTTTATTTTTTATTTATGATGGCAAATATTTGTTTTTTTTATTTTTAAATAATTTTTATTTTTCATGAAATTAAAAATTGTTTGTTAACACCAACAAATCAATTAGCTAACCATATTAATAAGAGAAAATTAAAAAAATTCCACCAATCTATATACAATCATTAAAGAATTTAAAATTTTTTTTTAAAAAAAAATTATAACAATCTATATACAATCATTAAAGAACATAAAACCTAAAAATAAAATAAAAATTTCCGATAAAATTTATGCAATTATGAATAACATAAAAATTAAAAAATCACCATCAACATTTATGCAATTATTTATAACATAAAATTAAAAAAAATTAAAAATTTTCCATCAACATTTATACAATTATTTATAATAGAAAATTTAAAAAATAAAATATTTTCATTAACATTTATACAATTATTAATAATAGAAAAATAAAAAAATAAAAAATTCCCAATAACATTTATACAATTTTTAATAACAGAAAAATATCAAAAACATATGAAAAAAAGAAAAAATACAAAATACAAAATACAAAATACAAAAAAAGAAAAAGAAGAATTACACTTTAATGTTGAGTTTTCCCGAGCCTAAGAAGAAAAAAACAATTCTAAACAAATCATTAAATAAATAGAGAAGAAAACAAGACATACATGTAGAGGAACATATATCTACACACAGAGAAGAAGAGAAGAGAAGATAATGGGATAAGGATAGAAGGAGAGAGAAAAAAGAGAGAAAGATGAAGATTTGGGAGGAGGAAAGAAGAAGTTGTAGAGGAAGAGAGAAGAATAGAAATATGCTTGTCCATTCTGATTTTAGAAATTCTGGTCTTTTAATTTGAGGCTTGTTTATTAAAGGTTTTACCGACAGATAATTAAATATTAATATTTTGAATTTTTATGTTGATGTATCTATTTGTAAAGTTTAATTGAAATTTTCAATTTAATTAAAAATTTCCAGAAACTCGATAACTATCACTCACTACTTTTTTCGTCCATCGATGATTTTGTATGTGTTGATTAGTAATAAACAGTGTAAGTGAGAAGTGAACAATACCTTAGCTCTTGGAAAAATACCGACAGACATTAACTATCGGTGCTCTTGTATATATTGAACACAATGAACGATCCCAATGAGAAGAGAACAATTCCACTGCTCTCTGAAATATATCAATGGACTTAATTCGTCGGTGTATCTGTTTGTATTTTACAGGTCTGATGGTATTTCCATTGGTGCAAAATAGTTTTTGTTGCCAGATTGTATATGTATTCCTTATGTATCCATCCTACAAATACTTAAAATCAGAGCAGCACACACAACACAATAACACAAGTTATGTGTATAATAATAAAATCACATAAAATAAATGTTTTATTGTGATTTAATAATAAATAAATATCATTGTCATTACATTAAAGTTAATTTCATCCAAAAATATTACATTACATTTTATGGCATTACACATTCGTGTTGTGCAAATTAATCAGAATTGTCTTCTTCTTCAATTTCATCATTGTTATATCCATCACAATCTTCTACTCTACTTTATGATCAGTAAAATTGCACTAAATAGGGACCATGCATGGAGATGACAGTTAGCAAAGAGACAAAGATAAAAGGGTAAGAAATGTTGGAAGAAATATAGGTGTGGTATAAAATAAAAAACAATGATACAAAATAAAAAAACTCAAGAACAAGATCAACTAAGAGGAATGTATACTTTTATTAAATGTTTATCTCTAAACTCTCTTGGCTATTCAATGTCTTTTTGTACCACCTAATAATGCTGAATTACAAGCCTTTTTATAGGCATAAAATCCTAGACAATCAAGGAATTAAACTAATACAAGGAAATCATAATCTAAACAGAATTGTATTTTGCCAACTGAATTGGTCTCCTATTTCTCAACTGGTCGACTGCTTCAACTTATTCCAGTCGGTTGTTCTGTCTCATCCGGTCGATGTATTCCCAATCGGTCAACTGGTTCAACTAATTTCTATAAATCAGTTTACTTCCAACAAGAAATATAAAAAAGATTGATATATAAATGGAGAGAGTAAAGAGATAAATCAATCAATTCAATGAATAAAACAGGTGCACGTGGACATATCTAGCCACATGTGCACTCAATCATCATATAGGTTAACTCTACTTCTCAGTTTCTTTTTTCTTTCTTTCTTTCTCTCTCTCTATATACAAATACTAAAGAGATGGGGATAAGGTGGCGTTGAGAACTACAAAAAAAATGAACTGAGCTTCTTTAAAATCTCTCTCTAAGCCTGAGGTGGGTGTCACCTGTTCCTAAACTAGATTTTAGTCTGGTTTATGTAGAGTTGAATTTATTGATGATTTTATGTTACTATTACTTTTTTTATTCTACCTTTTTGTTGTTGGAAATTAGGATTGGAGTCTTAAGACTTTCATTAATTTATATATTAGATACTAGATGGGTAGCCTACGTTACGTGGTAAACCGAGTCAAATTTTTTCTAACATAAAAAATATTCATGTGACATTAGTATTTTAAAAAACCCAAGAAAAATCAGAAACTCGGATCATTGACTTGACAGAGTTTAATAAGCTCGGTTAATTTCATAATATGATAAAAAAAAAGCATCAACAATAAATAAAGCAATAATTTTTTTTTGATAATAATTAACTATAAAAAAAATTAGATTTCAATATTATATTTGAAAAGAGAAGAAAGAAAAGCTCATTGGAGACTCATTGTCCCTCCACCATGAACACTGCCCTACTACTAGAAAGAGCTTACCAAGTGGATTCTAACGCCAATGCAAAATGCTACATGACGACACTGAAAAAGTTCATGCGCATCTTTAGAGCAACGAGCTGAAAAGTAAACCAAATAACATATCATAAAGTGAGCATCTCACATTTATATTTAATCATTTAATTTAATTTAAAAAGAAATTATTAAAAAAAGCTAAATTCAAGAAAGAACAAAAAATAAAAAAACCAGAGATAACCTAATCATTTTCAAAATCAGTGAAAAATCTTATAGAAAGCAAAAGAAAAAAATTAAAAGAGTTCAATCTCCGATTAAAGAAATATTGAAGGATGAGACTGAAAGAACATGAGCTTTAAAAAAAAGAAAAAAAACAAACTCATACGAATCTCGTAAACCTGAGTTTTATTTCCCAAAATCGCAACATGTTAAATCCTATACCTGAGCTCAATCAAGAATCTCAATTCCCAACAAACTTAATGTTGAAGAATGAAACTGAAAAAGTAGTATCAATTTAAAAAAAAAAATCAAAGTAAAAAAAAGTAGCAATCAAAAGAATGAGGATTAAATCTGATAAGGAAAGAAATTGGACATTGAAATTGTACTAAAATTTAATTTCAAAGTTTACCTCAAATAAAACATATAGAAATCAAAAGAATTGGAATCAAATTTGACATCTAAAAACATTAAAGGAGAATGAAATTGAAAATAAAGTCCAATTTTATAAAATATTTGATATGAAACAAATAATCATGAAATGAAGAAGGACCAAATCGGAAGGAAAAACAAACTGAAAGGTTACTTTGAAATTTTGAAAGACCAGATATAGAAATCGAGAAGGAGAAAGAAAAGAAGAAAAAAAAGTCATTAATGCCAAATTGTTGGTCCGTTGACCACACTCGTCGCCTAAGGATGGAAGAGTTACCAAGATGATTCGAATGCCGCCTTGAAAGCCGACATTTGACCATTAGGCAATGCCATATACGCCGCTTGAAGAGCGTGGCCACTACCCACAGATTGATGCGTGCAACGCATGCATTATCCATATTTTTTTAATAATATTTATGTTTATTAAATTACCAAATAGCTTGTAAGTGAACATCAATATAACCAAATTAAAACTAGAATGAAAAGACATAAACATTCTTGGATGTATGTTAAAGAAATTTTGATTTTAATGATAATTTAGTTATTTAACTATGTTTTAAAAAACAAAAATACAAAAAGCCCCTTAGGACACTAGTATTAAGAAAGTTTTTTTAAAATGTAATTTAGACATTTTATTGTGCTGACAAAATAATTAAAGAACAATTTATGCCTAATTAATAAGATAATGACAAATGAAATATATGGAAAAGACTATATTATCTCTAATAGCAAGTTAATTAATTTTGTTAAAGAATGACAAAATAATTATTACACTATTTCAATTTTATAATACAATAATTTTAGGACTACAGTGATTTGCTCATGGCTTATTGTTTTTTTTTTTAATTTATTTTATTTTCGTGTAGTTGTATTTTTTACCAATTGAATATAAAATGTTACAAGCATTCAGACTTGTGGTAGTTTTGATAGAATTGTAAACAAATATTTTTATTTAAAATAAAATTAAAATATACACATATGCAAAAGACACTCTGCATATATATTTATAATTTTAGAACACCTATATATTCTTAATTTTATTTATATGAGTTAAAATCTATTGACTCTTCTAAATTATTTCTCAACACTTTAATGCATGAATTCTTTTTAATCTTTTAGTTCGGTTTCATGCATGAATTGACAAAATCCTTGTCAGCTATTTTTGCGATTTTAAACACTTCAATGATATTCGGAACGTCATTCAACCTTTTGTTAAAATAAAAATCATTCAACCCTTAAAAAAATTAATTGCACCAAAAAAATAATACATTTAATAAAATAAATCAAGAATTATTTGTATTGATAAGTATTATAAAAGCTTATAACACTAATTAAATATGGAGCCTTGTAATTGAAAAAAAAATGCAAATTAAAATACCTGATTGTGGCACACAAGGAGCTCAAGAATGTTTTTTGTAATTAATAAACAATAAAATTATTTCTTGCAAGAAAAATCATTATTTCAATTTTTTTGAAAAAACATTTGGAAAAAAAGGCAAAAATCTAATCCGAAAATAAATATTAAATTAATTGATATCTAATAAAATAATATCTAAAATATCTTTCATTTATTCAATTATAACTAACTTTGTTTAGACTTGAAGAAAAAAAATTCATAAAGGGCGCTTGCTAATATATAAAAACAATCATTATCTCATTTTAAAACAAATGCATGGTATTTAATAGAATAATTATTTTGTTTATTTGTTAAAATGAGTTTTAATAAAAAAAATTAAAAAATAAAAGCCTTTAAAAAAGAGCCTAGAAATCTGGCCAGTTGGACATGCTCTCGGCCCAAAAAATAATAATAGACTTGCATAATTGGCCTATTTTATTTTTTTATAGTTGTCTGTTTTTTTTATAAAAAAAAAAACAACTAAATGATGCATCATTTATATTGACAGATATGTCGTCTCTAGTTCTGTTACTAGCCAATTTAGGTGACTGGAAAGTCGAGTATCCAACTCCTTAGACCAAAAATATTTATTTTCTATCTTTTTTTACCCAAAACACCATAAAAAACCAAACAAATCGATTTATGGCTCCAAATTAACTAAAAATTGATCAAAAAACTAAAAATTAACATGAATCCAATAATATTTTTTGAACCTAGATCTACTTTGTCAAGTAAGATAAAGGCCAAAAAACACTCTAATAGAATTCTTTTTATCAAATGGAATCGTTGATATCAATATCGATATTTTTTGTGGTTGGAATTAGTGCTAGCTAACGATTTTCTCTCTCTTCTCTCGAAATCTGTCAACTCTCTCTCTTATCTCTTAAACTCAAGGATTGAAAAATAAAAAAAATTAAGTTTTAGAGCAAAAATAAAGGGATTGAAAATATGTTCATTGGAAAGCAGGTGGATGAAATCAAACTTATCACGCCAATTTGTAAATGGCCACTTAGTTTCCCCATGTTTTTCACTTTGGTTCTATATTTTTTAATCTTAATCCTCCTTAATAAATCAAAAGCAATTGGTCATTAATTTAGTGATAAAAAAAGCAAATTGATGAGAAAAATTTCAAGAATCAAAATAAAATGAAATATTATACTATTTTAATCCATATTGAAATGCAAAAGAGTGCACAATATAAAATGCTAGTAGAAATTAAAATTGATTGCTTGAAATACTTGAGATAGCAACATCAAGCTATTATCCATGTGAGACATGAATAAATCATATTGTGGTTAACGTCAACTTTGCAACACTATTGATGTACTTTTCATTTCATCTCATTCTTTCTTTTATTTTTTCTAATTTTAGATTTGAGAAGTTGGCATGATTTATCCTGTACCCTTATGCTAGCAGAAAATATTATTAATGTGGATATTCAAATCAGTTTACATGTACCTCGACTAATCACACGGGTCTTAAAGTTAATGACCATGTAAGCCTCCAATAACCCTAAGGTTTTGTGAGACTCGAACTAGTAATATGTAGGGAATAAATTTAGGGTTTGATCAATTAAACTACACCCTTCAAAAAAATATTATACTTTTGAGAAAATTACTTAAACCTTTCTAACATTTAATCACTATAAAATTTTACCACCATCTTTTTAAAAATTACACACCGTATTCAGATCTTAGCAAAAATATTAAAATATCTCTAACTTCTTTTATTTTTACCTTTTCCCTTTTCTTCCCCTTACGCTTCTTTGCCCTCTCTCTATTCATCTCTTCTCTCGCCCTAAATATCTCCTCTCCTTTCTTCTCGCTTTTTTTTAACAATCATCCCTCCTCTCTCTTCTTCTCTTTTCTTTCTTCAAAACAAGAGTTAAACAACATAAAAAAAAATTGCATTATGTACGTTGGTGGGTATGGATAAAAGGGGTTTAAATCAATGGCATAGTTATGGTTCTGTTCTAGGATATTTCAATGGTGGTAAGTACTATTAAAGAAAGTTACAATTAAAGAGGGAAGTTGGTGAGTCAAGTCTTGTTGTGATATGAGTGGGAATTATAGCAAATTTGGAATGTGGTGGTTGAAAATGAGTGATTTTGTGTTTATGATTACGGTAGTGGTTAATGGTGTTGGTTTAATGGATTATTTAAAGAAAAGAGAGGGAGAAATGAAAATAATTATTTTTCTTTGTTTGAGACGTGAGAGAAAAACACGTGAAATGAAAATAAAAGAAAAATGTATCTCTTCTATCCTTGATGAAAGGCTATCTCTCCTATTTTAAAAGAAAATAATGAGAAATTTCAATCCACATAATTATATTTTATCATAATTTTAAAATTGAAAATCTTATCAAATGAAAAGGATATGGGATATTAAAGTAACTTTACCCCTGCTATTTTCCATCCCTTCCCTTTTATTCTCACTCCCAAAAACCTTTTTGCCTATTTTTACCACTCTTATCTTCCTTTGTACTAATTGCATGCACTTGATCCATTATTGGTGTTAAGGTTGTGTAAAAAAAATCAAAAAACCGATTAAACTGGAAAAAAAATAATAAAAAAAACATAACCGTAAAAAAAAAATCGATTAAAATTTATAAAAAACCAACCGGTTCGGTTCGGTTTTGGTTTTATAAGCTTGAATCCGAGAAAAACAAACTGAACCAAACCAAAACCAAGCCAAACTGAAAAAACCGATTTTGTTATTTTTTTTGATAAAAAACCGAACTGAATCGAATCGAAATTGATCACCCCTAATGGATGCTATATCAAAAAAAAAAAATTCTTAATATTTTGATTTTTTTACTCATCCTGAGCTCTGACATGTAAATTGCACATGATCCTAGCCTCTACAAAATAAATTATAACAACTATATAAAAAGAAGATTTGTTTCCCTAGCATGGATGTCTGGAGAACCATATATCCCGAGATTTAAGATTCAAGGGGATATATTGAAAGTAATTGAGGTCCAGCCTATTTTGATTTAAAAAATTTGAAAAAATATCCATTAAACTTTTAGTTTTACAAATAAGATTAATCAAAATACAGAAAGTCAGCTCTTTTAAGACCATTAATAGAGCATTGAATATCAAATTAAATAAATAAAAAATGCGAACATAAATAAAATAAGTAAACCTTTGATGTGGACTATATATTTTCATTTTAAAACTATTACTTTTAGCAAATACGTTATATCTGTATTAATAATTTTTTATAATTATATTTTCATTATAGTTTTTAAAAACCTTTATTTAAAAGGCTACTTTTTTATTATAAACTAGCCAAATATTAAAGATATAGATATAAAAAAATATATTATATTCTACCGTTTGACTATGGAGTACTTTTTAATAATAGTAAAATTTATCAAAATTTATAAATTATTTCCTATTGAAAGATAACATAAAAAAATAACAAAGTGCCTCTATAAAAAATAAACAAGTTTCAATTTTATTTTATTTTTATTTTGATGTAATTATATTTTTTTTATATTTTAATTATATGTGGTATGAGTAAAAATTAAAAACATTGGCATTAACAAAAACAATTATGAATCATTTTGTTTAATTTTTTTTTTATATTAGTAACAATGGTAAAAAGCAATAACAGAAATTTTATGAAATCATTTTCTGTAAAAAGAGTGAAAAAATAATGTAAAACAATAATCAAGGATCTCCAAAAAACCTTTTTTAAAAATCAAGGTTCTAAGTTAATAAATTGTTAAATTTTGATGCATTTTATTATTTTTAATTTTTAATTTTTAATTTTCTTATATGTTTTAAAGCATTTATAGAGTTTTAATTGTTAAAATAAAGTGCTAACAAGGTACTATATAGGTTATGGGTGATTCAAGAAGTTTATTTTATAATATTTCAGGTTCTATTTGATGTATAAATAAAAAACAATTAACCTATTTTTTTAGGAATTATATTAAAATTTTAGTTTATTTATGTATGTATGTATGTATGTATACACACACATGCATCTATATTAACACAAATTGTGTGTTAAAATATTTAAATAAATAAAATGATCTTAAATCTTAGTAATGATCCCATGTATATATTAAGAGGAATTTACTGATAAATATATATAGTTATGAACTATAAATAATTATTGATTAAAAAATAATCTCAAATATTAGGAAACGGTTTTGTTCTCAATTTGGAAACACAACGTGATAAAAGAAGTGATCATTGCATCAACAGACGATACATAATTATATTTAAGTGATTATTTAATTATATCATTGTTTTTAAGAAAAATTGAAGGTTTTGTGAAGATATTATTAATTATTGTATGGATAATTATGTGTTAGTCTAATATGCAGAATTTTTTTTATTCATTATTATAAATTTTTAATATAATCTTCTCAAGTTTACTGTTTTTATATTTTTTGTATAAGTATATAGAAATGATCAATTCCTGATTTTTTTAAATTTTTTTATGGAAACTTGCTTTTATGATCATAATAATATTTTATTTTAAAAAAAATTATTTCTTGTTAAAAAAACATGTTTTTTTCAAAATAAAAAATAAATATACTGAGAAGACGAAATATTTTAATCAAAAACCTAATTTTTTATTATTGCTTTTACTTTTTATTCAAATTTATTGTAAAAAACATACATAGATTTTGAAGATGATTTTGATGGAAAAAAATATTATTTTCCTTTATAATTTTATTTATTATTTTTCTTTTAAATATTTATTTTTATTATTTTATAATTAAATAAAAAATAGATTTAATCATGATGTACACGTAATAAAGCTAGTACTAAAACCAATTCAAAGATATCAATACTTTATATAACTAAAGAATAAAATGATCATTATGATTAGAAGGTACCAAAAAATTAATGGGTTAAGAAATTGTTTGGGAATGCGTGCAAATCGTGTTTTCAAAAAATTCATTTTTGTTTTACTAAAATTTAATATGTTTTGTATGCTTTGGATCGTTTTGATGTGCTGATGTTAAAAATAATTTTTAAAAAATAAAAAAACATCATTGGAATGCATTTCGGCACGAAAAGTTATTTGAAAAGCAGCCACAACCACACTGCCAAACAGTTTCTAAGTGTGTTTGGATAGTTTTTTATTTTAAAAAAATATGTGTTCAGTTAAAAATATTGTAAGAAGAATTTTTATATAAATAAGTCTTTATAAATAAAAAACAAATTATTTTAATTTTTATAAAATTAAAATTTAAAATACAATTATATATAAGATCCAAAAAAAAAATTATTTGACTAACTAAATTTTTTTTCTCTATAATTAAATAAAAAAAATAAAAGTTATTACAGTATTAAAATGTATCTAAAATTCATTGATTGTGATGGTTTGTAAACCAACAATATCTGCATCATGAAAGTACCATAATTGCCAAATTTGTTTCCGAACATAAAAAGGACAAACGAGCATGCAAGCAACCAAATAAATAATAAGAGATGAGAGGGGAGTAAAATATCCCTTTATTAAAAATTATAGTTTTAAAACTCAATTGAAAATTCAACTCATGTAAACTCTTAATTTAAAATTGTAAACCAATTAAATTGGGAAATCTCCAATTAAAAAATACTAAATTATGAGTTAAATTATTATTATTAGGTGTGGAGATCCCCAATAAAAATAGTATAAACTTCAAATTATATAAAGTAATATATCAGTACGAGAAATGTGAACTCAACAACGAATCATATAAATTCTTCAATCAAGTAAAATATTTTTTTTATAAATTTAGGTGATAATAATAATAATAATAGAGTGAATGTTTTTTTAATAAAATAATGTATGATTTTACATACGAAAAACACTGATCGCCGGTATAATCCTCGTGTACAATCGTGTTATTTTGACCGAAAATGGTGAAACATCTGAGGAAAGTTTTGTTATAATTATGGATGGGAGTCCCCAATGAATTAGTTTTAAAATCTCAACGAATTAAGTAATAAAACAGTACGCAAATTCAGATTTTGGTGTAAAAATTACCTATTGTCCAGTTTTACGATATCAAGCAAAACACTCAAATTTGACCATTAAATCATGGTTAAGTTTTATGCGGGATCTCCAGATATATTTTTATATCTTGATTTGAAGTTTCAGGTCAATTGGATTTTGAGAAGGTCTTGCAAGGGTGTTGATAGTCAGACAAAATTATAAAAAATAACACATGGATTCATTAATGGTATTGTTGTAATTTTGGCCAATTTTTTTCTCCTTGACACTATTTTGACCGAGAACCATTAAAGAGCATAGGAGACTTGTTTTTCTTCATTTTTCTTCAAATCTAATGCTTGTTCTTTCAAAAAAAAATATATGAGCCGGAAAGTGTGTAAGAGTGATTTCTACTTAGGATATCTAACCAAGATAGAAAAATCTAGAGAGACATAAGAGTTTTTAAACTTGCGAAGTTAGTGAAACAAAAAGTGCAAGAATTGAAGAGGAATGGGAAAACATGAGAATTGTTGCAAGAAACATACTCCACTAAGTGCTTTGAAGTTGGTAAGATATTCCTAACCAATATATTTCAATTTCTACTTGGGTTTTGATTTGTAATTGAAAAACCCTCAATTCTTGGAATTATAGTTTATGTTGATTTTTGTAATAGAATGATAATTGGACTATTTACTATTGTTGTTTGATTATGAGAATGCATGGAAATGATTTGAATTGGAAGAATTAGAAAAACCCTAAAATCTTAAATTCTAAAGTTCATTTGATTTTTTGTGAGAATAATTGTTTTAACGGGTTATTCAGTTAGTTGTATGTCAATGGTTAAAAAACTTAAAGTAAAATGTTAGAATAAAAATTATAAGTTAATGATCACCTTAAGGCTGACCATGTGAGAAGATTAGGAGAGATGAAATTTTGTTTAATTTTATAATATTGAATGTTTAGGAATTAATATTAAAGCCTAAGATATGGTTAGTAAGGTATAGTTTTATTTAGGTGTATGAACTACAAATATAAAAGTTAAGAAATCGTTCAAATTGCATGAGACCTTGTTGAATTGGATTGTACGTGGTGTTTTGGTATTTATGGTATGGTAATAAACATACTTGAAAATAAATTGAGGAGGCTATGACAAATTATGAGTTTTGATGATAAAATGAAAGAGCAATCATGGTAAGAGTTATTGTGAAGAGTTAGGTTATGTGGAACTAATATAAGTATTTTGAAAGAATGAATATATACATTTCTTATATAAGGATGGTTTACATTCAAATGCATACCAAATAATAATTTGATAAGATGAATGAATGAATAGACATTGAATTATGATGGTTGAATCATTGTTGATATATCTAGGAAAGTTAGGAGTATAAAGTCTCTAGGTAAAGAATGGTTAAATTCAAATTGCATATAAAGTGTTGATAAAATACTTTGAAGAAATGATTTAGTTAGTGATTAATGTGTTGATAATAAGACTTGACAAAAGTTTTAATGGATAAATGAATTAGTAACTAAATTGACATGATGAAATATAGGAAGCCGAATAGCATATTTGTGTTAAAAATGAAATGTGGAATTTGTATGAATTGTGTTGACATCTATGTTCTAATAATATTACACAAGTTATGTTTTTGGTATAATGATGGAGATATGAAAGAATTATGCCCTTATGATATAGTGTTTAATGATATAGTTTTGAATTAATATGAATGAATGTCCACACCATGTGTTTGTCAATATGGATGACTAACCTTAAGTGTAAGAAAATGACTATATGAATGTTAGATTTCAATATGGGGTATTGGTAAGTAAAAAATTAACCTAATGCTTCTAAAATAATAAGGTGTGCTTAGTGAGACAAAGATGACATAATATATTGCGAGATAAGTAAATATCAATAATGAGCCAAGTATGGCATGATAATTCTTTTGAACTGAAAGATTATATGAATGAGCTAAGGATGTCATAATAACTATTTTGAAGTAATTAATGTTATTAATGAGCCAAAAATGACATAAAATCTATTTGAGATTGATAAATAACTTTAGTGGGCTAAAATGAGCATAATGCATGTTAAGAATTGAAGAGTGATATTAATACGCATGAAAGATATATTGGTTTGAAAATGAACTAAAATAATTAGTAGGTTGAAATTGATATAATATGTATTTGAAAGGAATGAACATGGTTGGTAAACAAAAGTATATCCATGAATGTTTATTTCAAATGTGGATGATAATATGAATATGTAACTGTAACAAATGGATTAAATTGAGTTGATTTATTGATCGGAGATGTTTCCTTGAAAAATCAAGAGAGACATTCGAGTTTAGACTAGCATCGGAGGATACACATATTTTTAGAGTGTCAAGTAGGTGTTCATCACCTTACTTCTTTTTATTTTAAAGAAGGGTTTGGTATAATTATTTATTATATATATATATATAGTATATCTTGGACATGTGTACATGATGTATAATTAAGCATTAAGCTAGTTGTAAGGATGGGGGGCTAAAATCATAAATGGTGTATATTATGTAAATGTGTAATATATATTGTAAGATGATGAATATTGCGGGATTGTGTAATATATATTGTAAGATGATGAATATTGTGGAATTATGTATATTATAAATGATGTATATTTCAGAAGTGCATGATACTTATAAATGTGATATTTGTTCACCACTATACCCCGTGTTGTTATGGAGATGTTTTATGAATTTATTTACATAGAAACACAAGGTGAGATGTTGTATATGAACTTGATATTAAATTTAGAATACAAAAACTAAAAAATGAGTCGTCTATAATGATAGGGACTATAATGTGTAAATGAGTCAGCTGCAATGACGAGGACTATAATAAGAAAATGAGTCTTCAGAAATGGTAGGAATGATAATGTAAAAAAAAAAGTCGGCTATTAGAAAGGGGACTTAGTTAATTGTTTGGTTATTTAAGTTAGACACTTGGACATGGACTCAATTGATTGAAAAATAAGGTCAGTCGTTTCCTTTGAATTTATTTAAGTTACCTTTATTATGTTGGATACAATATTGCTGATACACATACACACACACGCGCGGGCACACACAGGGGATCACTTAGTATAGGGATTGCTTCTATGGTTTGTTAAATATATTGTGCTAACAATTATGTATATGCAAGGATTAAAATGATGTGTTTGTTTAAATAATAAATTAAGGAAAAAAAAACACTATTGAAACTAATGGATACAGATATGGTTACTATGTATGCTATCTGTTATGGATTTCGCAAGTACATTTAATCGGCACTTCAAACCCGATACTAATCTTCCAGTTAATTTACTCTTGTATCAGGTGAGCTTTTATATAAGTTAAAAGATTATGTATAAATAATTTTTAGTGTAAGAGAAAAAGTTCAAAAAACTATGAAGGTTGTTTTAAAAAACAAATTACCACATTTTACACAATTTTGACAGGGTTAAATGAACAAATATGTATTTAAAAGTTAGAGATGTTACAACTCAGGTCAAGTCAGTCTCAGTTTAGGGATTGGGAGGGTTAATTTGAATCAAACCGGGTTGATTCAAAAAAATTAGATAAGCACCAAGGGTAGGTCACAATTCATTAAATTTCCATCATTATTTTTTCTTAAAAAATTGGATTGAAAAAAAATTCAAAAGACTAAGAGCCCGTTTGGAAATGCGGGTCAACCCTTGTTTCCAAAAAAATCAATTTTTTTTGCTAAAAATAATTTTTTTATATGTTTTGGATCATTTTGATGCGTTAATTTCAAAAATAATTTTAAAAAAATAAAAAAACATTACTTTAATATATTTTAATATGAAAAATACTTTGAATCACACTTACAAAAAAATCATATATCAAAACATAATGAAAAAAAAAGGAGAATGTTGCCACCAAGTATCTCTTCTCTCCACCATCCTTAAATGCCCTTCAAAAAAACCTAGACAAAAAAGTCCAAGGAAACTTTAAAATAAAATAACAGCAAAAACTGTCTCTCATTGTGCTGTCTCTCTGAAAGTAATCAATGTCACTCATTACCTATATATTGGAATCGTGGATTATGTATTAGCCAAGGCAGATGGGTTTGAAGGAGTAATGATTAATGCATTTTTTTATTAATGTATTATTATGCATCAACTTGACAGGAACTTCTTCAGCAAGAGGACAAGTGAGCGTGTGAGTAGACAAAGAAAGAGAAAATCATTTTACTAGAATAAAAAAACATTAATGTTGTCTATTGTATAGATGATTGAGTGGTTTTTTTGAGCTCGCATGTGTTTAAAAGCGATTTGAGATTTTAATATATTTGGCTCAGATTTTAGAGAAAAGTGAAAAACAGAAGTTTAAAGCTAGCATTGGAGTTCAAAGTTGGGCGACTAGCCAGAGGAGTAAACTTTGCTGAGAATATATACAATTCAATCCATAAACTTTGCTCATATTTTTTCTATATGTCTTTTCGTTACCTTTTAGATGAAAATGTTCCTACAACTACAACGAAAATTAATAATAATTTTTCTAAACCTAAAAAAGATGAACTTAATTTTTAAATATTGTTTAAATAGACTTTAAAAGTCAAGAAAAATCCCCAAAAGTTAATATAAAAACATTGAGAAACTTGGAAAAAAATTTAAAAGATTTGAAACAAATAAAACTAACTTTGAAAAATCTAAGAAAATTACAAAGCCACGTACAAAAAGTTTTCGTAAACAAAAACATGTCTATATATGCAATTGAATAATTTATGCAAGAAACAAGTTTTTCAAATTTTTTATTAGTTTGGAATGTTTTTTTATATAATAGTTTTTTTTTTAATTTTTTGGGATATTCCAAGTTTTTATCTTTCTAGGTTTTCATTTTTTATAGTTTTTTTGTTTTTAATTTTTCAATTTTACTTAAATTATTGAAAATTAGTTTTTTATTTTTTGAAAATTAAGTGTTCATTTGGTGTACAAGGGAAGTTTTTTTTTTTCAAAAATGGTAAAAGAACATATCAAAAATATGAATATAAAAGAGCATGAGAAAACATTCTCAATATATGAAGGTTGATGGATATATTATCCAAATAAATTTGAGAAACAACTTTCATTTTAATTGTAAGTATCATGACTGTCATTACCTAGACATGCAGAAAAAACTTATGATGAAATTTAAAAGGATTTTTTGAAGCATATAAAATCTATTTCTTTGTTTGTTGATTTTAAATTTAATTAGAAGTAAGAGATAAAAATATAGCAGAGGATGGTGGTAAATATTCTTTTTTTATTGGAATGAAGGAATAAGCGTGAGCACACATTACAACTTGTGCAGGATGTTTTATATAAAAAACAATAAGTAACTATTGACTTTTCATAGTTGTATATGTTTCTATAGTTATAGAATTTCTTAATAATGGAGGCTGATTTGTCTCTGATTTGCATCTAGCTATAGTTTCCATGTATGGTGGGTTACCATTCTAGGGTGTAGTAGCCGTTAGAGTATTTCCCTTACAATCTTGGGTGTTGGTGTGACATGAGTTGATTAAGATTTGGTCAGGAGATGCTGTGATGTTACTGCTGCAAAGCTTTGATGTTGTGGTTGTTCCTGTGATGTTGTTGCTACTATCTTCTGTTCCTGTTGCAGAGCTTTGATGTTGTGACTGCTCTTGTGATGTTGTTGCTGCAAATCTTTGATTTATAGAGCTGTACGAAGATGAGGGAGATGGGATAGTGTTGCTTCTTGTTGTTGTTGTTGTTGTTGTTGTTGTTGTTGTTGTTGTTGTTGTTGTATGATTGCTAATGCCCTCCCTCAAACGTTATTAGGGTTGGAGGCAAAGTTTGCTCAGAAAATGAAGAAGGGCAGCTTTAGACACTAGCTTAGTAAATAGATCAACAATCTAATTAGAAGTGGGAATGTGTTGCATATGAAGTTTTTCAAGAGCTACTTGTTCACGTACAAAATGATAATCAATTTCAATATGTTTGTTGTATGCATGGAAGACATGATTGCCTGTCATGTGGAGAGCACTAATATTGTCACAATAGAGCACTGGTGGAGATATCAGTGGAATGTGTAAATCATGAAGGATGTAAGTCAATCATGTAAGTTCTGAGACAATGTTAGCCAAAGTGTGATATTCTGTTTCAATGCTAGAGCGTGAAATGGTGTGTTGTTTCTTGGCACACCAGGATATGAGATTACGACTAAGGAAGACACAATAACCAGTGGTAGAATGTCTTGTAGTAAGGCATTTAGCCCAATCAGCATCTAAAAAGGCAGATAAATAAAGCTTAGTATTAAAACTAAAATGTAGAACATTATTAATGGTTCATTTGACATATTGTAAGATACATCAAACCATTTTTAAATGAGCAATAGTAAGAGCATGCATGAATTAAGAGACATAGTTAACACTAAATGAGAGGTCTGGTCAAGTGAGTGTAAGATTCTATAGAGAGCCAATAAGTCATCGAAAGAAGATGACATCTTTCATAAGAGAAGCATTTGATAAAGCTTTAGTTCTTGCTTCAAGTGGTGTACTCATTGGTTTACAATCAACCATATCAGCACGTTCTAAAATTGTAAAGGCATAATAAGATTATGATAAGTGAAGACCACTGGTTGTTGGTAAAATTTCTATGCCAAGAAAATGATGAGCAGGTCTGAAGTCCTTCATGACAAATTCCTGGCTTAGGAGAGTAATGAAGTTTGTAACAAGTGTATCAATAGTTCCTGTAAGAAGTATGTCATCAACATAAAGTAGAAGAATGAGAGAGCCATAATCAGAATGAAAAATAAACAAAGATGGATCTGTTAAGCTGCAATGGAAGCTATATTTGAGAAGGAAGGCACTGAAACGATCAAACCAAACACTATATTCTATGGTGCTTGTTTAAGTCTATAGAGTGCATGTTGAAGCTTGCATATATGTTATGAAAGATAAGGATTTGCCATTCTTGGTGGTTGTTCCATGTAGATGTTTTCAGAAATTAAACCATGCAAAAATACATTTTTAACATCAAGTTGTCGTAGGGGCTAGTGATGAACAAGGACTATAGTGATAATTAATTGAATGGTTCTTGGCTTAACAATTAGAGAGAATTTTTCAGTATAGTTTAGTCCATCAATCTAGTGATAACCTTTGGCAATAACACGAGCTTTGAAGCGATCCAAGGTTCCATCAGATTTGAGCTTGGTTTTAAACACCCATTTAGAACTTGTGATATGCATATATGTGGTGCGAGGTACTAGTTGCTATGTCTGATTTTGATGTAAGGACGTGAGTTCATCCTCCATTGTTGCTTTCCATCCTAGGTGAACTAGTGCGGATCGTTTGGTTTGAGGTTCTTGGGGTATGCCAACAGAGGTAATAGATGTTAATGCATATTTAGGATTTGGCTTTTTGATGCCACATTGTGAACGAGTGCTCATAGGATGAGGAACTAAAGCTAAGGGAACATAAATAAGCTCTTCTGGAGTAGAGTGAAAAGCATCATAACACAGAGTTTATGCAGCTTCTTGTAAAGCACGTTGTGAACGAGTGACTATAGAGTGAGGAACTGGAATTGAGGGTTTTTTCTCTTGCTGAGTAGTTAAGGTGTCATAGTGTGGCTGCTGAAGCTGTTGATGATCTAAAGGATTTTGATTAATATGTTTTGTTGCAGAGTGGAAAGTATCACAACTGAGAGTGTGTGTAATCTCCTATAGACTAGAGTGTTGTGATGAGGAATCATTGCCTATATGCTTATTAGTGTGAGAGTCATCATGACAAGATTATGTTGCGACAGAGTTAGAGATACCAGGGCAAGAGGTGTGTATTGTTTCCTCCTGAATGTGTAGTGTCTCTGGCTGAGTAGTTATGTTGTGATGTTGTTGCTGCTGTTGTTGAGTTATAGTACTGCCATTATGGATTTATAAGGCAGCATCAGCTGGAGGAATAAATTTAGAGGAAGAACATGCTGGTTTGTTTGAAGACATGGTATGAAGCGTGGATGTGGGTAGAGAGCTCAAGCATGGTGGTTCTGCTAGTGTTTTAAAGGTATTTATAGTAGAACTTGAAGCAGGAATAGTTAGCCATGAGTCAAAAATGCTAATGACATGATTAGGAAGATCAATATTTTTGTTGTTATTATTTTGTTTATATGGAAATATTAATTCGCTAAAGGTAATATGTCACGAGACAAAAAATTTCTTGCTTGTTAGATGAAAACATTTATATCCTTTATGTTGATTACTATAGCCTACAAAAATACATGAAATATTTTTTAGATCAAATTTATTTCATCTTGTGTCCCAAGTGTAGGGAAAACATTGTGAGCCAAAAATGCAAAGAAATGAATAAATATGATGTTTATCATGTAATAGGAAGTAAGGAGTGTTAGAATTAAGAGTAGAGAAGGGAAATTTATTAATGAGATAAACAGCAGTTGTGAAAGCCTCTACCCATAAGAATAAAAGAGTATCACTATGAAATAACATTGTCATACCTAGTTCTCTTATAATTTTGTGTCGCCTTTCAACCATACCTGTTTGTTCAGGAGTGTAAGGGCAAGATACCTAATAAACAATTCATGTGGAGTGGAAATGACTTGATAATTTAGGGTTAATGAACTCTCCTCCTCCATTTGAGTGGAAGACTTTGATCTGTTTATTGAATTGACTACTAACATACTTTTCAAACAATAGATAAATTGTTAGAAAATCAAATATGTTTTGAAGATGAATCATCTATTAGACAGACATAATACTTGAATTTTCCAATAGGTAAAACAAGAGCAGACCCCCATAAATCACAATGTATTTTCTCAAAAACATTAGTACTTGAATGTTTATAATGCAAAATAGGTAATTTGCTAAGTTTTCCTAAATGACAACTATCACAAAGTTTCTCGGTCTTCATACTCCTATGATGTCAATCAATCCTTTATTTTTTAATAACTACACGACAGAAAAATAGGGATGTCCTAAACGTTGATGCCAAACTTCTGTTGATCCAGTTTTAAAACGATAAGAGAAATGTAATTCTAGCGAGTTGTACAAGATATAAAGATCACCCTTATATCTATCTATGATAAGAGGTTGTCCTGTTTTCTGTTCCTTAATACAAAAATCAACGTTAAAGAACTCATAGTTCACATGAAATTGTTTTGTAAGCTAACTTACTGAAAGTAAATTTTATAGTCAATTCAGGAACAAGTAGAACATCATTGATAGGTAATTTAGTATTATCTTGTTTAATAAATGAATCTTCGATACCAACAATTGGTCGAGAAGATCCATTCCCAATAACAACAGAATCAGTTCCAAAATATTCTTGAATATCAATTAACATACCTGGCTTACTTGTCATGTGATTTGAGGCACCAGTGTCTAAAGTCCATTCTATGTTGACAACGGTGTTGTCTAGTGTAAGGGTTGTCAATGTTTGTGGGATTTCACTATCCTTAGTTTTTTTGTTTACGTATCCACCAATAAATTTTAGCAATGTGGCCTATTATGCCACAATATTGGCATTTGTCCTCATGATAAAGATCTCTTTTTGTTTGAGTCATGCGATGTTCTCCTGGTGGTGGAGGGCGTCGTTGTTGAGCAGGGATAAAATACCTTTGGTTCTAATCTTTGGATCGTTAGGCTTGAAAACCTCTCTTATTGGATGAAAACTAATATAAGATGCGTGCTAAGGAAGGTTGTTGTGTGCTCTGTTGATTGCGTTGTTGTTGCTGCCTATAAAATGCAAGTTGTTGGGGAAATTACGTGTTTGTCATGTATGTATAATAGAAAAAACTAGTTATGGCGCTGATCAAAATTTTGGAGTTGAGACACCAGCTCTTAATGAGACAGTCTTGAGGGCTTTAACATGGTTGTTGTGAAGTTTTCATACTGTGAACCAAGGCTGGTGAGAAGATAAAAAACCTTTTCATTGTCTGAAACTGGTTTTCCAATTGCTGTAAGGTTGTTACACAAGCTTTTGAGGGTGGAATGTGCTCTTTTATATATTGATTTTAATGTTTACAAAAATAAGTAACCTGTTGGCGAAGTGTAAACTCACACTTTTGTGAGTCTTTGGCATAAGCATTTTTAAGCACTTCCCAAATAGTAGATGTTTTTTTAATCCAATAACAAGGCTAAGTGCTTCTTTAGACAAGGTTCCAATAATCCAACCTCGAAGAAGTCTGTCAGATTTTCTCCAAGTGATGAAAGCTTCAATTAGGACTGGTACTATATTTTTTGTGTTTAGGTTATTGATTGGATCTTGTGTGGTGTATTTTATTGGTGCAGGATCTTCATTGGTGAGATGCTCGACAAGCTCCTGACTTTCTGCAAGAGCCAGAGCTTGTTCTCTCCATAATGGATACTTTGTTTGATTAGGCTTGAGGGTAATAAAGTTCTCAACAATGAGAGATAGTGAAGTCATTGTGAGGATATGATTGTGTTTGTTTGTGTGTGCTCACTTAAAGCTCTGATACCAAGAAAAAAAATATAGCAGAGGATGGTGGTAAATATTCTTTTTTATTGGAATGAAGGAATAAACATAAGCACACATTACAGCTTGTGCAAGATGTTCTATATATAAAAATGAGCAACCACTGACTTTCCATAGCTGTATATGTTTCCATAGTTACAGGATTTCTTAATTATGGAGGTTGATTTGTCTTTAATTTGCATCCAGCTAAAGTTTCCATGTATGGTGGGTTACCATTCTGGAGTGTAGTAGTCATTGGAGTATTTTCCCTATAATCTTGGATGTTGGCATGACAAGAGTTGATTGAAATTTGGTCAAGAGATATTGTGATGTTGTTGTTACTGCTACTCTTGTGATATTGTTGTTGTTGTTACTGCTCCTGTGATGTTGCTGTTGTAGAGCTTTGATTTATGGAGCTGCACGGAGATGAAGGAGATGGGATAGTGTTGCTTGTTGTTGTATGATTGCTAATAGTAAGTAAAAAAGAAAAATTGCAACACATCAAAAAATCTGAAAATGTATCTTTATCTAGAGAAGGTTGAAGAACTAGGTAACATTGATTTATAAAATAAAAATAAAAATTCAATAAAAATACAAAAGCTTTAATTAATAAGAATGCATAAGAATATAGCTTTAATGAATAAGAATTCAATAAAAATACGAAATTATATTGGCTAGAAGCAACATGAAGATATGTAGCTTTAATTAATAAGAAAGTAACATAGGTACATGTTATTTCAATATAAGTTCTTAAATTCTAATCGACAACTATTTTAGTCACCCATTCCTTTATTAACAAAAGCTAAACTCTCTTTAATCATCTAAACTTATTCGTATTATTGACTAAAACAGTATAATAACGATTTAAATCTTTCGTCCAAAAAACTTAACACTAGCTTTCAAGGGTATTTTGATCTTTTTATAAGGTTCATTAGTCATTACCAAATTAATCGGGAACAAATAAGTCTTTCTCATTTGAAATGTATAGTGAAATGATAAAAATGCCCCTGGAGGGAGAAAAAAAAATAAAACTAGTGTCAAGGGATAATTTTGTATTGTTTTGGCATTTTCTCCCTCTTACTCATTCTCAACTCGATTTCATCATATATATATATATATATATATATATATATATATATATATATATATATTTTAGATATATTTTATATATTTTTATGATTAT
>Ga0307518_10000810_pt1 | contig 23425 bp, 21 predicted proteins | sample 25_EM_MG_FD_203889 | JGI IMG/M metagenome (GOLD analysis project Ga0307518, IMG submission 203889) | Populus trichocarpa ectomycorrhiza microbial communities from riparian zone in the Pacific Northwest, United States - 25_EM | ecosystem: Host-associated > Plants > Roots > Unclassified | place...
TCCTCGACGTGCTCGCGATGCCCGACTACCGCGACCCGGCCGCGCTCGCCCCGCCCGTCTCGACCTACCGCGAGGCCGTCCGCCGGGACGTGCGCGGGCTGATCGCCGCGTACTCGCCGACGCTCGGCTATGTCGACGTCGACCCGGAGGTCGCGGCGATCGTCAAGTCGGCGGTCCAGTCGCTCGGGGACGCGGGCCTGCACATCGAAGAGGCCGATCCCGGTTTCGCGGATCCCAAGCCCGCCTTCGACATCCTGTGGTCGACGGGGGCGGCTAAGTGGCTGGACACCTTCCCCGCCGGTTCGGAGACCAAGGTCGATCCCGGGCTGCGGAAGGTCTGGGAATTCGGCAAGACGTTCTCGGCGAGCGACTACCTCGGCGCCAACGCCGAACGGGCCGCGCTCGGCATCCTGATGGGCGAGTTCCACACGCGCTACGACGTGCTGATCACGCCGACGCTGCCGATCCCCGCCTTCGAAGCCGGGCACGAGGTGCCGCCGGGCAGCGGGCTGAGCGGCTGGCCGGACTGGACGCCGTTCACCTACCCGTTCAACATGACCCAGCAGCCCGCCATCAGCGTGCCGGCGGGCCGCACCTCCAGCGGCCTCCCGGTCGGCCTGCAGATCGTCGGCCCTCGGCACTCCGACGACCTGGTGCTCGCGGTCGCGAAGCTCCTCGAGGAGGTCCGTCCCTGGCCGTGACCTGCGGAAAGGGAGCAAGGGACCTTTGCTACCACTTTGCGAAGCGGTGCGTCAGGGCTGGGCCGCGTGCGTCTTCCGGACCAGCCCGCGCACCTGACCACTGCACAGGGCGAGACAGGTGGCGGCGACGACCAGGGCGGCGCACGCGAGCAGGGTCGTGCTGACCCCGAAGTGCTGCGCGGCCGGTCCGGCCGCCATCTGGCCGAGCGGCAGGGCGATGAAGGAACCGAGCATGTCGTAGGAGTAGACGCGCGCGAGTTTGTCCTCGGGCACGTTCTCCTGCAGCGAGACGTCCCACGCGACCACGAACTGTTCGATCGCCAGCCCGGAGACGAACATGGCCGCGAGCAGCAGCGGAAGCCAGGGCGCCTGGCCGAGGAGGATCAGCGGCGGCGCTTCGAAAAGGATCACCGCGACACCGACGAACAGCGCGCGCCGCGGCTGCCATCGGGCAACGAGGATCCCGCCGACGAGCGAGCCGATCGTCTGCGCGGCGAGGGCGAAACCCCAGCCGGAGCGCCCGAAACTGCTGTCGGCGACGACGGGGCCGAGTACCGCGATCCCGCCGGCGATGACGGCGTTCACCACCATGAACTGCACGACCACGACCCACACCCACGTGCGCGACCGGAACTCGTGCCAGCCTTCGACGAGTTCCGCCAGCGGGCGGCTGCCGGGGACCCGTTCCCGCCGGTTGAGGCGGATGCACCGGTACGACAGGGCGGAGCCCAGGAACAGCAGCGCGTTCCCGCCGAGCGCCCAGCCGGGGCCGACCGCGGTGACCAGGATGCCGCCGAGCCCGGCACCGGCGATCCGGCCGGAGTTCGACAGCAGCCTGGCCAGTGCGTTCGCCTGCGCGAGCTGGGTGGCGGGCACCGTCAGCGGGGTGAGCGACGCCGACGCGGGGGCCGAGATCGCGGCCACCGCGCCGTTGACCACGCTCAGGCCGACCAGCAGCGGGATCGACGCGAATCCACAAAGGACACTCGCGGCGATGACGGCCTGGGTCACGGTGGCGGCGACTTCGGTGCCTTGCAGGATCACCGATCGCGGCAGCCGGTCCGCGAGCACCCCGCCGAACAGCAGCAGGACCACGCTCGCCACCGAGCGGGCGCCGACGACGATGCCGATGTCGACGGCGGAGCCGGTCAGGTCGATCACGGCGAACGCGAGCGCGAGCGGAGCGACGGCGTTGCCGAACTCCCCGAACGTGCGGCCGCCGATCAGCCAGCGGAAGTTGTGGTGGCGCAGAGGTTCGCGCAGGGACGTCACGGTCGCCTCATCTCGAACATCGCGACCGTCGCGCTGACCGGGATGGTGCCCCGGGTGCGGGGCGGTTTCGCGGCCGAGTGCAGAAGCTCACTCAGCTCGTGGGCGTGGGCGAGCGCCTTCTTCCAGGTCTCACGGTCGACCCACATCTCCACGTCGGCCGTCAGTCCGCGTTCACCGCGGACGTGGAATTCGCTGCGGCGCTGGAGTTCGGAGGCCATCGTCGTGATGAGAAGCCGGTGTTCCTCCGGATCCGTCGACGTGAACCGCGATCCCGACTCCGGATCGTGGCGGTAGCGTTTCGCCAGCCCGCCCCGGATCCGGACCTCCTCGGCGACGTCGAGCAGCCCGGCCTCGTGCAGCCGCCGCAGGTGATAGCTGACATTCGCTTGTGTCTCACCGAGTTCGCGCGCGGCTTCGGCCGCGCTCATCGCGGCACCGGTCAAAAGCGACAGAATGCGCAGCCGTACGGGATGAGCGAGGACGCGAAGCCCATCGAGGCTGGGGGAGTCGGACATGTCCCGAGTATCAACTGCCGGGACGCCGACCGTCAAATACTTATTTGGGGGTTTCGTTGGCCGGGAGAACCGGTGCGGTGATCCGATGTCTGTGCTCTGCTGGAGTCATGCGTACGACGACATTGGGCAGGAGCGGTCTCGAGGTGTCGAGGATCGCCTTCGGCACCTGGCAGCTCGGTGGGGACTGGGGATCGTTCGACGAGGACACGGCGATCGCCGCGATCCACCACGCCCGCGAACTCGGGGTCACCCTCTTCGACACCGCGCAGGCCTACGGTTTCGGGAAATCCGAGGCCATGCTGGGGAAGGCGTTGCGCGAGGAACTCAAGCGCGACCGCGACAACCTCGTCATCGCCACGAAGGGCGGCATCAAGCCGCGCTCCGAACGGCCACGCGACTCCCGGCGCGAGTGGCTGACGCAGGGCATCGAGGACAGTCTTCGTTTCCTCGACGTCGACCACATCGACCTCTACCAGATCCACTGGCCCGACTCCGACGCCCCGGCCGAGGAGACGGCGGGGATCCTGCAGGAGTTCGTCGACGCAGGGAAGATCCGGCACGTCGGTGTCTCGAATTACGACGCCGCCGGGCTCGCCGCCTTCGACAAGACCCGTCCGGTGGAGACCCTGCAGCCGCCTTATCATTTGTTCCGCCGCGACATCGAGACCGATCCTCTGCCGTACGCGCGGGAGAACGACATCGGTGTGCTCGTGTACAGCCCGCTCGGCAGCGGACTGTTGACCGGAGCCTTCACGCCCGAGACGACGTTCGAGAAGACCGACTGGCGGTCCCGGTCGTCGGCGTTCACCGGCGAGACCTTCCAGCGCAACCTTGCCGTGGTCGACAGGCTCAAGGAATTCGCCGCGGGCAAGGGGATCTCGGTCAGCCAGCTCGCGATCGCGTGGACGCTCGCCCAGCCGGGCGTGCACGTGGCGATCGTGGGCGCGCGCAAGGCGGCCAACATCGAAGCGAGTCTCGCCGCCGCGGACATCGACCTGACCGCGGACGAGCTCGCGGAGATCGACCGGCTCACCGCCGACGCCGTTCCCGTTGCGGGAGCGAGCCCCGAAGGTGTCGCCTAAAGCTTGAATTCCGTGCCGTCCAAGGGAAGCGAGGCGCCGCCGGCCAGTACGGCGGCGTGCTCCGGCGAGGCCGGGTCGATCACCGGGTTCGTGTTGTTCAGATGCGTGTACGCCCACCGCGGGCCGGGCCGCAGCTTCGCGAGACTGCCGGTGATCGGTAGATGCCCCATCGCGGGCTGAGCGTCGGCCTTGGCCGAGGTGGTGCTGGACATCTCGTCCGGCGCGTAGAAGGTTCCGTCCAGCAAGACCAAATCCGCGTCGCGGGTGAAGTCGTCGAACCCGTCCGGCCAGCTCTTCAGGCAAGGCGCGTATACGAAGACGCCGCCGGTCCGGACGTCTTCGATCCGATATGCCACCACCCAAGGTCCGTCCTCAGTGGACGAACGTGCGTACTTCGGCCGCTTGTCGCTCACGGGAAGCATGCTCACGCGGAGGCCGTCGATGGAGACATCCGACGACGGCATCCACTGCCAGCCGCCGTAACCGTCGATGATCGCCCGGGCGGGGAAGTGCTCGGAGAGAGCGCCCAGGACGGCGTCCGGTGCCCACACCGGAAGCCCGCCCGCTTCCCGCAGCAGAAGCAGGCCGAGTGAATGGTCGAGTTCGGCGTCGGTCAGCAACACCCCGCGCAGCGGGATCTCCCTCGGCCCCGGCCCGGCACGCAAGGGCGGCGTGGCGAGGATCTGCGCGCGGATGTCCGGCGACACGTTGAGCAGGTACCAGCCCTCGCCGTCCGCGCTCACCGCGACACAGTCCTGCGTTCGCGGCGGCGCCTCCGAGACGCACAATGCGCAGGCGCAGTTCCATTGCGGGAAACCGCCGCCCGCCGCGGTACCGAGCAGGATCACCCTCATCGCGGCGCCCGCATCACGAGTTCGTCCGTTTTCGGCGGCGTGGCGAGGATGAGGTCGACGACACCGCGATTCGGCGACCGTGAGCACACCGGGTCCGTCGCCGCGGCGTCACCGGTGAGCTGGAACGCCTGGCACCGGCAGCCGCCGAAGTCGATCGCGCGCCGATCGCAGGTGCCGCAGGTGTCCGGCATCCAGTCCTCGCCGCGATAACCGTTGAAGGAAGCGGATTCGTACCAGATCCACGCCAGCGGCTTGTCCCGCACGTTGTCGAATTCCAGTGTCTCGATCGCCGTCGACGCGGGACACGGCAGCACGTTCCCGTCGGGCGCCACCGTCAACTGCCGCGCGCCCCAGCCGTACATGCACGGCTTCGGGTACTGCTCGTAATAGTCGGCGACGACGTAGATGATCTCCATGTGGCCGCGCAGCCGTTCGGTGGCCGCGCGCACGATCGGCTCCGCCTCGTCGAGTTGCCGCCGGGTCGGCATCAGGGCGTCGCGGTTGCGCAGGGCCCAGCCGTAGTACTGCGTATTGGCCAGTTCGAGCCGGTCCGCGCCCATTTCCTCGGCCAGGTCGATGATCCCGGCGAGCTGGTCGTGGTTCTGCCGGTGCAGCACGACGTTGACCGAAAGCGGTAGCCCGGCCTTCTTGATCAGTTCGGCGGCGACCAGTTTCCGGTCATGAGCCCGCGCGCCGGCGAGCCGGTCCGCGCGGTCGGCGGTCGCGCCCTGGACGGAGAGCTGGATATGCGCGATGCCGCGTTCGACGAGATCGTCCAATCTGGACTCCGTCAGGCCGAGCCCGGACGTCACGAGGTTGACGTAGCACCCCAGTTTCGTGGCATGCTCGACCAGGATGGGCAGATCCGGCCTGGCGAGCGGCTCGCCACCGGACATGTGCACCTGGAGCACGCCGAGTTCCCGTGCCTGCGAGAGCACGGAAAGCCATTCCTCTGTGGACAGTTCGCCGTCGCGGGCGATCAGCTCCACCGGATTCGAGCAATACGGGCAATGCAGCGGGCAGCGATGGGTCAGCTCGGCCAGCATGCCCAGCGGCGCCTCGGTGTTCAGGTCCATTCGACGATCCGCCGATCTCCGAGCCGGGACAGGACGTCCAGGATTTCTTCCTCGCGAACACCGGAGTAGCGCTTGCGCAACGCCGAAGCGATCCCGGCGACGTCTTCGACACCATCGCAGAGGGAAAGCACCGCCGCCGCCGTGGGATTCGGGACGAGCACGCCTTCAGGGAACAGGAGGACGTGCGTTTCCCTGGTCTGGTCGTAGCTCAGCCGGACCCCGCGTCGCAACCGCGGCACCGAGCCCAGTTCGAGGGTGGTCATGGCTACTCCTTGGCCGCCGCGCGCTCGATGGCGTCGAGCATCGACCACAGCACGTCGGTCTTGAACGACAGCGCGGCGATTGCCTTTTCCTGCTGCTCACGGGTGACGGCGTGCCGCACCAGGATGTCGAGCGTTCCCTTGCCCTCGCCGGAGACCTTGTCGATGCGGTTGGTGAAATAGGCGAGGTCTTCCGGTGCGATCCACGCGTAGTTCGCCAGCATGTCGGCGACCCGCCGCTGCATGAGATGGCCGGCGAACATTTCGGTCAGCCCCGAAGCGACCGCTTCGAGCCAAGGTTTCGTGCGGGCGAAAGTCACGTAGGCGTCGACGGCGAACCGTACTCCGGGTGCGACGTGCCGCTGATCGAGAACCTCTTCGCGGTCGAGTCCGACCGCGGTGCACAAACGGAGCCATCGCTCGATTCCGCCGTCCCCCGGCCCCGTTCCGTCGTGGTAGACGATGCGGTCGAGCCATTCACGGCGGATCTCCGGCAGCGGGCAGTTGCTGATGATGGCCGCGTCCTTCTGCGGGAGCACGCACTGGTAGTACCAGCGGTTCGCGGCCCAGATCTTCAGCTCGTACTCGGACAGGTCACCGGCGTGCATCCGCACGTGGAACGGGTGGGTGCCCCAGTAGCGGTGCGAAAGCCCGCGCAAGGCCGCGATGAACTCCGACGACGACATGACCGGCACCGTGCTGCCTCCAACGGTTCGCTGATCGGGACGGCGGCGCGGTGGTGGGGGACGGCCCCCACCACCGGATGCGGATTCAGTCCTCCATGCGGGCCGCGTAAGCGGTGACCTCCATGGGGGTTTCGTACTCGACGAAGTCGGGCGTGGTCCATACCTCGATGGTTTCGATCATTTCCGCTCCTAACGTCCACATGGGATCGAACCGGGCCGAGCCCCGTCACCCTAGAAGCGCGCCGCCGATTTCCGGAGGCATTTTGTAAAGTTTCCTACCTATGGCGGATCGCGCCGCCCGATTCGTCACGCTCGGCGCACACAACGGTTAACGGCCCGCACGCCCGATACCCCGTCCAGTGGTGTCCGTTTCGTTATGTTGTGTGTTTCTATCCAACTCACGGGGCTCCAGGGGTAGCTGAAGGAGGCGTCCCATGTCCTTACGTCGTATTCTCGCCGCCACGTTCGCCGCAGTGACGGCCGTGTCGATCGCGGCCATCCCGGCCGCAGCGGCCGAAGCACCGTCCGTCCAGGCGATCAGACAGCTCGCGAGCGGTCTGAACCAGGCCTGGTCGATCGACTTCCTGCCCGACGGCACCGGCCTTTTCACGCAGAAGGACGCCAAGACGATCAGCAAGATCGACAAGGCGGGCAAGGTCACCACGGTCCAGACCATTCCCGGGGTGAGCGTCACCGCGGAGGCGGGCCTGCTCGGCATCGCCGTCTCGCCGAAGTACGCCACCGACGAGACGGTCTTCATCTACTACACGACCAGTTCCGACAACCGCATCGCCAAGCTGAAGCTGGGCCAGACGCCGACTCCGATCGTCACCGGCATCCCGCGTGGCTCGCAGTACCACCACGGCGGGCGGATCCGGTTCGGGCCCGACGGTTACCTTTACGCGGGGACCGGCGACGGCCAGAACGGCGCCAACGCGCAGAACAAGAACTCCCTCGGCGGCAAGGTCCTGCGCGTCACCACCGACGGCGCCGCCGCGCCCGGCAACCCGTTCAACAGCCGCGTCTACTCCTACGGCCACCGCAACGTCCAGGGGCTGACCTGGGCGAACGGGCAGCTGTACATCTCCGACATCGGCGCGAACAAGCTCGACGAGCTGAACAAGATCGAGCCGGGCAAGAACTACGGCTGGCCGACGTGCGAGGGCCCGTGCAACACGGCGGGCATGACCAACCCGGTCAAGTCCTGGCCGACGTCGTCCGCGACGCCGAGCGGGCTCGCGGCGTACAAGGGTTCGCTGTACATGGCTTCGCTCAAGGGCGGCACGTACAAGCTCGACCTGAACGGCAACGGCGGCAAGCTCTGGACCAACCTCGGCCGCACGCGGGACGCGACCGCCGGCCCGGACGGCCAGCTGTACACGATCACGCCTGGCGGCCTGTACGTCTCCGACGGCAGCTAACGGTCAAGGGTCTCCCCAAGGGCGCTCCGCGCCCGACGGAGACTTCACCGGCGCAGCCTCTTTCGGGCCGGAGGCCCACGAAAACGTTTTGCGGGGCGCCATGTACGAGAACGTGAGGTTCTTGTGGCCAGGCGCCCTGCGGAACGTTTTCGTCAGCTGCGCCCAATGGACACCGCGTGTTCCAGTTCGGCGAGCGCGGTGTCCAGGTGGGTCAGGATGCGCTGCAGATGCGGCACGCTCCGACGGCAACCTGTGACCCCGAAGTCCAGGTTGTCGCCGTTGCTGGTCAGCGTGATGTTCAGCGCCTGCCCGTCCAGCAGCACCGACGCCGGGTAGATGCCGTCGAGCGACGCGCCGTTCCAGTACATCTGCTTGCGCGGCCCGGGCACGTTGGAGATCACCAGGTTGAACGGCGGTTTCGTGTTGTTCACGAAACCGGGGATCGGCGACACGCCGAGCTGGGCGACGTTGATCCCGGACAGCAGCAGCGTCTGCAGCGGGGTCAGCTCCGAGAAGAGCTTCTTCCCGTTCCGCATGGACGCGTTGATCGTCGCGAGCCGTGCGGCCGGATCGGTCAGATGGGTGGCGAGGTTGCACAGCAGTGCGCCGATGTTGTTCCCCGCCGCGTCCCCGCTGTCCTTGCGCCGCAAGGAAACCGGGACCATCGCGGTGAGCGGCGCGTCGGGGAGCGCGTTCTGTTCGATCAGGTAGTCGCGCAGCGCGCCCGAGCACATCGCGAGGACGACGTCGTTGCGCGAAACCCCGGCGGCGGTCGCCACCTTGCGCACCCGGTCCAGCGACCACGACTGCGCGGCGAACCGCCGGGCCCCGCCGATCGGCACGTTCAGCATCGTCTTCGGCGCCTGCGCCGGCAGCGTGAGCGTGTGCTCCTGGAACGCTTCCCGCGCCACCTTCATCGCGGCCGGCGCGATACCGGCGAGCTGGTTGACCGTCTTGCCGAAGGTGCTGAGCATCGAGGGCGACGCCTTGCCGTTGCGGCCGCCGTCCGGTTCGGCGCGGCGGCCCCACGGCGGCGGGCAGTCGAGGTCGGCCGGATCGTCCGACAGCGTGCCCTGCAGATGACGCAGCGCCGAGACGCCGTCCATCAGCGCGTGGTGGATCTTGCTGTAGATCGCGAACCGGCCGTCCTGCAGGCCCTCGACCAGGTGGATCTCCCACAGCGGACGGTGCCGGTCGAGCAGGGTGCTGTGCCAGCGCCCGGTGAGCTCCAGCAGTTCGCGGATGCGGCCGGGCTGGGGCAGCGCCGAATGACGGAAGTGGTAGTCGAGTTCGAGGTCGGTGTCGGTCGACCAGGCGAGGTGACCGGCGGTGTTGACCGGCCGGGCGGGACGGCGCCGGAACACCGAGCGCATGTTGTCGGAATCGAGCAGTTTCCGGCGGATGTCACGCAGGTAGTCGGGCCCGGCGTCCTCGGGTTTCTTGAACAACTGCAGCCCGCCGACGTGCATCGGATGTTCGCGCGTCTCGACGAGAAGGAACATCGAGTCGGTCACGGGCATGAACGGCATCGTCGGACCACCTTCCGCGCGGCGGCGTGCGAACACGCCGGGTGCCAGAGTCTACGCACACCGAAACCACCATCTCACGCTTTAGGGTGGCTCACATGACGATCCCGACCGATCCGCAGACGGGTGAGTTCCGTCGGTCCGCCAACCATTTCGACGCGCGTATCACCGCCGACGGCCGCGACGGCTGGCCGGTGGAGGCGGGGAGATACCGGCTGGTGGTCAGCCGGGCCTGTCCCTGGGCGAGCCGCGGGCTGGTCGTCCGGCGGTTGCTCGGCCTCGAATCCGCGCTGAGCGTGGCCGTGGCCGACCCGATCCAGGACGACAAGAGCTGGCGGTTCACCCTCGATCCCGATGACCGGGATCCGGTGCTCGGGATCAAGTACCTCGCCGAGGCCTATCACGCGGCCGATCCGCACTACATGGGCGGGATCAGCGTTCCGGCCATTGTGGACATTCCGAGCAAACGGCTGGTGAGTAACGACTATCCCCAGATCACCCTCGATCTGTCCACCGAATGGACCAGCCTCCACCGGCCCGGCGCGCCCGACCTCTACCCAGAGCGACTGCGCGACGAGATCGACGCCGTCAACGCGGGGGTCTACGCCGACGTCAACGCCGCCGTGTACCAAGCCGGTTTCGCGACCAAGCAGGCCGCGTACGAGGACGCCTATACCCGCCTCTTCGCCATGCTGGACGTGCTGTCCGAACGGCTCGAAAAGCAGCGCTACCTCGTCGGTGACACGATCACCGAAGCGGACATCCGGTTGTTCACCACGCTCGTCCGCTTCGACGCGGTCTACCACGGGCACTTCAAATGCAACCGGAACAAGCTGGCCGAGATGCCGGTGCTGTGGGCCTACGCCCGCGACCTCTTCCAAACGCCGGGCTTCGGTGACACCGTCGACTTCGACCACATCAAGCGGCACTACTACGCGGTGCACGAGCAGGTGAACCCGACGCGGATCGTCCCCTTGGGGCCGGACCTGTCCGGCTGGACGGCGCCGCATCACCGGGAGCAGCTGGGCGGGCGCCCGTTCGGCGACGGCACGCCGCCGGGACCGCCGCCCGAGGACGAACGGATCGGGGACACGGATGGAGTCACTGCCTGAACGCACCGACGTCGTCGTGATCGGCGGCGGCATCATCGGGGTCGCCTGCGCGTACCGGCTCGCCGCCGCCGGGGTCTCGGTGCTGCTGCTCGAACGCGACAGTCTCGGCGCGGGCTCGACGGCGAAGGCGGCGGGCGGGATCCGGTCGTCCTTCACCACCCGGGTCAACATCGAGATCGGGCTGCGCGGGCTGGCCGAGTACGCGTCCTTCGCCGAGACGTACGGGACCGAGATCGACTTCCGCCGCGACGGCTACCTGTACCTGGTCACCGACCCCGCGGACCTGCCCGAATTCGAGCGGTGCGCCGAACTGCAGAACTCCTACGGCGTCCGCAGCCGTCTCGTCGAGCCGGCCGAGGCGCGGCGGTTCTCCCCGCTGATCGACATCGAAGGCGTGGTCGCCGCGCTGTGGTCGCCGGACGACGCCAAGGCGACCCCGGACTCCGCGGTCCAGGGTTACGCGCGGGCGGCCCGCGGGCACGGCGCGGAGCTGCGGACCGGCATCGAGGTCGTCGGGATCGAACGCGAGGGCGACGAGATCACCGGTGTCCGGACCTCGGCCGGTTTCGTGCGGGCGGACGCGGTGGTCTGCGCCGCGGGCGCGTGGTCGGGGCGGATCGGGGAGCTGGCGGGCGTCGACCTCCCGGTGCGGCCGTACCGGCGGCAGGTCGTGTTCACCGGACCGGTCGCGGACCTGCCCGAGCGAGTGCCGCTGACCATCGAGATGCCCTCGGCGTTCTACTTCCACCGCGAGGGTCTCGGCCTGGCGATGTCCTTCTGCGACGGTGACGGAGACCCCGGTTTCGACACCCGGTACGAGCCGGGCGAGTGGCTCCCGAAACTCGCCGAAATCGCCGCACGCCGGGTGCCCGCCGTACTCGACGCGGGGATCCGCGGCGGCTGGGCAGGGCTGTACGAGGTCACCCCCGACCGCAACCAGATCGTGGGGGAAAGCGTCCACCTGTCGCGGTTCTTCTACGCGACGGGGTTCTCGGGACACGGGTTCCAGATGGGCCCGGCCGTGGGGGAGCTCGTGCGGGACCTCTACCTGGGGCGGGTCCCGGCCATCGACATCACCGGGCTCGACGTCCGCCGGTTCGCCGGCGACCGGGCCGTGACGAGGGAGCACAACATTGTCTGAGTTCGTCGAAGTCACCACCGAGGCCGAGCTGCGCGAGATCCTGCCGCCGCCGCTGGAGCGGACCGCGAACAAGGCGCGCCCGAAGCTGCACGAGATGGACCGGCAGTGGCTCGCGGAGTCGCCGTTCGTGCTGATCGCGACCGCCGCGGCGGACGGCACCTGCGACGTCTCGCCGAAGGGCGACCCGGCCGGGTTCACGCTGGTACTGGACGACACGCGGATCGCCATCCCGGAGCGGCCGGGCAACCGGCGCGCCGACGGATTCCACAACGTGCTGTCGAATCCGCACGTCGGGCTGATCTACCTGATCCCCGGCCGCGGCGACACGCTGCGGATCAACGGCCGCGCGCGGCTCGTGCGGGAGGCGCCGTTCTTCGACGACATGATCGTGAAGGGCAGCAGGCCGAAGCTCGCGCTGGTGGTCGACATCGACGAGATCTTCCATCACTGCCAGAAGGCGTTCATGCGGTCGAAGCTCTGGTCGCCGGAGACCTGGACGCCCGACGCGATGCCGTCGCGGGCGGCGATCGCGAAGACCTTCGAGCGGCCGGAGGAGAGCATGGCCGACCTCGAGGCGTACTACGAGCCGGAGCGGTACGCCGCCGGACTGTACTGAGCTCGTGAGTGGCAAGGACGGTTCTAACCGTCCTTGCCACTCACGAGGCCCAGCGCGGTTGGTTGCTGGATCGTTGAACGATCTGGCACTATCGGCGGGGTGCCTGCACCCACCGGAGCCCAGCATCTCGCCGACGCGCTGACCGCTCTGGGGACCGAAGTCGTCTTCGGTCTCCCCGGGGTGCACAACCTGCCGTTATGGGAGGCGCTGGCCGATACGGACATCCGGCTCGTCGGGGTCCGGCACGAGCAGACGGCCGGGTACGCGGCCGACGGTTACGCCCGCGCCACGGGGAAGCTCGGGGTCGCGCTGGTGACCACCGGACCGGGCGCGGCGAACACCCTCGCCGCGGTCGGCGAAGCCATGGCGTCGGCGGCGCCGGTGCTGATCATCGCGACCGACATCCCGTCCACGCTGCGGCGGCCCGGCGTGGTCCGCGGCGTCCTGCACGAGACGTCGGATCAGCAGGCGATGTTCGCGCCGGTCACCAAGGCCGGGTTCACCGTCACGAGCGCCGACCAGGTCGCCGCCACCCTCCACCGCGCGGCCCGGCTCGCGCTCCAGCCGCAGAGCGGGCCGGTCTACCTCGGCATCCCCACCGACTTCCTGTCCGAGCGGACACCCGCGCGCCGTCCGCCGCGTTCGCACGCCCGGCCCGCCGAGATCCCGGATCTCACCGAGGCCGAGGCCCTGCTGGCCGCCGCCGACCGGCCGCTGATCTGGGCGGGAGGCGGCGCGTTGCGCGCCGAGGCGGGTGAGGCGATCGGGAAACTCGCCGAACGGCTGGCCGCGCCGGTGCTCACCACGTTCGGCGCCCGCGGGCTCCTGCCGGTCGATCATCCTTGTCTCGCCCCGAACCCGGTCCACGCGCCCGAGGTCGGCGCGCTCTGGGACGAGGCCGACGTCGTCCTCGCCATCGGCACCGACTTCGACGGGCTGATGACGCAGAACTGGCTGATGCCGAAGCCGAAGAAACTCATCGCGATCAACGTCGACCCGGACGACGCGGCCAAGAACTACCAGCCCGACATCACGCTGGTCGGCGACGCCCGGGTGCTCGTCGAGGCGCTGAAGGTCGAGGAACGGTCCGGGATCGCGGCGCTCGTCGGCAGGCTCGCCAAGGTCTCCGCCCGGGTCCGGCGGCGGATCAAGGAAGAGGAACCGCAGGCCGCGGATCTGCTGTCCACTTTGGACGAGGTGTTGCCGCCCGACGCGGTCGTGGTCGCGGACATGTGCGTCGCCGGATACTGGATCGGCGGGTTCCACCGGGTCCGCGCGCCGCGCAAACTCGCGTATCCGATGGGCTGGGGCACCCTCGGTTACGGTTTCCCGGCGGCGCTCGGCGCCAGTGCCGCGGGGTCCGGTCGCGCGATCTGTGTCACCGGTGACGGCGGTTTCCTCTTCGGGTGCGGTGATCTCCACACGCTGGCGCAGGAACAGTTGCCGGTCACGACGATCGTCGTCGACGACGGCGGGTACGGAATGCTGCGCTACGACCAGGATCGCGCCGGGCTGCCACGGCGCGGCGTCGACTGGGACAGCCCCGATTTCGTCGGTCTGGCGAGGTCCTTCGGCGTGCACGCGGATCGCGTCTCCGGCTTCGGGCGGGCGTTCCGGCGGCTGCTCGGCGAGTTCGTCGAGTCCGACGAGCCGAACGTGCTGGTCGTCCGTGCGAAGATGGCGCCGCCGCTCAACACCTCGCCGCGCTGGTACCGCAAGGAATCCCCGTGACCGGGCTTCGGGTCGGCGTGGACATCGGCGGTACGTTCACCGATCTCTGCGTGCTCGACGAAACCGGGGTCGTCGCCGTCGGCAAAGTGCTGACGACGCACGACGAGCCCGCCCGCGCGGTCGAGGAAGGTCTCAAGAGGACACTCGCCGACGCCGGGTTGGACGCAGGCGACGTCGAACAGTTCGTGCACGGCACCACACTGGTCACGAACGCGCTGATCGAACGCAAGGGAGGGCGCACCGCGCTGCTCGCGACCGCCGGTTTCCGTGACGTGCTGGAGATGCGCCGCGAGCACCGGTACGAGCTGTACGACCTCCTCATCGAGCTGCCGACGCCGCTGGTCCCGCGCCATCTGCGGTTCGACGTCCCCGAGCGGATCCTCGCCGACGGTACCGTCCACACAGGACTGGACGAGGAGTACGTCGCGCGGCTCGGCCGGGAGCTCGACGCCCGTGGGATCGACGCGGTGGCGATCTGTTTCCTGCACGCCTTCACGAATCCCGCGCACGAACGACGCGCCGCCGAGGTGCTCGCGGAGGTGGCGCCCCGGTTGCGGGTCGCGCTGTCGAGTGAGGTCGTCCCGGAGATCCGCGAGTTCGAGCGCGCTTCCACCACGGTCGCGAACGTCTACGTCCAGGACCTCACCGAACGCTACCTGCGTGACCTGGAACGGCGTCTGCATGAGGCCGGGGTGCGGCCGTCGCCGCACATCATGCTGTCCAACGGCGGGATCGCGACCGTCGACACCGCCGCGCGTTACCCGATCCGCATCCTCGAATCCGGCCCGGCGGGTGGCGCGCTGGCCGCGTCCGCGATCGGCGCCGCGGCCGGCGTCGAGGATCTGCTGGCCTTCGACATGGGCGGCACGACGGCGAAACTGTGCATGATCTCCGGTGGCGCGCCGCTGGTGACGCACGAGTTCGAAGTGGACCGGAAGTACCGGCTGCTGCCGGGATCCGGGCTCCCGGTCAAGGTGCCGGTCACCGACATGATCGAGATCGGCGTCGGCGGCGGCTCGATCGCGCGGATCGACGCGCTCGGCCTGCTCACCGTCGGCCCGGATTCGGCGGGGTCCGAGCCCGGCCCGGTCTGCTACGGACGAGGCGGCACCGAGCCGACCGTGACCGACGCCGATCTCGTGCTCGGCTATCTGGATCCGGGGTATTTCCTTGGTGGCGGCATGACTTTGGACGCCGAGGGCGCGCGCGAGGCGATCCGCTCGAAGATCGCGGGGCCGCTCGGCGTCAGCGTCGAAGAGGCCGCCTGGGGCATTCACACCAGCGTCAACGAGGACATGGCCAACGCCGCCCGCGTCCACGCCGTCGAACGCGGCAAGGATCCGGCGAAGCTGCCGATGTTCACCTTCGGCGGCGCCGGACCGGTGCACGGCGTCGGCGTGGCGCGGGCGCTCGGCGCACCCGAGGTGGTCGCGCCACCCGCGGCCGGGGTGTTGAGCGCGGCGGGATTCCTCACCGCGCCACTGGCTTTCGACTTCGTCCGTTCGGCGCGCTCGGCGGTACTCGATCTCTCCTGGGAGCAGGTCGACGCGCTGTTCGCTGAGATGGAGGCCGAGGGTGCGGAACTCCTGCAGAAGTCCGGTGTGGACAGTGTGACGCATCGACGGATCGCCGAGATGCGGTATTCCGGGCAGGGCTACGAGATCCGCGTTCCGGTCGAGCGGGGGAACTGGCCGGAATCGCTCATCGACGCGTTCACCGAGACCTATCGGGCGCTGTACCGGCGGACCGGACCGGACGTCGCGATCGAAGTGCTGAACTGGCGGGTCGTCTCCAGCGGACCCGCGCCCGAGGTCACGCTGAAACTCGCGGGCGCCGAGGCCGAGGGCGACGCGCTCAAGGGCAGCCGCCCGGCTTACTTCCCTGCCGCGAGTGGATTTGTCGACACGGCGGTGTTCGACCGGTACCGGCTCAAGCCGGGTGACCGCGTCGAGGGGCCTGCCATCGTGGAGGAACGAGAGTCCACTGTGGTCGTTCCGCCGGGCGCGCGCTGTATCGTCGGTGAAGACGCCAGCCTGGTGGTGACGGTATGAGCGTCGACCCGATTCTGGTGGGATTGCTGGGAAACCGGCTGCATTCGATCCTGGCCGAACAGCAGAACGCGCTCGTCAACACGGCGTTCTCCTCCGTGGTGCGGGAATCGCTCGACCTCGCCTGCGCGGTGTTCGACTCGCGCGGCGAGATGATCGGCCAGTCCGTCGGCGGGACCCCCGGCCACATCAACGCGATGGCGACCGGGATGCACCATTTCGTCGCCGCGTATCCGCCGGAGACCTTGGCGCCGGGCGACGTCCTGCTCACCAACGACCCGTGGCAGACCGCCGGGCAGATCAACGACATCACCGTCGCGACGCCGGTGTTCCTGCGAGGCAGGCTGGTCGCCTGGTTCGCTTCCTGTTGCCACGCCCCGGACATCGGCGGGCGGCTGGTCTCCGCCGAGGCGCACGAGGTCTTCGAAGAGGGACTGCGCCTGCCGATCATGAAGTTCCTCCGCGCGGGCGAGGTCAACGCGGAACTCGAACTGCTGATCCGCGCGAACGTCCGCACCCCGGAGGAGACCATCGGCGATCTGTACGCCCAGGTCACCGGCAACGAGGTCGGCGCCGCCAGCCTGGTGCGGCTGCTGCAGGAATTCGGTCTCGATTCGCTGGACGAAGTCGCCGCGGAGATCATGAACCGCTCCGAACGGGCATTGCGCGACGCGCTGGCGAAACTGCCGGACGGCACGTACACGAGTGAATTGGCGACAGACGGCTTCGACGACGAAGAGGTCGTCCTCAAGGTCGCGGTGACCATCGACGGCGAGGACATCCACCTCGACTTCGCGGGATCGTCGCCGCAGAGCCGCCGCGGGATCAACGTCGTCCTGAACTACACCAGGGCGTACGCGTCGTTCGCGGTCAAGGCGGCCATTTCGCCGGAAGTGCCGCACAACGCGGGTTCGTTCCGGCCGGTGCACGTCACCGCGCCGGAGGGATCGGTGCTCAACTGCACGCCGCCCGCGCCGGTCGCGTCGCGGCATCTGATCGGGCACTTCCTGCCGTCGCTGCTGATGACCGCCTTGCCCGGCAACGCCATGGCGCACAGTGCGGACGCGTTGTGGATGACCATCTGGCGCGGCGCCGACGCCGAGGGCCGCGAGTTCATGCTCAACGTCTTCCAGACCGGCGGGATCGGCGCACGGTCCACAAAGGACGGTCTCAGCACCACCGGGTTCCCGAGCGGCCTGCGCTCGACGCCGACGGAGGTCATCGAGACGATGGCGCCGCTGATCCAACGCGAACGGGTGCTGCGCTCGGACTCCGGCGGTGCCGGGCGGTGGCGCGGCGGCCTCGGCCAATGTACGACCATGGCCGCTCGTGGCGAGATCTCGTGGAGTGTCAACGGGAACGTCGACCGGGTGCACCGTCCGGCGTCCGGTGTGGACTCCGGGCACGACGGGGCGACCGGCCGGTTCGAGCTGACCCGCGGTGCCCTGCCGTCGAAGAGCCGGGTGAACCTGCGTCCCGACGACGTGGTGAACGTGTTCCTGCCGGGCGGCGGCGGTCACGGCGACCCCTTCGAACGGGACCTGGAGGCCGTGCTCGCCGACGTCGTCGACGGATACATCTCGCTGGGAGCGGCGCGCGAACTGTACGGCGTCGAGGTCACCTATCACGGGGAGCCCGGGGCGCTGGTGCGTCTTCCGGAGGATTACACGGCGGTTTCGTCGAGAGGGAGGAAATGAGCATGGGCCGGCTGGCAGGCAAGGTCGCGGTGGTCTTCGGGGGAGCGAGGGGCATCGGGCTCGCCACCGTGAAGGAGTTCGTCGCCGAGGGCGCGACCGTGTTCACCAGTGACATCCGTGAACCCGCGGAATCCGTCGAAGGCGCCCGTCACTCCCTTGTGGACGCCACCGACGAGGGTCAGGTCGACGAGTTCGTGCGAGGCGTGGTCGCCGAAACCGGACGGGTCGACGTGTTGTTCAACAACGTCGGCATCCACCTCGGGAAACCCTTGGCGGACACCACGTTGGCGGAGTTCGACAACATCTTCGCGCTGAACGTGCGCGCGGCGTTCCTGGCCACGCGGGCGGTGCTGCCGCAGATGATCGCCAACAAGGCGGGCAGCATCGTCACGACGTCGTCCAACGGCGGCGTGATGGGCCGCCCCGGCGACCCGGTGTACAACGCTACGAAGCACGCGCTGGTCGGCATGATGAAGTCGATCGCCGTCGCGCACGCGCACCAGGGGATCCGGGCGAACACGATCAACCCGGGCGCCATCGACACGGACATGTTGCGGGGCACGCTCGCGTCGCCGGAGGACTTCGAGGCCAAGCAACACCAGTTGACCGCGAGCACACCGGCGGCGCGGGTCGGCGAGGCGTGGGAAGTCGCGAAGGCCGTGGTCTTCCTGGCGAGCGACGAATCCCGGTTCGTCAACGGGGTCGCGCTCCCGATCGACGGCGCCAAGGCCGCCGGTGCCATGCCGGGCAACCGGTACAGTCTCGACTTCGAACTCGGCGTCAGGTAGCGCCGTGTCCACATCTGCCGCCGAGGAGACACTGGCCCGCGACAGACCCTTGCTCGAACGGAGCGGGACCGCGGAGCGCGTCGCCGAGATCCTGCGCCAGCGCATCACCGAAGGCGTCTTCCCGCCGGGGTCGAGGCTTTCCGAACCGTCGATCAGCGCCGCGCTGGGCGTTTCGCGCAACACCCTGCGCGAGTCGTTCCAGCTGCTGGCGCACGAACGGCTCGCGGTGCACGAACTCAACCGCGGTGTGTTCGTGCGTGAGCTGACCGCGCAGGACATCTCGGATCTGTACGTGATGCGGCGGGTCACCGAATGCGGTGCGCTGCGGCGCGCGTCGGAACTGTCCACTGTGGATCTTTCGGCCGTCGCGGCCGCCGTGCGGGACGGCCGCGCCGCGGCCGACGAAGGCGACTGGCAGGCCGTCGGGACCGCGAGCATCGCGTTCCACCAGGCGGTCGGCGACCTGGCGGGCAGCGAGCGGGTCAGCACGACGATGCGCCAGGTGCTGGCGGAGACGCGGCTCTTCTTCGTGCTGGCCGAGAACACACGCGCGTTCTTCGAACCGTTCCTGGAACGGCACGAGCGGATCCTGCGGGACCTGGAGCGAGGGCGCTTCGGGCCCGCCGAGACCGCGCTGGAGAAGTACCTGCGAGAGGCGGAAAAGCAGCTTCTGGCCGCCTATGACCGCCGGGACTCGTGAGTGGTAAGGACGGTTAGAACCGTCCTTACCACTCACGAGCTTTAGCAGCGCAGCGTCGCGCCCGCCCAGTCCGCGTGGTCGGAATCGACCCCGTCACCGCCGTCCGTGACGACCAGATCGAGCACCTGAACCCCGCTCAGCGGCACGGAGAGCTGCTCCGCCGCTTGGCCGCGCTTGAGCACACCAGTGCCCGCCAGCCGCTTGCCGTCGCCGACGACCTCGAAAGCCACGCTGCCTCCGGCCTTCTCGTCGTCGACGCCGACGGACGAGGTGAACGACGCGCATTCGCCGCCGAGATAGAGCCGGACCTTCGACGGCGCGTGGACGCCCAGCCCGTCGTCGTAGGCCACCCCGCCGATGCTCATCCGATGGCCGTCGCCTGCCTTCGATTCACCGTTGCTGGTCCCGCGTTCCACCGGGCCGTACCCGTTGTCCGCCGTCATGAACACCGCCTTCGACAGCGCGTTCGTCCCGGCCGCGGGCGGTTTCACGACGGGAGCGTTTCCGTCCACGGACAACGACCGCGCACCCCAGGACGTCCGGTAGCCGAAATGCCCGGAGACCTCGACCCGGTCGCCGCCGGGGGACGACGGCCGCACGGTCCAGGTCCGTTCCCACGACTTCCCCGGCGCGACAGCGGGAATGCGCGCTTCGGTGTCACCGTCGGGCTTCCATCCCGCGCCGACCGCCAGCTTCACCACACCCGACCGGACCGGCGTCCGGCCGTCGTTGAACACCCGCAGCGTCGTGGCGAACGGCTTGTCGACGGCCGCGTATTCGGGCGAGGTCAAGGAAAGCGTCGTATGCGGCGCGGCCTTCGGCTGGCTCGACGGCCAGACGCGGAACACCGCGGAGCCGTGGCTCGGCAACCCGGCCCGCAGGGTGCCCGCGGATTCGGTCTCCGCGCCGGTCCACAGATCCCGGACCCGGTAGCCGGACGCCGCCGGGGCGCCGATCTCGGCGGCGGTGGCGGACAGGGTCGCCGGGGCGCCGCCGCGATTGAACAGCACGACGACGTTCGAGCCGTCGGACATCGGCTTGGCCCAGACCTCGGTGTCGCCGTCGTCGCGGATCTTGCGGCCCTGCTTGCCGCCCCAGTCCTGGTCGACCGCGAGAAGATCCTTGTTCATCAAGATCTTCTTGGTCGCGTCGGACATCGAGCGCAGGTCGTTGCCCGCCAGCAGCGGCGCGTTGAGCAACGACCAGAGCGCGAAGTGGGAGCGGTATTCCGTGTCGGTCATGCCGCCGTTGCCCACTTCGAGCATGTCCGGATCGTTCCACCCGCCCGGCCCGGCATAGCCTTCCAGGCCGACCTGCTGGTCGAGGAGGTTGGTCATACTCGACCAGGTGTCGCTGATGTCGCCGGTGGTGCGCCACAACTGCGCCCCCGCGCTCTTGCCCCACTCCCAGGGTTTGTTCTCGCCCCATTCACACAGGGCGTAGACGATCGGGCGGCCGGTCTTCTTCAGCGCCTCACCCATTTTCGTGTACCGCTCCAGCGCGGGGCGGCCCTGGTTGTGGCAGTTGTCGTATTTGAGGTAGTCGACTCCCCAGTCCGCGAACGTTTGCGCGTCGACCTCTTCGTGGTCGAGCGAACCGGGCATGGTCCGCGCGCAGGTTTCCGTTCCGGCGCTGGTGTAGATGCCGAGTTTCAGGCCCTTCCCGTGCACGTAGTCGGCCAGTGCCTTGATACCGCTGGGAAAGCGCGTGCGGTGTGGTGCGTACTTCCCGTCGGGAGTGCGGTTCTTCTCGGCCCAGCAGTCGTCGATGTTGACGTACTGGTAGCCCGCGGCCTTCATCCCGGACGAGACCATCGCGTCGGCGGTCTCCCGGATCAGCTCTTCGGTGATGTCGCAGCCGAACTTGTTCCAGCTGTTCCACCCCATCGGCGGGGTCGCGACCGGTGGTGGGCTCTCGGCGGCGGCCGCCGCCGGAACGACGCAGAGGGCGGTGAGCGTGCAGGCGGCCACGAACGTGCCGGCGAGACGACGCATAAGTTCCTCCCAGAATGCTCAACTTTGAACAAACTCACTCATCAAGCAACAGGATCGATCGGCGCCGGTCAAGAGCCGAAGGGATGGTGTTGGAGATTCACCGGCGGCCGCCGCGACAAGCCGGACAGGTCCGGAGCGCGAACTGTGCACGATGGAGTGTTCGCGTCCCGGCCGGATCCGGGTGAGGATGGGGGCACGAGCACGAGGAGGAAGATCATGGTTTCGTCGGCGTCCGCGCGCAATCCGCTGTGGCACCCCTTCGCGGACATGGGAGCGGTCGACGGCGACCGGCTCGTCATCACCCGCGGTGAGGGTTCCTACGTTTGGGACGACGAGGGCAAGCGGTATTTCGACGCGACCGCGTCACTCTGGTACGCGAATTTCGGCCACGGCCGCGAGGAGATCGCGCAGGCCGTCGCGGACCAGTTGCGGACGCTCGATTCGTACAACCTGTTCGGCTACAACGCCAACGAGCCCGCGCTGAAGCTCGCCGAGCGCGTTTCCGCGCTGGCCCCCGAACCGGGCTCGAAGGTCTTCTTCGGCTCGGGCGGCGGTGACGTCATCGACACCGCGGTCAAGATCGCCCGCTCGTACTTCGCGCACACCGGGCGGCCGGAGAAGGTGCACGTCATCGGCCGGGTGCAGGGTTACCACGGCACCCACGGTTTCGGCACGGCCGTCGGCGGCATCGCGGCCAACGCGGCGGGCTTCGGGCCGCTGCCCGGCGACATCTCGCACGTGCCCTACGACAGCGCCGAAGCGCTCGAAGCGGAGATCCAGCGGGTCGGGCCGGAGCGCGTCGCGGCCTTCTTCTGTGAACCGGTGATCGGCGCTGGCGGCGTGCTGCTTCCGCCGGACGGGTACATCGAGACGGTCGCCGAGATCTGCCGCAAACACGACGTGCTGTTCGTCGCGGACTGCGTGATCGCCGCTTTCGGGCGGCTCGGGACCTGGTTCGGGATCGACCGGTGGGCCGTGAAACCGGACATGATCACGACCGCGAAGGGCATCACCGGCGGGACGATCCCGCTGGGCGCGCTGATCGTCGCGCCCCGGGTGGCCGAGCCGTTCTTCACCGGGGCGCCGGGTGCGCCGGTGCTGCGGCACGGCGCGACCTACGCCGGGCACCCGGTTGCCTGCGCCGCGGGGAACGCGACGCTGGACATCTACGAGCGCGACGGGCTCATCCCGCGCGGGCGGGAACTGGAGAAGCCGTTGGCGGACGCGCTTTCCGGGCTGGCTTCACATCCGCTGGTCGCTGAGGTGCGGGCAGGGCTCGGTTTCCTCGGCGCGGTCGAGTTGAAGGCCGAAGTCGTCGAGGCGAACCCCGGCGCGGCGAACCGGCTGCAGCGGCTGGCTCGGGACGAAGGCGTCCTCGTGCGGAACCTGGCCAAGGGGATCGCTGTGTCGCCGCCGCTGATCGCCGGGGAGACCGAACTCGACCTGCTGGCGACGGCCCTGCCGCGCGCACTGGACAAGCTCGCCTAGACATCGGGCCTCGTGAGTGGCAAGGACGGTTAGAACCGTCCTTGCCACTCACGAGGACCTTGACGCGCACGAGGGCCGCGCGCTCGGTCATGAAGGGCACAGCCGACGGGACCAGGTCCCTTCATGACACCCCCAGTGGCGGGCCCTCGTGGCCCGCCTCAGGAGAGGCAGAGTTCGTTGCCTTCCGGATCCGCGATCGTGATCCACTCGGCGGGACCCTGCTTGCCGCGGTGCAGGAACGTCGCACCGCGCGCGGTCAGCCGCTCGAGCTCGGCCTCGATCTTGTCCGCCCCCATCCGGATGTCGAGGTGCAGGCGGTTCTTGACCGTCTTCCCCTCCGGCACCAGCTGGAAGAGGAACCGCTGCTTGGTCTCGGGATGGACGATCGCCGCGCCGTCCTTCCACACCAGGACACCGTTGTGTGTGGTGGTCGCCTCCTCCGGGGCATACCCCTTGGCGACCATCTCGCGGATGAACTCCTCGTTGCTCCCCTCGACCTGCCAGCCGAGCATCTCGGCCCACCAGTCGGCGAGGTCGTGCGGATGAGCGGAGTCCACGGTCACCTGGAAGTCATACGCCATACCGGCACATTAACGACCCGCCCCGACAATTCCGGGCGCTCATGCCCGCTGACCACGGTGAACCGCCATTTGTCGACCCCGCCGCCGATGATCTCGGCGTAGCGACGGGCGCCGTCCGCGTTCGCGAAGCGCACCT
>Ga0307518_10000811_pt1 | contig 23416 bp, 14 predicted proteins | sample 25_EM_MG_FD_203889 | JGI IMG/M metagenome (GOLD analysis project Ga0307518, IMG submission 203889) | Populus trichocarpa ectomycorrhiza microbial communities from riparian zone in the Pacific Northwest, United States - 25_EM | ecosystem: Host-associated > Plants > Roots > Unclassified | place...
AAAAACCATACTAACCCCTTGTTAGAATCCAATTTGCCTTTGGCTACTGAAATTCAAATTAAGAAATCTGCCAACCTTGCCAATTTCTTATTATGCACAAAAAAACCCGCACTGTTTTTTTACCACTTGGAAAAAGAGGAAAATGCCCGTGGCTCGAAAGCTCAAGAGTCAAGACCCTTACTTTGCGGGGCCAAAAGGTGTCCTGAAAAATCAAGGGCCCTGATTAACCAGTGGCCTATCCATGACGTCAACAGAAGAGGTAGCTAAATCAGGGGCAAAGGCATTAACGATGATGCTTGATTTGGCCTAAACATCTGAAATTCTAAGAACTAGATTTAGAAATTCAAAGCTGTCCCTCTGAAGCAATTAGCTTTCATTTTGTGCTGTGAGTGCTTAGTGGCCATTTAAATTTGTTTGAAGTCTAATACCCGTGCTCGTGTCCTGATGTGATTATAAAGGTTGGAAAAACCGTGAAGAGCAAAGAAGCAGATTACGTGTTAGAGCATATCCACAACCTGGCTCAGGTAATTCCAGAAATTTGGGCGAGAGGAACGGATAGTGGTGATCAGAGGATCAGCCGCACCAGGAGTGAAATGGACGCCGTTCTCACAGCTACAACCGTCGGAGCCTAGATAAGACACAAGAAATCAAGACCTCTTCTTCAAAGACTGGGTTGGTGTCTGTACATATCAAATGTATCTTTCATGTGAATAACATTTATCTTTCATGTGATCTTTCATGTGCATAACATAGCAAATGTCGTCCCTGTCTCTGTCTGAGTTGTTAATTATGTATTAATTATGCGTGTAAATGCTTCGTCGATGTAATGTGATAACTTGAAGTGAATATCCATCCATCGTACCGGTTACCAATAACACTCGTTGGCATCCTATTAAAATTGATTTTTTCTAAATTCGGGTGTCAAATCAGCTTGGTGTATAACATAAATTAAGATTTGTATGTTTTTAGTTTCTAAATCTAATTCGGACATGAAAATAATTCATTAATAAAACCATGCTTATTGAATTAACTTGATCCATTGATGCAATTAAAATTTATATTTATTTTTATTAAAAAACTTCGTTTAATGTGTTTGAACTTCAACACATTAATATGATTCATGAATTATCCACTAAATACTCCACATTAATTGTTATCAAGTGTCATGCGTAATACACATAACGCACAGAAGACTAATAAATTAAAGGAGAGAATTAGCGTTTAACGGAAACCATGAGAAGATTAAAAAAAAAAAACCCTCATTGTCGAGCAATTCGAGAAGCTTCCAGCACGATTGAGGTAGATTTAACCAAAAAAAAAAGGCATGGTATTTGTCCCGTCCAAGGAGGCCCATTAATCATGTATTTGGTGCATGTCACCCAAAAGGGTATCAGACAACGACATCGCCGTTTTGTCATCTTAGGTGGTAAGGGACGTCAAGAATTGTTTTGAACGGTGGAAACGAAAATGTGATGCACGTAAAAACTTGTATCCACCCTCAAAATCAAGGTGGTTATCCCATCCATGGCTGTCCCTTTCGTTCTTTGAACTAATCACAATCACGTATTAAATTAACGCTCCTGTCCTGTGTGATGTTGCTAAGCAAGTCAGCAGCAACAGCTCCCATAGGGGATTACCAGGTCATTGCCTGTCTTACCGTTAAGGCTTTAACCCAGATTTTTAAAATATTAGAATTTTTTTTGATATTGTAATTAAATTTAGTAAAATAATTCAAACCCTAATATATTTAACTTTTTACTTAGCTGAGGGTTGTCTCAATATAAAATTGTCAGCACAAAACAAAAAAAATAGATTCATCCTAATCAACTCATTAAACTTGCAATCCAAACTATGCTGAGTTTAATTATTATTATTTTACCATACGATAAAAAATTTAAAAATTAATTTATAATCAATCTAATATTAAATGGTAAAATAAATAATATTAAATAATAAAATTAAAAAAAAAAAAAACAAACAAAAACTCATTAAAAAAAAAAACCCTTATGTGGTTTTGAGATACGCTAGCTCTAGTTTTTATATATATATAACAAGGCTCTTTTGTTTAAAAGAGACACGAACCACATGTTATCTGAAAGAAAACAGTGTTCTCACTAGGAATTAAGCCCGCAGCTTTTAGACACTAACCCGTGTACTAACTCATTTAGCTATAGAACAAATATACTTTTTTCAATAATTAATATTTATTTACATCAGTTATTTTAGTTGTTTTGATAATTATTGCTTTTGTTAGGTGGTGTTGGCGATAAGGACTAACTGCCCGTTAGAATGAGTGGGCATCGTTAGTTGATGTACTGTGGAGTTCACACTTGGTACGAACATGTGCTCCTGCTTAGTTTATTTGCTTCTAGAGATATCCTTGGAACCGTCAGTGAGTGCCCATAACTCAGCCTGTATTTTTCTAGTCTTAAAAATACTTACAATCTCTATCATGCGGTGATATGGTTTTAGACCTTGCAATTATAAAATGTCAGGATATTGCCCAGAAGAGTTTACTGGACTAAGCTCTCCTGCGAGATCTGACCATAGAAGGCCAAAACAAATTGAACATGTTCATGTACTCCGTCTCAAAATTGAAGTTAACTTTCTCCTCGAAGGAAAACTCAAATTGAGTTGCCTAACAGTCTGTGCACCAATAGAAATTGAAGTTCATATTCATGTCTAAAAATTCAATTAGCTTATGGGGGTACACAATCGATTAATTAATTTATCCTAACAATCTCTTTTATTTTTTTTAATCAAGGTAGTTGATAACTTATATTTAATTCTTAGTAGGTCAAAATTACTCATGGCTAGTTCCTTCAAAAAATCTTTTTTAGTAGAGGTAGAGATTCTCTGATGTTTAAAATTTTTTTTTTCTAGAGAGAGAAAGTACAAAAATATTATAAAAAGAGATGCTTTGAAAATATATATGCATTAAAAAATAAAAATTATAAGCATTTGTTTTGAATGTCTCATTGTATATTTATAACTTAAATCTTATCCTTTTGTGAAGATGATAGTGTAATTACCTTGATAACATTTAATGACAGATAAATATCTCTTGCATTTGTATTTATGTTCAATGGAAATAGAGATTGGTCCTTGAATGATTTTTATATACCTAAAAAAATATAAAAAAATTAAAGTTTAAGATGTCAAATATAACCAAGTTGATGAAAGTTAACCAAAAGATGAAGGAGGAAGGCGAATAAAGAAGTGGACAAAAGGGAGTTTTTAAGGTAGTTAAAAATAGGTTTATTAGTTTACAGTATGAACGCAAACAGGAATATATTCTCTCAGTAAACAAGAACCAGGAAATTGAATTGGCTATTTGTGAACTAAATTAAAGAAAAATATTTTAGTTACAAGGAAGAGAAAAGGGTAAATTGCATTTTAAGGGTTACTGCGAGCATGATCATCCGACATCAGTATTTATCTCTCCTAATCAAGATCCAAGTTGCTTACTGGACCAGCAGTTTGCTCGCGGAAGTGGGCCTTCCGTATCAAACTTTAAATCGAAACTAGAGGATCGTTCCATTTCAGGCCATCCATTTGAACTTTGAAGTGTGTGTTTATTTTTTAAAATGTGATTTTAAAAAAAAAAAAATCAAATTTTTTTTGTATTTATTTATCATTAAAAAATTTAATTAATGAAAAACACTTTCCAGTCAACAGAAAACATTTTCCAGTCAAAGAAAAATTTAGCTTGGTTTCTAGAAAAGTGTTTTCCTTTTATTTTAGACGGAAAACACTTTCTGAAAGTTGTGAAAAAATTAGAAATGTTATATTATTTGATGATTATATCAAATTTGGTTCTTAAACTTTTGATTGCTATGTATATTTTGTTTTGAATATTTATTTTTGAATTTCATCTCTTATAATTTAATTTTTATATTACTTTGGTCCTTATTTTTTTAAATTATTATTTATTTATTTTTTTATTTTTTAATTGAAATTTTTTATCTATCAAATTTGGTCATCATTATTTTGATTATTACTTATTTTATTTGAAATAATTTATGAAACGTTAATTATTATTATTTTAATTTCTTCATCTTTTAATTTTTTTTATTTTTTAGATTTGATCTCTATTATTTTTATTATTATTTATTTTATTTGAGATAATTTATTAAATTATATTTTTTTTCAATTTCATTCTTATTCAACTTTTTAATATGTAAAATTTATTTCTTATTATTTTAATAAATTTAAAAAAATAAAATATTAATAATTTATTTTTCAACTTATTTTTCATGACATAACAAAACACTAGAAAATATTTTTCAACTTATTTTTTATTAAATTATCAAATATTAAAAAATAATTTACTTTAAAAAAAAAAATAATTCCAGCAGCAAACAAACAGTACTAAACCAGGCTTTCTGACTTAATTAACGATTTGCTTCATGTTGTACACACGCTAGCCGAGTAGCGGTGGACAAAAAGAACGGGCAAATCTCATAAAAACCCCCCCAACCTATTTTTCATCTCAATTAGGTCCTCAACATCTATATCTTAATAAGGATAAATTCAGGGTACTTAATTAACAATATAAATGCATGGACAAGCTATAACGCATCGTAGAACTCTGGCAAAAAAAACTAGGATCTATAGATTCTATATTGCTATATTCATAGGAAATGATGTAGATATTATATAAACATATGAAAAAGAAAGAGAAACGTGCACGCACAAGACAGGTTTTGCTTCTCTTATAGTTTCCTAAGAAGAGATACAATTACAACAAATATTCACGTAATCACAAACACATGATGTTACCAGATCACAAGTCATAAACTTGCTTGCCGGTGAACTTGACCTCAATTGGGCTAGCATTCTTTCCGATAGACCTGAAATTCTGGCCGACACCTTGGCGCCCCGGGTTCACCTTCTCAGGGTAGACACCATCCTTGGGATGCAAGTACTGAACCTCTCCATTGGGGAACACCCTGTAAAACTGGTACTTGATCTTGTACTTAGACCTTAGCCTAGTTCCAAGGGCCAAGCACTGCTCTTTCCTGGCCAACTTGAGTAAGTTAGGGCCTTCCCTCATAATGGCTGCACCCCCAGTTGGCATTTCAAATATTTGTTCCTTGGGGGAGTCCCAAGTGATCACATAAAACTCCTCTACCTGGGCTTTCCTCAACAGTCCACCGGTGCTCCCACCAAAAATTGGTGATGGGGTACTTGGGTCCAACTCCGGTGGAGTAAATCCCACTGGAGCCTCTTTTGTAGCTGTTTTTTCCTCTACAGCAGCAACCTTAAAGCTTCTTTGTGCCTTGACATTAGAGATTGGTAAAAAGGATGATTGTTTCCATGGAACAATGGTTTGGTTGCTTGATTTTAGGGTGGAGAGGGTCGTGGGGGTGAAGAGAGAGGCTTGAGTAGCCATTGCCATGAAGGATTGGAGATTGGAAGGTGTTGAGTGATATTGGTGATTTTGGTCTACAGGGGCGTCTAGATTCTAAGATAGAGAGAAAAGATTATTGATCAAGGTGCTTGTGTGATTTCCGATGGGTGGTGTATGTGTGTGAGTTTGGATAAGGCAATATGGAACGGACCAATTAAATTTCTTGAGCTCTGACACGTGGTCTCATCAACATCTTGTGTGTGTGAGTTTGGATAAGATATGGACTGCACCAATTAAAAATCTTGAATTTGGTACGTGGGGCTCACCAACATCTCACTTCCTCGTTTCCTTCTCTTAGCAATATCTGTTTTTTTTTTACTATATATCTTAATGAATCTTTATAGATTTTAAAATTAATAATTATGTAAATTTTTTTTGATGGCCATTAATATTAACAATCACATAACTCCAATCTAAAACTATATATATATAAAAAAAAATTCTTAATCCAAGCTTTTAATTATTAAATTACCTATTAGATGGTTCAATTTCTATTTATTTGTTATTATTAGTTGTTGATAATTATAAATGTAATTATGCTGCAGTTGTTTAGCTATCACTGCTTTAACAATGCCCGTTTCTAGCTTAAAAAGAATTTCACTATTTATCTAATAATAATAAAAAATCAACCTTGAAAGCAATTTCAGTGAAAGTTTGGAAACATTTTGAAATTTTAAAAAAACTTATTCAATTTTTTTTAATATTTTTAAGTTATTTTAATGTGCTAATATTAAAAATAAATTTTAATAAATAATAAAATATTTTTTTTATATTTTCAAACTATAAATATTTTGTAAAACAACTTTGGTGGTATCTTAATTTTCTATACAAGTCTCATAATTTCAAAGTGACTTTTAACTCTTCAATGTTTTTCTTTTTAATATCATAAAACAATTATAACTAGTGCTACTAAGAATATATTTGTTTTCATGTTTAAAAAGCACTTTAGAAGTTTTTAAATTTTTTTAAGCTTTAAATTAAATTTTTTATTTTTAAAATTTTATTTTGACACAATGTATCAAAATAATCTAAAAATATTAAAAAATTTTATTTTAAAAAAATCATTTATTTTAAAATATTTTTATAAATACCCTATAAAAATAACACGGTTATATGATAAAAATAAAAATAATAATAACAATGATAAAAGAGGATCATATTCACAGAGGACCCTAAACAAAGATAAAAGAAAGAATGGAGCGGTGATAGTTGTTAATTAATGGAAAGCCCAAAGGTCAAAGACCCTAAATCCACAATAAAAGAAAGAGACCCGAAGGCCCAGTAACATTAGATGAGGGAAACAAAATTGGCAGCCTAGGTGCATCATGGTGAAACTTTCAATACTCAATATTCGCGCTCTTTACACCTGTCACTTCCGTCCTGTAAGAGATCAGTAGATAGCACTGGAGGAGGGAGATGAGAGGGAGAGGGAGAGAGCAGCCTCGAATCTGGCATAGCAATCAGCAAAACAGAGTCATCGCTCATTCCTTGTTAATTCTGCAAAAGCATGGAAATATGGTTCAACTTCTGAATTTCAGTCCAGATTGCAAAACTGGTAAAAATCATCATCTCTTTTATTTTACTGTTTCAGTCCTCTATACAATACCACTCTAGTCTAGTCGCTCGGATGCAGATATTTATTTTCTGTGTAGTGATTTTCTGTCAGATCCTTGACATATATTTACCTATTCAATCAAGTGTTTACTCCATTTAAGTTATGATTTTTCTGCAAATTAATTCAATTTGCTTTTTAAATTTTGATTTTTTTAAAAAAGTCATATATAAATATTTTTATTTAAAAATAAATTTTGAGTTAAATTAAAATTTTGTTTCATTCTAACTTGTGATGTCTATTTTTTTTTTAAAAAAAAAAACATTTTAAATAATTTTTGTCAAGCATACTTCTAACTTAACTAATTTTTGTTATGGATTTATTTATAAAAAATAACTTTTAAATTGTGATTCAAAGTCAAAAGTTTATTCGTATAAATCACTTCAAATGGACTCTCAATTATTATTGGTAAAAGGATCCTCTCAACTTGAGGTATCTTTTTTCTTGTTTTTTGATAATTAAATGTGTTATTTTGCAAAAGATTGAAAGCTGTTGAGTTTTTGGATCATTTCTAAATTTCATTGAAATTTCTTGATAAGGCCTTTTTTCTATGCAATCAAAACCATGAAAAGAAATAATATATAAAAAAGTACGAAAGAACCAACTAAATTTTTAAACAATTCAGAGTTTAGATACTGACTTGCCAATGATTCTCTCAAGCTTTTTGATAAAAAAAAATAAAATTTAAGCACAAAATGTTTTATATATATATATAAAACATTTCGTTAATTTCGACTACAGGTGATTGTTTAAAAACACCACGCATATTGTGAAGACTTGTTATTTGAGAATTTTAAGACAAATGGGAAGAAAAAATAATGGAAGGAAGGAAACATAGACAAATGGGCCTAATTTATATATATATATATATATAGTTTGAGATACTCAGTTAAAAAAATAAAAAATAAAGGTGAGAGGCCAAGTTTAGTTTGATCCAAAGTTAAGTGTAATTTTTTGGTCATTTACCTTTTTTACCAAAGGAATGGTTTTTGCTGGCATTTTACCTAAACTCTGGATTTTAATACTCAATGTTTATATAGGAAAAGGTACAACACACAATTCTTGTTATTTGTAGATGCTTGCAGATACACTTAGCTTTGATACAAATCATCAATCAAAGAAAAATTTGAACGCAAAAAAATTTAGATGACCACCTTTTACTTGACTACCACAACATTTTTGAAACCATCTATTGATTGCCTAAAAGAATAATGCCGTGTTGCTAGTTTGATCCAATAGATTAGATTGAGATACTGTTAGGAATGCCCCTGCCTGTGAGTCCACCCTCTCTGGAGTAATCTGTGGTGTTAGGAAAGAGTAAAGTGTAAGGAACTTCTACAGGCCCCACTCTGTTTTTCCATCTCTTGTCATTGTTCATATCCATAATTTTGTTTTCAATTTCTACCAGCTTCCTTCGAAATCTCTCAAATGCCGCCAGTGGTTCACTATCCAAAGTCCATTCAGTAGTATCTCTCTGTCCGAGGTAAACCTCATCAGTTGAATGTCTTGATAAAATCTCAATCAGTGATACACCTAGGAGGGTTTGTAGCTGGGCTGTGATTGTTTTCAGGTAGGCTACATCTGGATTTTTCTCAAGCTCAACATACTCAGGGGTCCCTGGTTCAGGCATGAATCGACGGCTTAAGGATGGACGGTTAGGGAGGTAGCCAGCGTAAGGGTATTGCCCAAAATTGACAGCTGCATGGAGGGCTGAAGCTATCCATATGATAATGGTGCATGTTTGTGTGACATCAACTAGCGTCTGCATCTCAGGCCACCACGGTTCATCTTTCTTGTCACCATGGCCTACATTACAGATCTCTGTCCACCATGACTGGAGTTCACTATCTCCTTGGATCAAATCATCTGTGGGGTAGTAGAAAGCACAATATTCCTTAACCCACGTTTCAATTGCTGACCAGATTTCTAGCCCATCAACAGCATAGGGATAATCTTCTATCAGAAGTCTGAGGCCATGTGGCTGGCTTGAATCTGGAACCGCCACTCCTCTGGATGATTTTGAAAGTTGGATCAATTTTATTTTTGCTTTAGATAAAAAGTGAAGATAAGAGTGTATTTTTAGGTTCCGAGCTTTACCTCTTGAGGAGATCTGTGGGGAGTGCCTGCTCAGTGAAAACCCAGTTCTTGTAAACAAAAGAGGACATTTCCATGGCATATTTGGCTGGGAAAACAGTTATCTCCAGTATTCCACCAGCATTGATGAGGATCTGCCTAGCCAAGGCATTTATATTCATTGTATCACGAAAATGAGGATGTAAAAGCTTATAGATTGGGTGAAGGACACTCAATTGTCTGTTTGTGGCTATCACAAATGGCTCTATTACAGCATGAGTGTTCAGCCTGTAAATATGAGCAGAATCGTTCAGGTGTACATTCTATAGTAGAACAAAGTTTTACTTTATGCCATCATGAAATCCCTTTTGATTTGAAATCATACCAGTGGCTAACAAGCTGATGGTATCCAGAATCATTTACAGCAGCATAAGCTTTGGCCAGTTGCCATACCGAGCCTTCAACACCCTGTTCTGCTGGAGTGAAAACTTTGCTGACAGCACCATGACGGTCCCCTTGTGGATGTGGTAGACTCAACTCAATTGACAATGGCTTCAATGTCCCATCATCTTGAAGAAACAGGATTGTTCTAGAGGCATAAGTCTTTGTGCTGGTTGAGTTTATTCGCCTCAGGTATGGCATCAATGCATCATGATGATCCAATATATACAGCCTGTTGCGTTTGATTGCCTATTTCAGAAAAATTGAAATATTCATTTTGTAGGGAAACAACTTCAGTGTTTCTTGATTCTAGTATTGAATATATATATATTATAGGTAAGGACATGAAAGAAACGAATCATCATTAGTACTTGTACTACGGTTAGGCCATCCATGTTCTCTTCAATTAACTCTTTTCCTATTGAGCTGTTCTGATTTCCATATACTTTAGGGTCTAGCTTGCTGGCTGGGGGGAAATCCTGCGGATATATTTTAGTAATTTATTAAGCTTTAAGGGTCATAGAAACATAAATCATCAGGTAATCTAATGCAGGTTGTGTTTTACTTGGAGGCGACTGATGATAACTGGGTTGACCCCAGCAAGCATTTCCCGTGCAAACTCTTCATCTGTCCTCCAAGCAGACTTGTCCGCTGAAACCATACCGTGAAAACTTTATATTTCAAAGTAATGTAGACATGAAATGAAATTTTAGTTATTACAAGATAACCGGGAGGGAAAAAAAAAAAGATTTATCAGTGCACCTTTGATAACATCAGGCTTTGGGAATTTGAGGAGCCGCTCTCCATCATTACGAACAAGTTCCTTGAGCATCTCCCACGGGATGTGGTCTCTTATTTTACTGATTGTTGGCCCATTTGGTAGCTTAATTCCCCCTTCATAGAGGTTGAGTACATCCTCAAAAGTGTCGAATTCATTAATGGTTTTGTCACATAAAGATGTGATCTCTGGGAGCAGTACCTGACCCAGGGATTTCAGAGCATAGGCAAGAAAATCTGAAAACTTCAAATGCCCAAACCGTTCATCTCTAGGAACATAGATGTCGAGACTTATAAGCGGCAACCTTTGCTCACAATGAGGGTCTGTTACAATGGTAAAACTGAATTGTTGATTGAATTGACAAAAACGCATGCATCTAACATTCTTAAAAAGATCATTCAGCCAGGAGATATTTTCTATGCGTTATATGTTTTACCCTGTTAGAAATTCTGAAACCCTTGGTAGAGTGGCTATTTATATAGATGCATGTCGAAAGTGATTGAGTTTAGGTTAATTTCTAACCATTTTTTGTTTTTCTTCGACCCGTTCTTCCTCTTCGGGGATATGGATGCTCTTCTGTTCCGCCAAGAATAGGGCGAGCATATCCTTCACCCTTGTCTGGACTCCCCAAATCGTTGTAGTAATCATAGTCATAGACTCTATCCCACTCCTTCAGCTCACCTTTTCCATTTCCACGGAGATTTATAAGCTCTTCTTCTCTATACAACCGCAATGGCTCAGGTGTCTGACATGGAAGATATGCCTAATGCAAAATCCTTCAAGGAGTAAGTGAATCCACCTTTTCATCCAAAGCCTATCTTAACACGTTCTAAAAAAATCTGGCACTAGAAGTAGGCCTAACACAAATCATGAAGGAACAAGAAGTAGGAATAGGATTGATAGTGAAAACAACAAAAAAAGAAACCATTTTAATACCTTTATGAAAACAGTCATGGTCGAAAGAAAATTTGAACTCAAATATAGAAAACGATAGTCAGGGAAAGTGCTGTTCTAGCAGGAAAAAAAACATTGACTTGTGATTTCGCCTACAAGGGAATAAGATATCGAGGTTTTCAATAGTTGAGGCGAGCATTAAATCTACGGTCCAGGATGACAATAAAACGCACTCCCTGCGTCTAGATGGCAAGCACAAACTATACGGCCCAATAAAACATAATGTAGGAGCACACATTCTCGTATTTACTATAGTTATCCAAAATCCAATTACCTTGTTTGAGAAAAACACACGATCATACTTGTAACGATGCGTCGGATAAACCCAGGAATTGCAGATGAAATGTACCCGACCGTGCCCAGGAATATCTTCTAAAGTGACTGTCTTCAGATAGAGCTGGCTATGGTGATGGTTTTTGATGATGATAGCCCCGGGAAAACCCATGCTTTCATCCCATTCAAAAGTAATTGTGAACATAGTCTCTCCAGCTGTTAGTGGTGTGATTGTGGTAACCCATTTCTCCAAGTATGCTACTTTGCCAAGCTTCCCTCGCAAGCCATCTGCTAAACACACATAAACACCACAAAATCCCCAGTTTTAGCTTGATCAAACTCGATTTTCATTTTATTATTGCACATTTTACTGGGAATAATAAACAGGAAAGGATATTTAAAGCTAACTTCAAGAATCATGAACATGATTTCTTTATCCGGTATGTAAATATTAACTCCTTCACCGTCACTTTCTCAAAATAAATTGCTCAACTAATAAACAAAACAACCCAACTGTTATCCCCGAAGACCAGAATTTGAAGCGAAACTAATAAAAAAAAATCCAATCATGTGTTTTTTCCTTTTCATTTGTCTGAATAGAGAAAAGTGAACGGTGGCCGGAGGATATTGGTGAAGATATTTGTTGTTTGATTAAAAAAACAAAGGGTAATTTGTCTTTATTGAAGAACCTTCACTGCCATATTCCCTTTCCCTCAAAACTTTCGGACACTTATGCCATTCAAGAGACTTAAGAGAGGCCGAGAGAGGGAGGCAGGCTAACCTGGGTCTTGATGAACAGCACTGACAAGCTGCATAGATACACCCTTGCCCAACAACTCATGGACCCGATCAAGAAATGAGGCTTTTATATCATTGAAGTCCAAAACGTTCTTTTTCATCAACACCACTGTGCCTTTGATCTTCCTTCTTCCTTCCACCTCATTGCCTTCGGCCTTTGTCTTAGGCTGCGTATAGAACATTTCCATTACTTTCTGCATCATCTCCGAGACAGGGCAGAACCCCATTGAAAAAGCTCAACAAGAAGAGTGGCCAAGATTCTTAGAGTGAGGTGATGTTAAAACTTAAAAGGGATAGCACCTTGAGGCCAAGTTTATATAACGGGACTGGTTGGCTTCTGCCTTGTGTGGCGTGTCTGATGCAATATATAGTGATTTCTTATTTGGGTTTCTTGATTGTTTTAAGCTTGTGTTCGGTAATGTTACAAGGTGTTTTTTAATTAAAAAAAATATATATATATATATATATATTTAATTTTTAACATAGTAAAATTATAAAAAAAAATACTTAAAAAATATTTTCTTAATAAAAAATAATTTTAAAAAAGCCGGTTGAACAATGTAAACAAACATTTTATAAGTCTTGATCTTGAGGAAGGGACTTAAAATACAATCGATGGTGACAACTAATAGTTAGACCGAAAGGAATTTAAGGCTTTATCTCTTTGTTGATCCAGAATTAAGGAACCAGATTCCAACATTAGCTTTTTTTATCAAGAAAAATGTGTACACATTACTTAAAAATGTATGAATGTAGTAACCATCTCAGTCCATGCCTGATGCATCTCCCTAGATTGTTAGATTATAATTCTAAGAGTTTATTCTTTGATGTCAGCCTTACCGGATTAAGTTGTTGTCATCTATATGTCCTCCCTGTTTTTGAGAATTTCTTAATTTTTTTAGTTTTAAATTATTTTTTAAATATTTTAATATTGTTTTAATATGTTGATATTAAAAATAAAAATTTAAAAAAATATATTATTTTAATATATTTTCAAGTAAAAACCACTTTAAAAAAAAGCATCTAACGTACCTCCAAACAGACTCTGAGTGTCTTTGTTTTTACTATCAAAATGCATTTTTGAAAATTTCTAAATTTTTTTTTCAATTGTTTTTTATTTTGAATTGTTTTAATTTGCTAATCTTAAAAATTAATTTAAAAAATTATTATTTTGATATAAAAAACACTTTAAAAACGATAAATATCACAATCTTAATTGATATCATTCTCCTGAGCATCCTTGCTGGCCAATCAATGTGCAAATAGTATGTGTGATAGTATAGCAATATTGTTAGGTCAATATATAAAAGAATTAGCTGTGAATTTAGGATGGGCTTCTCAATTCACTCTCATGAGGTATAGCCAAATCCAGTTAAAGACACAAAATGAGGTTTCTACTTTGGGGGATACTTGACAAAAAGAAATAAGAGGTGTATTGGATGGTTGATGCATTGCCACTTTGTTTTTAAGGAAGTCTATTAAGCTTTTTTTCTTTTTTCTTTTTGAACCAGTTAAGCTTTGCATCACGTTAATGCCAAGCACTCCTTTTATTATTCATACTCTTTATGATACATTTCAAAATTTGATCCTGAGACCTTTAGGCTGGAAATTTCAAATTTAATTGATTTTTAGTGCACTTTACTAAATTTTTGTACACTGTCTTCTTTATGTATAATTTTTTATTATTATTATTAATGTGAGTATCTGGGTCAGCTTGTGTACACCTCGACTAATCTCACGAGCTCTGAAGTTAACGACCATATAAACCTCCAATGACCATCATATTAGCAACCACATGGCTCAAACCTGAAATCAGTACTTCTATATATATAATTGATAGTAAGAATAATCTAGCTGTGACCTCAATTAAATCTTGTGGTACGAGGAACAAGCGAGTCTAACTGAAGATTTCAGTTATGACTTGTGCGAGTCTAACACCTCGTAGCTGGGTTTTGATTATACTTGAAGTGTAAATCACTTCCCTTTTTGGGCACAAAGTAATCAAGGAAAAAAAAAAAAAAAAAGACTAAAGCTTCACGTGGGATGTCATGACATCAACATTAATGGTTCTTCCATTAAATTTACTTTTTTCTTATAAAATCAAAATTAAAAATAAAAAGACCGGCGACATAGTAAAAATAAATTAAGAGTATTCAAATACATTAAAAAATTAAGATAGAGTTTTAGACGAAATAAAAAGCTTAATCATATTCTATTGTATTTAAGATTAAAAAAATAATGCAGATTAAATATTAAATTAAATAATTATTAGATGTACCTGCATAAAAAAATTAAATTTATAGATATAATTAGATTTTTAATAAATTAATTTTATTCAATCATGAGATAAATTGAAAGTTTAATTAGGCGCAGAGAAACTCCTTCTCTCTTTGAGATTGACTGGTTAATGCTACAGAGATTAGAAAAGAAAAGTATCAAATTTCACATTGAAGAGGAAGCTATTCTAGCATTACGATCATCTATTCTAGCATTAAGATCATAAGCACGTTGCACATTTTGTCCATGCCTGATTCTATACTTTCCTTGTCTGCAATGAAAGATATCCAACAAAGATCAGAAAAGCATAAAAGCCTCAGCGTCCGAAGTACACATAAGTCAGCTACCGAAAGACAGAAAGTCACCTCGTCCTTTTCTCGAAACGAATAAGCTCTTTTCATTCCTCTCCTAGCAAAGCAAAAACGGATGACAGTAAAGCAAAGATTTGTTATGATTTAGCTATTTACTTGAAGATGAAAGATTCAAAACCGAAAGAAATTGAGGAATTTAATTAAGCGATCCAGTAATAAAACCGGGTATCTCGGAGATGTTTGAAAAATGAAAACCAATGTCATCGTCGAAGAACATAATAAGAACCATGTCTGGATCTTCTTCTAATAGTTCTCACTGCTACTTTTAGGAATTGTAATTCGATGTGGTTTTAAAGTCTTTTTGAAACCTGACTTTGACCTGAACATTAACTATCCATAAAATATACAACCTGCCGATTTAGATATTGATTTGAACAAGTATTGATCAAGTTCGTGTAAGATTGTCATCCTGGTAAAAGAATGCTTGTTTTGCAGGTGAGATGTAGACCCTGTTGCGTCTTCACTACTCAGAAATAATTAGCGTGCATGTATCTAGGTTCTCCAATTACTGATCTATCCATCGTTCGGAGCAAATAATACCCAATGATAAAGAATATGGAAGAAAAATAAGCTTGTTGAAAACTAACCTCTTCCAATATGGACTCTTTCCAAGGTTGTTGGAGGTTGAAATGTGTGAAATATTGGGCTTGAGCAACTAGAACATTTACAAAACAAGATCTCATGTAGAGTCGAGGCCCCATGCCTACGTCAGTTTAGGTAAAACATAAAAGAGTTTGATAAGGTGTGTGTGCTTGAGCTTGAACAAGAGAAAAAAAGATGATTTTACTTTGGTATTTAAGACTATTTATATAAAAACTAAATCTATATAGGTGTGTTCACACGAAGTAAAATGATCGATATACTTACTCTGTGTGTGAGGGTTTTCAAGCATGGATCAAATGATTAGTTTTTTAACTAATCCGGATTAGATGTTGAGAGTTGATGTTATGTCCTGTAAAAGCAATGGACCAACAACCAATTATAATGGAAGAAAAGGCAGACAATGCTAGCAAGATGCAAGTTTGAGAGACAGGCAGGCGAGGAGCAAGTTGTTTAACTAGCAAATAGTAAGCTCTGAAAAAGAGATTTCTACCGGTCTTGAAAATTTCTTCCTCCTAACAAATGGCGTGAGGCTGGTATTTATGGTAGAAGGAGGATCTTATTAATTGCTAGGATCATGTCATGTTATCATTGATTAATTAGACTGATTTAATTTTTTATTAAAAAAATAAGTTTTTTATTTTGATTTATATTGCTTCAACTTACCATATATGTTTAGGAATGTGATAATTGTTACGGTTTAAAGTACTTTTCACTTAGAAATGTATCAAAATAATATTTTTTATTTTTAAAAAATTATTTTTGACATCAAAATAATTTAAAAATTAAAAAAAATAATTTTAAACCAAAAAAAAATCAATTTTTTTAAAAATACAATTTCAAACTGCATACCTACGTCCGCAAACGGCGTAATAGCAGTTGGACTTTTATTTAGCATACCCTGCTCCGAGCTACAAAGTCAATCTTCTTGATGTATCCCAGAGTGGAGAATAGCGCTGCCACAATATCCATGTCCATTCCTGGTAACTCAAACTCCATGCTGGGTGAGTTCCATTATTGACCCATTTAGTGTGTAATTTAATTAAAAAATAAATAAATTATTTTTTTAATTTTTAAATCATTTTAATGTATAAATATTAAAAATAAAATTTTAAAAAAATAAACGTAACCCATCCTTTACCTGCTCTATGCCAACAATCCTTTACCTGCTCTATGAACATCTGCTAAAACAGATGGGCCTAGCCCATCCTTTTGTCTTGTTGCAGTCCAAGTGTGGCCCAAAACCCCGATCCAGTGGTTCAGAGTATTGTTAAATGCTCATGCAACAAGCCTAGCCTCTCTGCTCATCATCTGGGCTGGGCTTAGGGTCATTCCTCTAGCCTATAGGTATAGGAGGTTTTGGATATGCTACGGCTCTCTCACATCTGAGCTAGGCCTGGATGTGGACTCGCTTGCCCCGTTACCCAAGCCAATATTTTTACGCCCTTTTATTTATTTAATATATGTAATTATCACAAACCGTGCAAAGCAATTTATGTATTTAACTTTTATTTTATACCTAAAGTTAATTCTTTTTATTAAGTGTGTATTTCATCATGTGGTGCAGTGTATTTTTGCAAGATAATTTTTTAAAAAATATATATTAAAATCATGTTTTTCATATTTTTTAATTTTTAAAGATTATAAAAAACATGTAACAAAATCAATTTAATATAAAAAACACTTTTAAAAATAAATTAAACCGCATCAATTACCTAACATAGCCTAAATATGTAACTTAAAGGAGCATGAACGGGAAAAAATAGCGCAGTTGGAAGAGTTATTAGGAATGGGCCGTGGATGGGTTTTTATCATGTGCATATAAATCGACGGCAGCAAATGCATCTTACAACTTCCATGGAATCATCAGTTTGCACAGGAACTTTGCTTCCAGGCTCAAGCCCACAAGCCAGCACGATACAGCTAGAACATAATATTACCATATATACGATTTAATTATTAATGACGTTCAACAGCAATTCGCCAAAACCACTATGATATGATTCACCGCTACTATTCTAGACACGCCTCACCAAACCCAGCATGATGTGATGGTGCGGATAGCCCATGCTCCCTGGACAACTTCTGAGCTCTACTACTTTTTAACCTTTGAACACATTTAGTTTGTTTTTTTAGTTGAATTACATAAGTAGATATTTTTTTTGAAGTAGTTGAAGGGTGTATTTGTTTTTAGGTTTTTAAAATATTTTTGAAAAAAATTAAAAAATACTTTTTTTATTTTAAATTAATATTTTTTATGTTTTTATATTATTTTAATATATTTAAAAAAATAATTATTACTACATTTTTTTAATATTTTGAAATACAGTCAGCAACCAGTTTCGAGCTGCGACTTGCTTCCCTCGTGGTTGAATGACACGTCCTCATTCCTGAGCAACACAATACGGAGACTTGCAGGGATCATGTGCATGTCTGGGAGTGTTTATCGGGGTTATTTTTAAAATATTTATTGGTTAAAAATATATTAATATAATTTTAAAAAAATTTAAAATTTATTTTTAGCATTAAAAAGTATTGAAAAAAATCTCAAAGCTTTTTACCGGACTTCCAAAAACACCGTCTGTATGAAAACCATTCGTAACACCCTAGAGGATCAATTGATTAATTTGTTTTTACAGGGATCTTTGTGCATGACTTAAAACATCGCTTGGCATTTAATCGACCGGCCCAGTTATTGTTTGTGTATTTCTTGATTTGATTGTAACAATACCGTAAACCATAATTAATGTATATAATCATGTATTATGCTGGTAAATATACTTTTATAAAAATGGTATTAGATGTTACTCAAATTCAAGATGATTTACTTAAATCTCAATGCAATTGTCACTTAATTTTTACAAATCTATTTATAATTTGAATTGTTTCGTTGTATTTTTCCTTTATCGAATTTTAAGCAATTAACACTCAATTTCTATAAATCTATTTAAAAATATGAATTGTTTCGTTATTTTCACTAAATTTATTTCATGTTGCACTTATTTAATCCAAACAGATTATCTATTCAATCTAATTAACTAATTGTATTATTTTTATCAGCTGAATTTAAATAAAAATATAGCATCATTATAAGTAAAAAAATATTAAAAAAACATATATATCAGATGTAATGTATACTCGATGCATGTTCATTTGAAGAAATTAAAATATTTATTTTTTAAATAAAAAATCACTACTAGATAGGACTCTAGATGAAACACAACCTGATCTTTGTAATAAAATAAAATTCTCAAAAGCTTAAAAGGTACAATTTTATATATTGTATATTCAATAAATAAAAAATGCAATGTGCATCTTAAATGAAAGATTGTATTACAGTCTTTTACTTAATTAAAAAATAATTAACAGCACCTGTTCTGCTAAAGAGAGCGACAAAAGGTGCGAGAGCACCAGGGGATGTTAGTTGAGCAGCAAGATTGATCAGTTAGTATTACAATCTGGAACTAGTTAAATGGATCATGCAAGCATGTGCTTGTATTCATGATTGTATCGTGCTGTTACAAGCATGTGTCAACCGAGAATAATGTCTCGAGTATTTGTAATATTTGTTGTTTGAAAATATATTAAAATAATATATTATTTTATTTTAAAAAAATTATATTTAATATTAAAATTATTTAAAATTATAAAAAAAATTAAATTTTTAAAAAATATATTTTCAACCGTATTATCATTAACTCGCGTAAACTGCCGCATGGTACATGATATGAAATTGCTCCTCTGAACTCCTTATTTATTTATTTATATTGCTCACTGAGAAATGAGAACGACTTTTGAGCCTTTTCTGTCCTGTCCTCTTCGATAAACGATGAATACATACGCGTATTAAATGCTTGGAGGTTCTGGGGAAGCAAAAATATATTTCTCTCTCTCTCGAGTTTTTGTTTGTTTGTGCCAGTTTTGTTGATGCCACATAGACAATGCTTGTGGACCCGATCAAACAGCCTCCAGTTAGAGCCTGTTTCCCTAAAATTCAGAAGTACTTTAATCGCTAAAGACATTAAATGGAAGTGGTGTTTGTTGCCTCCCACGATTCACGGCACGTGCGCCACATAATAATTGGCGATAGGTTACCATTAGCCATCTTTCCAAGCGAATCTTCGATGCATTAGATATTTTAGATCACGAATATCATGAAATATTAAGGTTGTATGGGAAAAATTAAAAGATAATATTTAAGGTTAGAGTGTTGAGAGTATAGAAAATATTAAAGGGTGGAGTTTTAAAAATCGTTGGTAGGAACTGAAAAATCTATAGAGGATGATTTTAAATTAAATATAATTATAAAATAATCAATAGTATATATTTCTAGTCTAAAATAGACTTGGAAGAAAAAAATAGTAAAATAAGTTCAAAAAAAGAGAGAGAATGGCGCATGAACTAAGAGTTTTTTTTTTTAATGGGATGTCTAGCTAATTTACACGCATTTCGACTAATCTCACAAGTTAACAATCATATAAACCTCAAGCTTGGTGCATGAACTAAGAGTTTTAATCGTATAGGTCATGCGTCATGCGATTAAAACTTGTTTTGCAATATAGTTTTGACCAAAAACACCTATAAAAACATCATATAAAGTATAAACCATGAAAAATTCATTCATGACCTTAAAAAACACAAAAAACCAAACTCAACCTGAAACTGAAAATCAACCGGAGCTCATGTTTGTTTTTTCACGAACTTTTAAGGCACAAGAACACCTAACATGAACTCCCGCACCAAATTAAACAATTTAACACAAAAGCCCTCATTTAGATGGCTTAAATCGGTGCAGACAACAAATTTCTTTATCTATTGTTGGAATTTGACAATCTCTCTCCGTCTCCTCTCTCAACCAAGGATAAAAAAAATAATAAAAATAAATCTATGTACCAAAATGGAATTTGAACAATTTTGAGGGACCGCAATTGTATAATTCACGTGATTGTTTAAGTTGGAGGATCATGATGAATGTTTTTAAAACTTATAATACATCATCTATGTTTGTCATGTTTTTCATTTTGGTTCTTTCTTTTTTAATCCTATTATTTTATAAGAATTTAAAATTAATCACTCCTTGAATAGGATTTTATGTTCAAAAATAAAGTCTGAATTCCAGACTAAAAAAAATAAAATTTTATACCGTGAATAATATATATTTAAAATCTCACGCGTTTTAATATTCAAGTAATAATGAATGGGACCAGAAAGAGGCATGCCAGTTAAACAGCAAGAACACGTCAATGCTATATTATTGTACTGAGACTTCGAATTCAACGCTTTTCGTTACCGGTGGGATTACGCAAACCAGTCAATGTCTCGTTGATTAGACTGGCCCAGGTGAGCATTAACAGCGAAGCCTCCGAGCTTGAGAACAGGAGGATACAGAAACTTTCTACCAAGAGAAGAATAATGGTTAACGATCCCCACTGTTATTTCCATGTTCATGCTTGAGACTTTTATCTTCGAGCAGTTACACAAGTAGCGTTTAGGAACAAGGTGTTCATGTTTTTTCAAAATTTTATTTCAATTTTTTTTATATAATTTTAAATTGTTTTAATATTTAATATCAAAAATAATTTTTAAAAAATAAAAAATATATTATTTTAATATATTTTCAAATAAAAAATATTTTAAACAACTATCATTTATATATTTCCAAGCATGTCATCCACAGTTATCACAAACATTTTCTTTTTTCCTCCTGGAACATGGCGAGGACCACTGTGAACTAGAAAGGGCATAAATATATTTGGTGATGTTGTCGTGGGTGTATATATATATAATTGATTTTTTTTATATATTTTAAACATGTCATCCACAGTTATGATTTCGAATACCAAAACCATGAAAAATAACAATAAAATCATTAAAAAATTATTTAATATTTTTTTATATAAAATATTAAAAAAAAACACGTTATAAAACATTAATTATTTTCATATAATAATATTTTAAAAATCACTATAAATAGCATTCCAACCATATAAGATCAAGTGATGCCTCTGTGAATTAAAAGGGTGTCCGGTATGAAGAGGCCCAAACTCTTCCCACCAAATCATCTTAAATGTCGAAGATATCTGTGTTTGTATTACTAGTAAAAATCAATACTAGAGAATTTAATATTTTTTTTTGTCTAGGAAGATATGTGATAACTATAATTTTTAAAAATATTTTTTTTGTTTAGAAATATTTTAAAATAATTTTTTTATTTTTAATGATTTTTTTACAATAATATATCAAAACGATGTAAAAATATATAAAATATTATTTTTTAAAAAATTATTTTTTAAACCACATTTGCACTTAATATCACTTTAAATATTGAGGGTGTATTTGAGATTGTAACAGTGATCGCGGTTTAATGTGTTTTTTTTGCTTAAAAACACATCAAAAAAATATTTTTTATTTTTAAAAAATTATTTTCGATTTCAACATATCAAAATGATCTAAAAATAAAAAAAAATAACTTTTAATTAAAAAAATCAAAATTTAAAAAAACATGCACTCCATTTCCAAAGAGATCTTGAAAATATTGTTTTATTCTAAAATGAGGGCAACCTAACGTTCTTATTGACGGGAAAAGTTGGTTTTTTTACCTAATTACCCTCCCTTTTTCTTTTTTTTTCCAATGAACCAGCATACTATTATTTTTACCAATAATAATACAATTATCACGGGCTTATAACTTATTTGAGAAACTAACATGCATTTTAATGTCTTTATTGTATTATAAAAGTTATTATCATAACATATATATTGTAATTTATTGATAGGTTTATCATTTCAAATTGGTAGTTATAATTTTTCTATAAAGCTAGAAAAATAATTGGAACTCGTGGACTTTTTAAGTCATAGAAGTATAGTAGTAAACTCTGCCTGGATTCCTCATGATTCACGACATAATAAAATTAACGAGACTTTTCACTTTATGGTGGTGTTATTGTCGCTCCATTATTTATCATGTAGACTAAAATAGCCTCATTGAATATATTTCTTCTATTCTACTAAAACCTTAATAGCAATTAATGTTAAAACAAATCTTCTATATATTCTTAAAAGAGAGAGTGCACACAGAGTATACCTGAATATTCATGGCTTTCTTTTCCAGACATACAAGTCGCATATTTTTTTTCTACACATTAACTTAATACTGAATTGATAGATAATGCGTATTTTGTGAATAAATTATTCAATGAATAATGATGCTAAATTTCTTGAGTATAAAATCATAAATTATTACCAGTATCCTAGATAAAAAAACGTATTTTGTGAATAAATTATTCAATATAAATTATTACCATTATCCTAGATAGAAAAATTCACTACAAGATTTAACAGTTTTACCGACGGAATTTTTCCGTCGGTGTAAGACACATATTCCGTCGGTAATTAATTTACCGACGGAATCACCGACGGAAACGCTCCGTCGGTGAATCTTTTGTCGGTAATTTTTTTTCCCGTCGGTAAATCCATTGGTAATAAAAAAATAAATTTATCCGCTCCATTTCGTCGGTATATCCCTCGGTAATAATATTTTTTTATTACCGATGGATTTACTGACGGAATTACCGATGGAATTTCCGTCGGTAAATCCGTCGGTAATTATTTAAAAACATTTAAAAAAATTTATTTTATAAAATTATAAAATAATTAAATTAGCATAAATTAACACTGTATAATATATACTAAAAAATGATTGGAAAAAAGAATAAGAAAATCAACTCAAACAAATTTGCAACAAATAAATAAAACAAAAAAATAAATTCAACTAAAAAAATTCATATGAAAAAAATAAAGTTGCAATTGCTAAAAATTTAAAAATC
>Ga0307518_10000813_pt1 | contig 23412 bp, 28 predicted proteins | sample 25_EM_MG_FD_203889 | JGI IMG/M metagenome (GOLD analysis project Ga0307518, IMG submission 203889) | Populus trichocarpa ectomycorrhiza microbial communities from riparian zone in the Pacific Northwest, United States - 25_EM | ecosystem: Host-associated > Plants > Roots > Unclassified | place...
CCTTCAGTACTTCAGTAGTTACAATTTGGATTTCCATTCGCGAGCAAGGGTTCTGCTGACGCAGGCGGCATTTCGAGTGAGATGATATGTTTCAATAATTCGCATTGCTACATAGCATTATACCAAAGAAAAGGCCTGCAAGGGAGTCACATCTAGTCGAATTCAGACATATCAAAGTTGTAGGTAAAATGCTAAGACCCGTAAGCCAATTGAGCAGTGCGAACAAAAACGCGCGCACCTTGTACAAACACATCACTTTGACCACCCAGGCTTCGAGATGATAGATCTTCTTGCTACCCAATCGCATGCGAAGCTCCTAAATTGCCATCGGAAATTAGTATCGCTAGAAACAAAGGGAATATCAACTTACATAAAATGCAGCCCAGTGCATAACGTCGGCTTTTAGCGCCTCGTCCACTTTTTCTACTACTTTCTCTGCCACAGTCTGGCGCATCCCAGCTTGAGTGTCGAAATGGCCTTCCCAAGAGATGTGAACGTACCTTTAAGATAACGGTTGGTGGTATACAGTGACTCAGTAATTCATAAAATTTCGCGCGAACTTCCATAACTCGGGCTGGAGACTGCTCCTGGACGATCAAATCGGCCACTTTGTGACAATAAGTCTCCCAGTCGGGTTTTGCGATCTGGAGGGAACCAGAAAGATCGGATCTAGTGACCTAGGCCTCAGCCTCATCTAAAATGGGGACGTAGATAAGAGTGGAAACGATGCTTACGATTGCATCTTGAGGGTTTCAAACACGAGGAGCGCTTTTCGCATATTCCCTGCTGCATCCTCTGCGATTTGCAAAGAAGCTTCAGGTGGGAGATCGAACTTGAGTTTCTTAGCCACGTGCTCCATGACCATTTGCATCTAGCCAGATATAAGTTGAGGAGGGTGGGTCGAAGGTTGCAACCGACCTCCTGGGTGGTTGGTGCAGCCACACGCACGAGCAGACACCTACTCTTGATCGGTGCAATGAGTCGGCTTGTTGTGTTTGCACAGAGTATTATTCGCATGTTCGACATGTACTTTTCCATAGTTCTCCGCAGCGCCGCTTGAGCATCCCTTGATAACGAGTCGGCTTCATTGATAATGACAACTGGCAGATAGAGATATGTAAGTTCTTATCGACAGTAGTTCGACAATGTAACAAAACACCTTTGAAACGATGTTTAGCGCTGAGATCTACTTGTTGGGTCTGTGCGATCTCTTTGAGGAGGTCTTGTATGACTACTCGGTCATAGTTGCCAGCTTCGCTGCGACACATTCATTAACCACAATTAAAATCAAAACCGTGCATACCTCGGTGTAATCTCGAGATGGTAGTTACTCTGCACCAAGTTAATCTCCAACTTCCGTCTTGACGGCGATATGAACACTCTTTGATCGATTTTGAGCTTTAGTGCCGGACCCGCCCGTTAGTACAGAGTACATGCAGACAATGCCCGTACCTTCTCTACGCCAGGTCCAAATAACTGCCTCAGCGTACAACCTATGCGAGTTTTCTTCCCTGCGCCTGAAGGGCCATAGAAGAGCAGGTGTGGAAAGTCTCCCGAGGTGGCAAGGGACCTCAAGCGAGCTGAGAGGTCATGGTGGTAGTGCAAATCGTCGAGCGTCTTTGGTCTAAACTGTAAGGACCATCAGAACTCCTGACAGAACACAATTCAACGAGCACTTGCATAGTCGACCCAGAGTGACATGGCTGGTGCTGAGAATGGCGCGTTACGTCACGCGACAGCTTTGAATCACGTGCCGGTAAAAAGAGATTTCCGACTCTTGTACAGGAACAGAGCAGTACTAATACTGCAGATTCGTTCACCAAGAGTGCTATGGAATTGGAAGCTAGTAAGAAGGCCAGCCATTGAGGTGCCCATTCTCGTGTGATGTCTCCCACGTGACCATCGGTATCTAATCGGTGTGGTCCAAATTCGTGACAACGGTCCCCGACATATGGGCTCTTGTACAAGTATTCTCAGGAAGACAAGCCTATCCAACTCGAACCGCGATTTTTAGGATAAGCATTCTCATCCAAAGGGTACGCCTTGAGAACCATCACTTCCCCAATCCCATTAATCCCATACAACCCAGTGGCCTGGAATGCACACTTTCTTTACCAACTCACCTCACTCATAAGTAAGTTTCTGTTCGGCCGCATCTTATTCTTCGAGTAACACGAATCCCAAGATATAGCGACCTACCCTCGACCAACATGGCAAGCCTCAAACCATCATGCGTGTCACCGAGCGTTAGCGCAGGAACTGGCATCCGTCGCAAGCCACTATTCACCTATCAGTCGCCAGCAGCTCACGTATCCACTCTCTACCTCGACAAGCGTCCCTTGTGCGGAATATCGACACCTTCTGTTTCTTCTCCCTTAGCATCATCGGCTTCTCTAGCGCCCAACACCACTAGCCCCTACACGCCCCCGTCCACCATCGCAGCCGTAAATGGAGACCTCACACACAGATTAACCTTTACCACGGACCAAGCCTCGTCATCATCATCACCGTCATACAAACACCCGCGTATGAGTACACTCCTACCACTCTATCACCCTTTTGGCCCACTCGCCCTATCACTCCCCGATTTGGATCCCACCACGTTCGGCTTACCGGCACCGCACGTGATGACTGGTGGTCTGCGCATCAATGGCATATTCGACGACCCCGACGTAGCCTCGCACCTGCGCTCGTCCAATCGTGCACGGAGACTCGCAGTTAAGTTGCGCGATGCTACCGAGGACACGACTCGTGCAAGTGTCCCTGCTGGGGCCAGTCCTGCCCTCGTTGACCTCCCACCTGTCGCCGAATCCGAGCCTTCCGTCAGAGACAAACAAAGCCCGCGCAAACGACGCTACGGGGGCGGCGGGAACAAGCGCAAAAGGAGAGACGTAGATGACGGCGATGCCACTTATCCTGCTAAACGCATTCGGAATCCCAGATCGTCAGCGCTCGCTTCTTCTGTTCCCATCGCTGGCACCACCCCGAGCCCTGACGAGGCCAATGCTTCTCCTCCCGCAGAAGATGGAGGGAACGAGAAGAGCCGGCCTTATGGACGGAGATCGAAGAGGGCGCGTGGACAGGCTGTGAGGAGGGACTCGACGGCAAGTGAGGCTACTGTTACGTCTGTCTCGGTCTCACTTGCTGCTACGGGTGCTGTTGGGAATGCGAATGAGAATATGGAAATCGAGGAACCGATATCCGCACCTACGTCTAAATCGTCGAATTCGAATGTCGCGGATGAGGCTGGGGCTCCGTCGGTCGCCGCTAGCGCTGAACGCAGTTCTCAGGAGGGTGATTCAGAGGAGCCTCTCGAAACAAAGGAAAGCTAGGGCATGGTGTTCCGCATCCAAATGATCTATGTATGCACTGATTCAGGGGATTTGTTCTATTGTATCGCGTAACTATTAACAAATCGTCACACCGCGTCGTGTTGTATACTTGCATTCCTTCCTCGATTGGTCGAGATATATCATGCTCATCTTTTGTCTTTGTAAACCGTTGCCAAGGGCCTGTACTAGAATCTTTCGGTTGCTTATTCGCTCGCATTATCACCTATTGAAGTTCGAACCAGGAACAAGCTAGTGCTAGTACATAGTTTCCACACACATGACTTTTACTTGCCTGCAACCCAACTTTGGCGCCACACGTCAATGGAACTTATGGTACTACATATGTATGTAAATACTTGAAAGGTGGGCCCATCATTCACATATACATACTAGTACCCACTCTTACATAGAAACTGCTTCCGGCGGGTGAAAATCAGACTTTTCATTTGGAAAGTCCAGCATCCGAAGAACGAGAAAAATTAATATTGTGAGTTCATGGGAACAACAGAATCCTAGGAAGCGATTCCCTTCAAATTCAATGTTGGCGCCGTCTTTGTTCGCCATATCGCCGCAGGTGTCGTAGGGACACAATAATTACAGTAAAGCTTGTTCAGGCAGAACATCGCACGTAGTATGTATGTAGCAATAATTATTGGAAAGCGAAATGAATCCAATCGAGACAGTGTACCTTCAAGTGCACTTGAGGTTATCACAGCGCAAATGGTGAAAGGTACAGAACGGACCGGCCGTCCCGGAAGGCACCCGATATAGTAGTGAGTGTATGTGGTCAAAGTTGCTACGTACACAACATTACATACCACTAAATGTACAGAAGCCTGGGCGACCCGTTATCTGCTATCATCCTAGAGGAACGACTATCTTCGTCTACGAAGAGGGTCTGGCTTAGGGAGACTAGCTATCATCCAGCCGTTGTACCTGTTCAGGCGTTCAGTTCTCAGTTCTTGTCTTTCGGATAAGAGGATCTGGAAGGAATGCTGTCTGATGACCTAGCTTTATTAGATCAATTTCGGGAGTTGTACCATCTCGGAGTGTGATGCATTGATGCGCTGACAGGAGTATGGGGATGGAAATGTGAGGCACATGGATAATCTGTTCGATGAAGTGCAATAGACGAGCAAGAACTTACATCTCATGTGTTTTGCCGGGTTGTGCCCTTCGAAAGTTTTCGATCGAGTGGCCATATCAGCAGACCGTACCCAAATCTCGTCTGGAGCTTCTACTTGACCACGAAGAATGTAAGGTTGAATTCAATACCTGTCATGATCGTTCTGACTCCGAACACCACTGATCAGCGTCCATGTTCCCGATGGCCTGGTCCACCTCCATTGCTCTCTTCGGATCACATAATATCATCAACAATGTATGTCGTACGTCATGCTCGCATCGGTTGCAGTTGACGGGATTTTCGCATTTCTTGAAGTTTTGTAATGGATACATAACCGACGGTTCTATGTCACGCCTCGTACCACTTCCTTCGCCCGCCAACCTCTAGATGGGGGCAGACCCACCTATGGGCGAGATTTACAACGAAAATCTTGCATCCAGTGTACTTACCTTCAAGACCGAAGAGTCTACAGCGGCACTAGGGGGTATGCATGTTCCTCACGCGTCTTGCCGTCCGATGGTTTATGCCCTCTTATCTTCAGATCATGGTGCTGCCCCAGGAGTCGCGCATACAGAAGAACTCTTGATAGACCCCTTCGCTGTAGGCCTTGCCATAAGCGACCCGCCCGTTATTCCAAGCAAAGATCAACTCGCAGAATACGAGGAGCAACCGGCGGATAATGACCCAGTCACCGGTGGTGATGCTACTGCTACTGACCCCCTAAAATCTCCACTTTACAAAAGAAAATGGTTCAGGATCACGTCCGTTATTGGCGTGCTTCTCGGGATCGCGTTACTATTCATTATTCTCTTCCCTGTGCTCAAAGCTGTCATACAGGATGTTATTAACAAGACTCAGTTGACCATCACCACAGCTGCCATCACCAATCCCTCGAATACCTCGTAAGCTTCCTAAGCTTCCTCTATCTGGTCCGGGTTGGCATTCTAATTGGTACGTCAGGTTCACACTGGCAATGCAGGGCCTTGTAGGTCATTTGGGAACCTTTTTGGAGGGTCCTGCTCAAGTATCCAATAGGTTACTCACACGGGCATCTTTTCTGCTGTCATCAAATTCACCCAACCCGTCAATGTCAGCTGGATAGAAGGCTCTGCAAAGACTCCCCTCGGCTACATGAGTCTGACCACGCTCTATGCATCCCACAAACGTGCCACGATCAATGACACGACGACGTTCTACATCACCGATCAAGAAGCCTTTGGCCGGTTTACGTCTCATATGATCTCATCACAGAATTTTACGTGGCAACTAGAAAGCTATAGTTTGAGCATTCAGGCGGCAAAGTTTCCATGGGCGCACGGAATTTCATTCAACAAACTTGTAACCATAAACGGTTTGTTTTCCCTGGGCGATCTACGCCCTTTCTACAGCGGGGATTGATGCCTAGTTCGTCTACAGGCACAAACAATTTCGCCGGAGGAGTTTTGCTTGAAGATTTGCAGCTTCCGAGTGACGATCCTCAGGGTGGAATCGATTTCATCGCTGTCACCCAACTGAGTAACCCGAGGTAATTGCAATCATATACCTGTGGATACCCTCGCTAACGCTTGTTGCACAGCCCATTCGCACTGAACCTTGGTACCGTCCGATTTAGCTTGACTTACCAAGGCGTGTTTCTCGGTAGTGGAACTAGCATCAACACTCAGATAGTAAGCAGATACACCGGTGTCTCTTGTGCGGCTTCCATTAACCTCTTGACAGGTGCCCGGTAACAATAACATCACCCTCAAAGGTGTCCTTATTCCACAAACAGAGTCGTCAAGCCTTGCAGCTGTTTCTCAGCTCTTCACAAACTACATTAATTTCGAGTCTTCTCCCGTGATTGCGGCTGGACAATCAACCTTTCAATCGGACGGAACAACGATATCATGGCTCACCCAGGGTTTACAGAGCCTGCAGCTTACGGTCCCATTTAAATCTATGTCTCCCATAAATCCGATCCAATCAATAGACATTGGAAGTATGGCATTGACGTTCACACCTGAGACAGCGTGGACGCCCAGAACCGACAGTGATTCTGTTCAAGCTTCGATGAGTAAGTGTGATGTCGACGGAATTGTGTGGGCGTACTGACATGTTGCATTGACAGAACTGCCATTTGGGTTTGGGATTTCGATTTCGGAAATCCAGAATCAGTTTTATATCGTCAAGAATGGATCGAACGTTGCTGGCCTTGCAACGGTATGTGCTTGTGTATGTGATTGGGTTTGTACCTGAACTGTGGAGTCGGTCAGCCCCTAGGCGCTTCGACGTCCGAGATCAAGACTCTAGGGCCTACTGACACAGAGGGAACATTAGACATCAAGATCGAGGGTGGGACGCTCAACTCCACCAACGGGGAGCATCCTAACTTCGCTGCATTCAGTGGGTGCCCGTATCATAGCACTGGTCTGTCAATCGCTTACGAACTTTATCTGCGTTACAGACACGGAGCTGACCGATTCCGCGGTCATCGACTTTCTACTTGTCGGTGACTCACGCGCGGTTGCCAACACGAGTATTGGCCAGATCACATTAGACCCGATTAGAGTGAACGTGTCCACGAGCCTGAATGGTCTGCAGGGCCTGAAAAAATACACCACCATCGGAAATGTTGACGTCTTGGGCGGGAATCAGCAAGCTTTAAATCTAAGTATCGAAGGTACGTATATTACAAAATCGGCGAGCTTGAAGAGCGATGTTAATTGCTGCTGTGACTTTGTGGCAGTGTTCATTTATAACCCTTCGAATTTGCAGCTAGCTACTGGTGATCTTCGTAAGTGACATTCATTGGTCATATTCCAAGGCGAAGCTGATTCCAAATAGAACTTCAACTAGAGAGGGGCGGCGCAATATTGGGCACGTCATTACTGCCGAATTTGACGCTATACATGGGCAACAATACGCTGGGTTCTACGGCGTACTTTGAGGTAACGCAATGCTATCACTTCGTTTGTATGGGTACTCAATTATGTGCATGAAGCCAAACAATAGTCCGCAAGGTTTAGAGACTCTCAATAACTTCGTCGGTGGTAAAGGTACGGAAAGTCGTCTTGTTCGTTTGCGTCACACAATGAAATGTATCCTAGATGTTGAGATCGCTATCGCTGGATATGAGAGTAGCACACAGGTAGAATCATTGGTCCCTGCGTTTGAGAGTCTCAATATCACAACCATTCTTCCTGGGCTTAATACAAGTCTCCTCTCAAGTGGTGCGCTGGAAAGTAAGTTCCTCAGTTTTCCAGATCCCAGCCTTCTCACTCTTGTAGTCCTTGCAACCACCTTCCATACGGACAATATCAGCCATGTCACCGTTTCTCTTGCCAACCCATTCACTGCCACATTCACGATCACTGGCATTACTTCCACCGTGACCTCGCACAACCTTTCCCTTGGTTCAATCAATATGTCGACGGTGTCGAACTTTTCCGCCGCAGGAAAGCAGACAACGATGTCTCCTCCACTGAACTTAGCCATGAACTACGACCCATCAACACTATTCACCCTGACACGTGTCCTGGCTGTGGATGCAGGGCTAGATGTGGCACCGTTGGATGGCATTGTGGCGTTAGGTGGGTATCAATATGTGGCGAGCACGGATGCAGATTCGGGGCCTCCTTCAAGGAGGGCTAACATGTACACGTACGTCAATCGGCTACTTGTCTTGTTGTCTGGGCATCGCTGACATAGAGGATAGGGGATTCGATCTTCCTACGTTTGTGGATACGGCATTCAAGAAGCTACGTAGTGACGTGCATTTGACCGCTGAACTAATGATCGGTGTGTGCAATCTCTTGATTTTCGTGCCCTGGCATTTAATTAGCCTCATTGGTTCTTCAGGGGAATATGCTACTACACTAAGCTACACACAGCTTTCTGTTCCGATCACTACGGACTCTAGTATGAATCTTATGCTGCCAGTCCTGGCGCAGCCGATAGTGCAGAAGATCGTCGGGGGGAGTGTACTTGGGTATGTCTCTCAGTCGGCACTTCGATGATTGAGGCTGAAGGGGTTTTAAAGCGTTGATACGGTGATTATCACTGACCCACAACAGACTTCATTTGGTATGGTCATTGGTCCATCCGTTATGCTCGTTCTCTTCATTCCTGCATATAGGCACCCAGCTGAAAGGAAGTATCACGAATGTTGGACCATGTGCGTTGTATATCTTCTTTAATTACACTGGTGCTCAGTCCCATCTAGTCGACGCTACGATCTCGTTTGGGGACGGTCTTACTGTCTCTTGGAAAGGACAGGTCCTTGGCCTGATGAAGATGGATGATGTGAAAGTCGCAGGAGACGTCGGTGCCACCTTGGATGTCCAGACGACGTTTGAAGTGGCTGATGTAAATTATCTGACGGAATTCACCAAGGTGGGTGTCTGTCTGCTTGATGTGCCATGTGAGCTGATGCGGAGTCGCAGGTTCTGATGAATAACGAGTCATTCACGTGGGACATTAGTGGTGATAATTTGGCTGGTATGTGGTAACATCGAGTAGTGGATCACATATGGCTGACGTTTACAGTTGCTGCACTTGGTGAGCATTGATCGAAGACAGAAGTTCGCTTACGCTCAAATGATCTTACAGGCATTGAGGTCACGGGTGTCACTCTTCCCTCGAAATCCGTAACGCTCAAGGGTTTCAACGGTCTCAAGGAAGGCGTTACGATCCAGTCATTTGACTTGCCTGCAAACGATCCTGCAGGTGGCATCCAGTTGACAATTCAATCGGAAGTGACGAATGTATGGTTACTTAATCCCGTATCACAATCGTTTGAATTGTTGCTTACCTGCACATACTCAGCCTTCGCAAGTTGGTATCGAACTTAGCTCTATCACGTTCACGACGTTCACAAACGGCGCTGAGATCGCTACTGTTGCTTCCACTTCAGCATTCACACTGTCTCCCGAGTCGACCTCACCACTTCCGCTAGCCGGACGCCTCATCCCGCAAAGCTCAGAGGATGGACTGGCTGCCATTTCTGCAGTCTTCAACAACTTTATTCATGGGCTGGATAGTAACATCGAAGTTCAGGGCGCGAGCGCTGGGCCCAATGATGTTTGTTTGCTTTATTATTTTTGTTTATGTACGACTGAAATTTGACGTACAGGTCACTTGGCTCAACGAAGGGATCCAAACGCTTGACGTAGCTACGACTCTTCCTAACAGGGGTAAACTCAGCATCATAAAATCAATTACCCTTGAGCAGTTGCAGCTACTTTTCACAGACAGCACAGCCTATGACCCCATGACAAGTAGCAATGCAACGACGGCGGCATTTACTTTACCTTTTAACTTCCCCATAGATATCGTCTCTTTGGAACAGAACATCACAGTGGGGTATGATGGCCAGTCCTTCGCCGAACTTGTTATCCCCAATGCGCCGTGCACAACCGACGTTCAAGCACGCATCATCCATCTGACGTTCTCCAACATTCCTTTCGCTGTCTTCGGCGACCAGCACACAACGTTCCAGAACTTCATCGCGGCTACGACGACTGGCGGCACGCAAACACTCGCGTTGTCTGGTGCTGCCAACACCGCTGCGTCGACAGCAGTCGGAGTACTGAGTCTGACTGATATCGAATTCGCTGTTAGTTCGTCATTGGAGGGATTACAGGGTCTTACATCGAAATCTGTCACTGTCTCCGGTTTGGACGTGAACCATGGGTACAGTAGTTATCTGTTAATCAAGATTGATACTTCATTATATAATCCGAGGTAGGTGGTCTTTATCTGTTACCGAAAAGTTGATGCTAATTGGGGTTTTTTGACAGCAATTTAACGATTGGTAAGATCAGTGTTTCGGGGATGGGCTTGATTTTAACATACTTCAGGTACTGGAGACGTGTCGTTTACGCTACAGTTTGAGTGAGTATACCTGATGTAGCCTTGCACGGTACTGACGCGCACTTGTAGGAACGAGAACATTGGCTTTGCTGACTTGGTGAGTCGTAAGAAAGGTGGTTCATGGGAGCCCCACTAACACACATGTAGAGTCATCTGGTCATCCAACCTGGTCAGATTTCCTACGCTACAGGTACATATCGTGTTTGTTGCATCATTATTAGATAACACCTCACTTCCTCAGATGTGTTGTATTCCCCGCAAGGAAGTGCAGAGATCGCCGCAGGTCAGGCAATGCTGGAAAACTACCTACAAGGTGTCAACTCCAGCACGACCATTTTCGGAACGACGGACTCGACACCGATCGACTCGCTCAAGCTTGCCCTATCCGAAATCAAGCTGTCTCCGGTCACCATCCCAGCTCTGCATCAAAACTTGATTACCACTGCATCTCTTGAATTTCCTGTCGATATTGTGCAGTCCGGCGTTGCAACGACCACTTTCGCGCTCTCGAATCCCTTTACAGCAAGCATCAACCTACTGAAGGTCAGCGCAAAGGCGACGTTCAATAACCTCACTGTTGGCTCTATCAACAACGTTGATCGATCGTCTGATCCAATCTCTGCACCTGGACATACCAATGTCACATCTCCGTCGTTGCCGTTCGAGTTTAATTTGGACCCATTCACGGTTATTGAAATGATCTCTGTCTCAGCTGAGGAGCATGGTGTGGACCTTGGACCCTTGACGGAACTCTTCCAGCTAGTTATTGATAACCCAAGCTATAAACCTCCTGTCTGTTCTGTGCGCATGCTTTTTCTTGTTGGCTGACTTATTGACAGGTTAATACCTCCGTCGACGTGAACAACCCGACATGTGTCAGGTGAAACTGCTGTTGAATGTGTCAGGTGAATAGGTTACTGAACTGCGACGTAGCGGAAAGCAATTCGACGTTGACGACGCGATTCTAAACGCATTGAAGGGTCTCCAAGTTGACCTCGCAGTTGACTCCTCTGTGAAATTGGATGACTGTGAGGTATATTTCCTGTCACGCATAGATGTAATCTGACAGTGAAGCAGATCTTACTGACCTTTCCTTCATCCAAAAAGGGGTGACTGCGAATGCAAGTAGATTTGGCTCTGTAGTCCATGTATTGGACACTTATTATATTCCGTACAGACCGATCGGACTGCGCTGTACCTCATCGGGGCGGTAGCGGGGCCCATCGCCCAGGACCTCGTCACCGGTGCTAGTCTATTATTCACTGAAGCGAATATAACGTATGTGCGAACTTCTCCTGATGATATGGTAGCTGACGAACAGCGCAGAAACATCTCGAATGACGGCTTCGACCTGGAACTGCAAGGGTCACTCACCAACGTTGGACCCCTCGATGCTCTCATCGAGTTCGTGGAGCCATTGACGTGCGCGTATTCTAAGGGCACATTATAATAGTATATCTGATATGTCGTAACAGCGTAACCTGGCAAGGCCAAGATATCGCGACAATCACTCTTCCTACCGGTAAGTAACCTGTGACTGGGTTGGTTGGCGCAATCCTCATAATTGTCAAGTTTGTTCTGCCGCCAATACTGGTGTTCCCGATTACAGGCCGTCGGGGACATTAACTATCACCGACCAAACTTCGTGAGTCATACACCAGCTGGAATGGCCAAAACCAATCCCCCCCTAGGTTCACCGCATATGTCACCTATTTATTGCATAATCCAAGCTTTGAATGGACAATATCAACTTCGAAGTTGAGGTTGACAGCCTTAGGAACGATCTTTGACAACATCACCTTAAACAAAACTATTTCATTGAAGGCGTTTAATAATCTCCCGGGAGTGACCATCTCTAACTTCCAGTTACCGTCAGACGATCCAGCAGGAGGTATCACAATCAAGACGGATTCTTTAATTCCTTCCCCGGCTCGTGCGTGTATATTTTCTCCCGCATGGAAACTGATAAACTTTGCACAGAGGTTGGTATCGACCTTGGTATGGTCGGGTTCCAGGCTTACTTTGAAAACGCCTTGATCGGACGTAAGCCAAATTGTTCTTGTCACTGACTTTCTCGGAATTGACTTCTTGCAGCATTATTGGCCAGCGACCTTGTCCTCGCTCCTCAATCACAAGTCACCACCCACCTCACCGGACGCATGATTCCGCAGAGTGGCAATGGCCTAGCTGTAATGGGCCGACTTTTCTCCGAGTACCTTGCCGCTGACAACGTCACACTGAGCGTTGTTGGCGACACCGTACAACCCACTGGAACAAGCGCGCCAGTGGCATGGCTGAGCACTGCTTTCAAAACTCTGACACTCGATGTTACTTTACCTGGCAAGAAATTCGATGTGAATTCAAGCCTCATGATCTGAGATACATACTGATGACTTTGATTTCTGCAGATCATCCAATCTATCACACTGTCTGACCTCAGTGTGACTATTGAGAACCACGACGAGGCATTTGCACCCCTGTCGGGGTCAAACAACACAGTAGCTGAATACAAGAACCCCTTCGGGTTCTCCCTTCAGGTCATTCAGTCCGCCGTGGACATAACCCTTATTACCGGAAACGTCCCCGCCGCAGAGGTTGTCGACTTTCTTCCCTCGGAGGTTCGCGGCTGACAAGCTTGGTTGATTGCACAGTTGAATTTGCCACTCTCCAACAACGTTGGCGGCGTCTCCACAGGCAACGCGGTACCGCTGCCGATCAGCTTCCACAACGTTCCGTTGCGGTCACTTAATAACGGAGCCTTCGAGGCAATGTTCACGCAGGTCACTGATAAGGACTCGGCAGCGCTTGACCTCAGCGGAACTGCCAATGTGACGGCCAAGACTACCATTGGTGATGTACCCATTTCTGGCATTCCGTTTTCTGTCTCGTCCAGTCTTAAGGGTACGCCATCGATGTTCAAAATACTGTAGGTCCATGGCTGATACCGTGGTATTTTGCTTAGGGATCAATTCGTTTGGAGGAACGGCCACCATCCGCAACGTATCTATCAGCGGGAGTGGAGGAAACGGCGGAGACGAGTATATTGTTTCGCCGCTCACCACGGTCTTGCAGAATCCATCCAATATATCGTTGTCTACTGTCGACATTAAGCTGCCAGTCTACTACAAGGATGTGATGATAGGTCGTGCGGCATTTGATGTCAGTAATGGCCGGGGTTGTCTCACTTCAGAGTGCTGAATCATTTCTTATAGCTTTTCGACTTGGTTCCTGGAGAGAATTCAATGAAAGGGGAGTTCCACTACGAACCCGCTGATGCGAATGATACTGTTGCGCAGAGCTTCTTGACGGACTTTGTGCAGACCGGAGATAGCCTCCCACTTGTTGTGAAGGGCGATACTGCAAGCTCTCCATTCGCATCTCTCCAACCAGCATTGGAAGGCGTATCCCTTTCGACAAGTGTCCCTGGTACATACATCTGAAAGGTGTTGACGAGATACTCATACTGATCCTTTGGTGCAGGGCTGAACGTTCCTCCTATCATCACCCACATATACGCAACGATCTCTCTTGAAACCCTGATCACGAACGAGATCGACGCCAGTTTCGATGTGAGTGTCCCCAGGTGTCCCCCTGCAGGATGACAGGATGAGAGCGTGTGACGATGAATTTATACAGATTTATAATCCCTTTGATACCGACCTCGTCATCGAGTTCGTTCAATCAGATGGTGTGGTGAACGGGGAGATATACGCCCACTTTGACCAGGCGTTCACCAACTTTGTCATCCCCCCGGGTCAGACGGGGAATAGTGGGAAGTTTGGGCATGTGAAGCTCGTCAAGGGCGCCTTGGCATCGCTGGGAATCATCCCTCTGGGCTACTTGGATGCTCATACGGTGGATACCATTAGGTTCGTCGCGCGATTTGTCTTGGTGATGTGGTCGGCTTACTTTTTGGATTCATACAGGATGGGTGTTAACGGTTACCGAGTCCCGTGGATGCATGTCAACCAGGAGCATGTTGCAACTACGTATGACTTGGGGCTTTTGTCACTTGGAGACCTAACGTCGGCTGCTCAGTCCATACTTTCGCCACTCACGTCTGGGGTGGGATTGGCGACGAGTGGCTTGGCTGCTTTAACCAGTAAAGCGACCAGTCTTCCGACTTCCATTCCTTCGGCTTTGGTGAGTGGCATATTGTATTGGACTGCTTGTACGATGGGCCACCTGACCTTGGCATCATTCTATGTAGCCCGCCCTGCCTACCGGCAACCTATCTTTATTATTGCCATGAGTACATACTGCTGTGCTGGATCCTCTACGAGAATATTGTCCTTTCCTATTACACAATTTATCAATCAGTTATTTCTATTCTCTTGATCTGGCCAGCTTGATGCTATTGCTCTTGTCCTTCTGTGGCGGTGATCGGCATTGCAACCTTTGACATGTGTAAGATCCGGGGCCGAGATCTGACCTTGAAATCCACCTTCGGAGCTTCGGCAAAGGAAATGGTGGTGAGCGTGACCGTCGACAACAAGTCGGGGTGAATCGGAAAGGAGGTTTGGGTTTAGCTGTCTGGTATTTGTGTCTGATTATGACATTTGTTTCAGCGGAAATTTTCGGGAGTGAGCTGTCCGGGGTGCGATGGGATGAGGCTCGGACGGTGGTCAGCCACTCCCAGATCTATAAAGCCCACTGCACTCTTCAGAGCTAACCTCATCTCGCTCCGACCTCCAACGCCTCTCCACCAGCATCTGCGTACCGTAAGTTGTCCTAGTATTCCCACACCCCCCCGCAAATCCCAGCCCTGTGCAACCCGGATCGACGTCTCTGACCATTCCTACTCATGAACCTCGTACTCACAACCTTGTCGATCATATCAGGTTCATCGTCACCCCGCAATCATGGTTCTAGTACCCCACCAAACCCCCTATATTACCCCGCACATCCTTCACCGCAACTATGCTCAGTCACACGACAATGAATCCGCGAATGCATGTATGTAACCTCACTTCAGTCAACCTGCCATCCGTCTAATAAACACATAGTCATTGGCCGTGACCTCGACTACTTCTCGCATGCTGGCTTTGACATGACTCGTATCCAGCTCATGCGCAATGCGTCTCCCGCGCAGTTGTATGAGGATGCCATCAAGAACGAAGGCGCTGTCGTATCCTCGTCTGGCGCTCTTATCAACTTCTCTGGTAAGAAGACTGGCCGGAGCCCCAAAGACAAGCGTATCGTCTACGAAGAAACTAGTAAAGATGATATATGGTGGGGCTCTGTTAACATTAAGATGGACGAACGTCAGTTTTCATTCAGAATTTGAAAACCCTCGCTCATTGGTGCTATCTAGACACGTTCGAAATCAATCGCGAACGTGCCATTGATTACCTTAACACTCGTGACAGTGTCTACATTTTCGATGGTTTCGCTGGAGTGCGTGTCCCCCTTGTATTCTCCCCCTCCGATTGCTCACCATAGTCTAAATTAGTGGGATCCAAAGTACCGCATTAAAGTCCGAGTAATCTGCGCCCGTGCCTACCATGCACTATTCATGGTTCGTTACACTGCATTATCGACCAAATATGTGGATGCTAACAATTAAGGTAGCACAACATGCTTATTCGCCCCACCGAAGAAGAGCTCGCCAATTTCGGTGAACCAGACTTCATCATCTACAACGCCGGCCAGTTCCCTGCCAACCGTTTTACGCAGGGCATGTCATCCACCACTTCCGTCGAGATTAACTTTAAGCGGATGGAGATGGTCATCCTTGGTACCGAATACGCGGGAGAAATGAAAAAAGGTGTTTTCTCCGTCATGCATTACCTGCAACCGGTCAAGTTTGGCCAACTTTCCCTCCATTCTTCCGCCAACGTCGGTATGGAAAAGGGTGATGTCACCCTTTTCTTTGGTCTCAGCGGTACCGGAAAGACCACACTTTCTGCGGACCCTTGTCGCCTTCTTATTGGCGACGACGAGCACGTCTGGTCGGATGCCGGTGTCTTCAACATCGAAGGTGGTTGCTATGCCAAATGCATCAACCTCTCGAGGGAGAAGGAGCCCGAGATTTATGATGCAATCCGCTTTGGCTCTATCCTCGAGAACGTCGTATACAACCCTCAAACGCGCGTACCCAACTATGATGACACCAGTATCACAGAGAACACACGATGCGCGTACCCGATCGAGTACATCCCAAACGCCAAAATACCATGCATCGTCAACAGGCAACCTAGTAATATTATCATGTTGACTTGCGATGCATTCGGTGTGCTGCCTCCCATTAGCAAGCTATCACCTGAGCAAGCAAGCTACCACTTCCTTGCTGGCTACACCTCGTGAGCTCTAGTGTTCCCGACGCTCACCTTGCGCTGAATCCGTTTTTCAGCAAGACACCGGGAACTGAAGACGGTGTTCTTGAACCAATCCCCACCTTCTCCACCTGCTATAGTGCACCTTTCATCGTACTCCATGTACGTTTTAACCTGCTCATGTTCCGACGATGCTGATGGTTTGTCTGCAGCCTTCCCGCTATGCCGACATGTTGGCAGAACGTATGTCCCAGCACAATGTCTCTTGCTGGCTCGTCAATACTGGTTGGACTGGTGGCAAATTCGGTACTGGGAAGCGTTGCCCCTTGCGTTACACCCGTCGCATTGTTGATGCCATTCACTCTGGGGAGCTCCTCAGTGCCGAATACGAGACTTATGGTGTCTTCGGACTGCAAATTCCAACCCGCATCGAAGGTATACCTCGTGACCTCCTTAACCCAAAGTTGGCCTGGGCCGACAAGGAGGCATTCGAGAGAGAAGTGCGCAAGCTCGCAGGCATGTTCCGGAAAGCATTCAAGTTGTACGAGGGGGATGTTAAAGAGTGCGTCAAACTGGCGGGCCCGATGTTAGATTAAGCGCTATTCCTTTGGGGTATATAACAGACATCACAGAACATGTAGACTAGACAATTCTTCCTCACTAACCTAAGCCAGTCTATCTCATAAAGCTGAAATTATATTCTGGGACCCACTATTGTCCTTTTCTTTTTCCAATTCTATTCTTGAGTTTCGCCCTTTTATTCCTGACCCCGTTGAAGAGGTTGAGCGCTCTCTTCCCTGCGCCTAACGATCTGCATTTCCCACAGACTTGGACAACCAGGTCCTCCAGCGCTTCGCCCTCCCCATTTTGGTCCTCGGGAAAGCACGCTAGGCGTACAGTTTCCATGTCCTCTTTTCCTGTACAGATGTGGTCATCCCACCAAGCACTAGCGGATGAATGGTCCTCGAGGCCGCGGATTACGATGATGAGGGGATGCTTTTTTCTCCCATACAAACCGTAAAATCTACAGAGCATTAGTCTCTGGACTTCGGTGGACTGCTCGATATCCATATAGAAGATGAGGAGATCCGAGGAGCACTTCGTTCTGGCACGCTTCTCTGCCAGCTGCTGGAAGGTAACCCTTTCGAAGTGATAGAGTCGACTTTGAATAGCAAGCGTACTTGACTGCCACACCCCAGTGATGCTTCCAGCAATCCGCGTCGTGTTTTCGGAAGGTGGGATCACCGAGTCGCAAACGATGATGTGACGTGCTGAGCGGCGGAAATACTTTGGTATTCTGTAAGGCCCCTGGTTCGGCGGACGCGGTGGAGGCGCGGGGAGGTTCTCCTGTTTCCGCCCCTTGTCCGCATTGCTCTCCTTCCTTACTCTGCGGATTTCTTCATTCATGGTGGGCCGCCCGGAGAGACAGTTTTTCAGGATAAGTTCGTGGACGATCTCCTGCGACTCTATGTAGCGCCCCTGAAATGATTCCGGCAGGTCATCTTCTGGTATGGTCGTGATGCAAGCGTGATCGTCAAAATTTACGTTCATCCGAGCCAGCTCCCCTTCGTTTTTGATCCACCAGTCATTCATGCATAGATTTCTCTCCAGACCCGTGACGATGATGGCTATTGGTACGTCTGGAGGAATGGATTGGCGGATGGTCTTGTAGTTGTTCTGAAGGGCTCGCGTGATGCGCCATCCTCTGGTGCAAAACAAGAGGAGATGTATTCCCCCTGTTTTACTGATGTCACGGAGGAACGCCCTTAGCTTGCTCCGAGCGGCCGAGGAGGTTATGGTTCCTCCGAAACCCTCATCGAGGCCTGGTGTGTCCCATATCTCGAAAGAATCCTTCCCAATCACTGCATCGTAGTTCTGGATTTCAGATGTGCATCCCAAGAAGTCATCTGATACCCCTGCGATGCTTCGGTTTACGATGAGGTTGATCAAGGAGCTCTTTCCGACCCCTGTTTCGCCTGCTAACACAACGTTGCGCTGACGCGGCATGAATCTTGTCTAACGGTACGATGCAAAGTGAGTCAGGATAGCTTCACAACCATCGACGTGCTCACCTCAGCTTCTTCCCGAAACTGGTTCATGTAGGGGTTGCTCGATGTACTCATTTGTGTCCACTAGCACAATGTGGATCGTCCCGTATCTGTGCGCTAAGTGAGCTTTCTCCTTGCGTGACTCTGAAAAAGCATGGATTTACACAGATTTTAAGACGACCTTTTGAGAAGCAAAAGGGTATGGGGGGGAAAGAGTCCCTCTTCTTTGCTGTTCCCAGTCGACCAGTTCATGGATATCTTACTGCCAACTTTCGCTACACTGCTCTTGGTCTGATCCTATCAGCTGCTGAGGCCACCGCATCACGACCACAGAACAGGTACAGTAGTTCCGCGTGCCGAGCACAGGGGTTCCCTGGTGTTCCGCTGTCAAGGACACCCCGATGCCTGGTCGTGGATTTTTCCAATGGTAGGTTCGCAGGGCATTTACCCTCGCCTAGACTTTCCGCTTGGAACGCGTATTATGCATTCGGACCCTCGTGTCGTCCACCCAAGCCCTCTACCCTGTATGTATAGCTTTCGGATCCATTTACAGCAATCGGATACTAATTTCATCCGTTTCAGGTAAGCGCCCTTGGTTGGGCACATTTGCCTCGTTTTACACTGCATGTTTTAATAGTGGCATGGAAGGGCGTTGGTTGGAGCGCGTGGGGAGCAGCATACCCTCCACGCCTTACTCGGCGTGACTTCCTGCTTGCTGCATATTCCCCTCCGGACATGGTATTCCTTCTCTGCGTGAAGTTAGCTGGTCCTGCTCAGTGCGGTATACTGTTCTTGACGCGTAAGTCACCTCCAGTGCCAACTAGTTACAGTCCCTGGCTGACATTTCATAGTAGAGCACACACCAGAAGTACACCAGAAGCCTCTACATGCCTATACTCACCAGGTCCGTCTAGTCCTGTAAGCATTGACCGTCTCGTTCACTTGCGCAGGGCACACAAATCAATGGGACCCTATAATATCGTAATCTTTGGAGAAAGCGGCTCTGGAAAGAGTTCACTGGTGAACCTGATTACGGGCAGTCCTTATGCAAAGGTGTCCCCGGATGCCGAGGGGTGCACCACACAATGCAAGAAGTACACCTTTTCTCAGGACGCCGCCCAGTATTATCTGTGGGACACTCCAGGCCTCAAGGAACCTCGGTCCAAGGTGAAGGATCAAGCGCCGGTAATAGCAGAGTGCTATAGCCTTGTGCGATATCTCGCTGACCACGGCGGAGCCAACCTCCTCGTTTACTGTATCTCCGGCATGAAGGATGTCCAAGTTCCCTCAGTACCTCCGTCGACGCTGCAGAGCCATTACAGGCTATTTCACGAGATTTTTTTCCGCGGTGTGCCGCTCATAATCGTCGTTACGCACCTCGATTCAAAAGAACGAAGGGAGGAATGGTGGAAGACAAACGAGGAAAGGCTCAAACACGTGGAGATCTCAATTTCAGGACACGTTTGCGTAACGGCTTGCGAGACCTCTGACAAAGAATCGGCGACGGACGTCCGGCGGATGTTGCTAGAGAAATGCTCCAGGAAGTCCCGTTGGCGGCCAAGTCTGGTCTTGGAGGGACTCAGATTGAGCAAAGAGGCGGTGAAATCCTTGCCGTCCGTATCCCCTAGATGGGACATGACCATATCTGGGCACATTATGGCTGGTATGCTGACAGCACGCTGTGGCCTGGAAGGAGAGGAAGTTATGGACTTGGTGAAACGGATGCGAGCGCCTTCACGTAACGGAACTCCACCGCCCACTGTTGACGTTGACCAGCCTGAGTAGTCGAATCAGCGTACCGGAGCAACTTCGTCTCCAGTCGCACTCTCGACGAGCGAGGACTTAGTACCTTGATGTCCTTAGCATGCCTTCCTAATACAGATACATAGACACTGTAGAACCACCAGATTATGCGCTCAAATTCCAAGCAATAATACATCCACTCCCGCAGGATAAGTATTAGCCTACACCTGTTTTCCACATGATACTCGGCAAGGCATATGCGGCACTGGGACTTTGGCCCATGACAAGTTGATCCACTCGATAGTACCATCATCCATACCACGCAGCATATATTTCGTGGAATGAGTCTAGTTGTGTAGTCCCCACAACCCATGTAGACAAACGCATCATATCTACGGATCAGGGTAGAAACATGCGGAAGTTCCAGAATCGTTTCATACATCTGAACAGCATCTGTCGCGTAGTATTTCATACAGGAAGCTATGACAAATTGGAGGCGTCACCGTGAACATATGTAGTCGTTGAATGAAGCACTGAAGAGGCATGTGCGACACAGCAATTCTCTTCAGACGCACCGCTGTGAACGAGTAACTTTGATCATGGCCTCCGTGATATTATCGACAGCAGGAATGAGGCGGGGTTCCTCGATCTAACGGCGTTCCGTACTGATGGTCCGACAGGGTTAGTAGTGGGTGGATTGTTGCCGGATTGTAGTTCATGGGGGCGACAATTCCCAGCTATCAAGTCGCGAACGGCGCGCCGAGAAGATTCGCGACGTGCCCTCAGTGCCGCAGTGTCACCAGGATCATCGGCTACTGTCGTTACACATGCATGGCCAGCGAAAACCATGCCTAACCTCCCCAAATCCCCTACATTTCTTTGCCACCAACTGTCCATTTCTCCATGTACGTTTTCAAGGCAAGTCGCGATAACCACTACCGGGACGGACCTCTTGCACACCGAGGAGTAGAAAGTTTTATAGTTCCGAACGAGAGCGTGTGTTGCCCTCGACCCACGCACACAGTAGACCAGAAGGTCTAATTCACCTTTCTTGTGTAACTTTGAGAGAAAGCATTTCAGGTTCCTCTCCGCAATGACTGCGTGTATTCTGTTGAATGTCGCACCGTCAAGACCAGCGGTGTCCCATATCTTGAACTTCCGATCAGCGATGGTCACCTCGTAATCCTGGTTTCGCTCTGTGCATGCATCTACGTCTGAGGATGTCTTTGCTCGATGCAATCCAGTGATCAGGTTGATGAGTGAGCTTTTCCCGACGCCAGTTTCTCCAAAAATGACGACATTATAGGCGCGGGTATCCTAAGGGTCATGAGTCTGAACACTGCACCGGGACATGTATTAATAGAAATATAACGAACATGTCTCGACGAGGAGCATGATGGGTCGGTCTTTCTAGTGAAGAAACCTGCAGGTGACATTCAGGAGTCTTTTCTTCTGGTAGTAGGATATATAAGACATCGTACGACTTGCTGTGCTTCTATGACTTACAGCAGCAGTTGCGATGTTCGAAAGGTGGAGGGTGAAACGCGCTTTGGTCCGCGAGTGAACCACTAGGCAAGGAATGGCGCTTCCCTGGAGCTGGGATGGGTCGTAGTAGGTGTTGATGCATCGTGGCCAAGCTATGGGCAATTGGTAGATATTCAATGAATACACGCCTGACCAACACAACCACTGCGGTCTATCGGCTGGTGTCTGGCCAAAGGGTTGCCATTGCACTTGATCATCATCACTACAGCGGAGTGCTAGCCATGTTCACTCATCCAAGGCCGTATCCAACTAACAGAGCGCGTTGCGAGACACGACCGAAATTCCTCAAGGTTCTTCAGTACGATCTGCACCAGAAACTCTCCACCTTGTAGGGTATCGAATCTTGATACAAACACCGTGCAGCCTCGTGCAGGGCCTCCCCACACGCCGTGTGCATGCGGCCTGGCTTTTGTCCAGCGCTCCTTCATCAACTCCCTTCATCACCTACCGTTGACCCCGACTTGTCGTGGTCGAAGACATCGATACTGTGAGCAGTCTTATAGTCTCCAAGTACCCATAACACTGCGTCTAGATACAACAGAAGAACAGTGTCCAGTAGTTGAGCACATCTGTACCTCTCGGCTCGAGTACTGCACCTCCTGCACTTCCCATCTCGAACACATTTGCGCCTTTTGGTTCGGTCATGCCTGTGTCTCACCCATCTGCACTTCCTGCCTCGAGAAAAACTCCATCTCCCCCTTCCCTCACACAGAACCAACAGGTGTCAGATCCCGTAGTGGCTGATCCCTCGACAAACCTCGAAACAGTAAAGTAATTCACAGAGGTCATTTATATGATCTCATCCATTCCATATAGCCACCACCCACCAACATTGTCCTTTTCGGCGAAACTGGTGTAGGAAAGAGTTCTGTCATCAATCTTATCGCGGGGAAACCCATCGCAAAGGTTTCTGCCGATGTCGATGGGTGTACGATGGCATCAACAAAATATGTCATTCCTGTCGACAATGCATCATACACTATTTATGACACCGTTGGTCTGGAAGAACCTCAGATGGGCGTCAATGGTTATTATGCCGCCATCGAGAAGGCTTACGACCTCATTCAGTCCCTCGACGCTGGTGGCGTTCATCTCCTCCTATTTTGTCTGCGCGGGGGGAGGATAACTGCTACAGTGCAAAGCAACTACAGGCTGTTCCACGAGTTTCTTTGCGAGAAGCGAGTGCCAATTGCACTCGTCTTCACTGGCCTCGAAAGAGAGGAGAGGATGGAAGCCTGGTGGACCAGAAACGAGGGGAGCATCAAGAAGTACGGAATCCGCAGCGTTGCTCACGCCTGCATCACCGCTGTTCAAGATCCTGATGATCCTGGTCAGGCTGCCAAGTATGAGGAGTCGAGAAAGATTGTTTTGGACCTTTTAAGCAAGTGCACGAAAGATGGACCGGTGCTCATGGATAAAGAAAAGTCGCTCGCCACGCTCATTGCGCTCATGGCGACTTTGGTTTCAAATAGGTTTCGCCCGAAACGAAGAGA
>Ga0307518_10000814_pt1 | contig 23402 bp, 13 predicted proteins | sample 25_EM_MG_FD_203889 | JGI IMG/M metagenome (GOLD analysis project Ga0307518, IMG submission 203889) | Populus trichocarpa ectomycorrhiza microbial communities from riparian zone in the Pacific Northwest, United States - 25_EM | ecosystem: Host-associated > Plants > Roots > Unclassified | place...
ATATATATATATATATATATATATATATATATATATATATATATATATATATATATATGTTAGTTGGAGAGTCCATATATATTATTCAATATCAGGCACCCTACATCGAAAGAGAAATTAAAGTTAGTCATTAATGCAAACATATTTAAACTTACTATTTCAAAAACTGAGTGTCCAGCATTAATTTGTCAAAACTAATTAAATAAATCACTTGGCATGAACATGACCATTCTATACGTGTAAAATATCTCTTATTAAGAGATAAGGAGCAGGAGAATAAGATTTGAGATTTTAATTAGAGCATTTAATACTCGGTTTTGATAGGTTGCGTGTATAGATTATTTCACAAGCGGTGAGTTTTGAAAAAACCCGACATGATTTTAAATAAATGTACTTTGGACCTATAAATTCTGAATTAGTCGTGAACAAGTCAAATGACGTGCTTTCATCAATTTTGACCATGAAAATGTGATTAAAAAAACAGACCGAAACGGAGTCACTTTTCAATGATAGACTGGATACAATGAAACATATAAAGATAAATTAAACACAATCCCTGAAATACGTGAAGCTATTTTCTTGTTAATTAATTATCCAAGCATATCATGTGCTCGTCATTTTTATCCATGTTTCAACCGGAAAAGAAGAAGAAGAAGAAGAAGAAGAAACAATCACACATGGCGAGATGTGAATGTTATAAATTAAACTCTTCAAGGATCAAAGATTATCAGCTGATAGTTAGAAAGGCCCAAAATAAAATAAAAATAAAAAATGGGAAGCGGCCAATATTTCATGGCCTGGCTTCCATTGTTTTGTTTCAAAACATCTTCATCGTAATTATGTTACTTAGAGGTGTCTTTCGAAGGAAAACCACCTCGTTATGAATCTATGAATTTAGGTGCGCACATGATTCACTTAAAATTCAATGGAAAAGAGATATAATTATCTTAACGAGTGTTTTGATGTGTAAAAACTAGTATGAGAATACTTTTTTAATTCTTTTGAAAAAAGGTGCCTTTCAATTTGTTAATAGAAAGCACTCGACGACATGATTGTAGTAGTTGCTTGCACGGCTGTTTCAATAATCAAATATAGGTAAACGAAAGATGATGCCTTTGATAAGATCGGCATCGGTATTGAGATTTAATTGGAATAATTAGGAATAATATTATTTGGAATTACATATAATTACAGTCATGGGTATTAATTGGAACTTTTAATGGCTGTTTGGATAGATGGATCAAATAACTCATTAAATGAATTATCTAGTAGGTGGTCAGTGATAAGAATTTAAGATTAAAGAGTTTGTTTTCTATGTGATTTTAGGTTCGAGTCTTGTAGTTGCTAATATGATAACTACTGGAGATTTATATGATTGTTAACTTCAGGATCTGTGGAATTAGTTGAGATACACGTAAGCTAATCTGAACATCCACATTAATAATAATAAAAAAACTCATCAAATGATTAAATTGATTAGGAAGCTGATTAAAGAGATGACGTGTTACTTGCTAATTGCTAATTATGGATGAGACGCTCACCTTTTCAACATTTAATATTTATTCAAATGATTTATAAAAGGAATAAGTTTTTTAAGTGCTTGCCATAAAAGTATAGAACAAACAACATAGTCAAAATTAGACTTGCTTTTCTAGGTTTGACCTTCGTAAGACAAAAGGAATATCCCAGCCACCAAGTTAAGGGATTTCTTGAATGTTGCGTGTCCGAAAAATAGTTAATCATTAGTCCATTGATTTGTGTTTCACCGTGGTTTTTTTTTGGAACATAAAAAAATATTAAAATTTTGTGAGAAATTTTAAACGGTGTGATGAACCAAATCAAAATCAATTAATCATAAAAAAAAACTAAAACAAAACATACTATAAATCCAATTTGAAATATATCAAAAATTTCATACTATAATATATTAAAGTGGCCCAATCAATTTAAGTAAACTTGTTATAATTTTGAATCATGAGATCATGCAAAACAAATTTTGAACAAGTTAATTCCATATAAAAATAAACATCATAAAAACAAATTTAAAATGAACTAAATGCTTGAATTTTTTTATTAAAATAATATTGAGATGATAACATATTAGATTAATCTGGATGTTGTGACTTAACCATTCAAAATCATAACCCAAGTTATGGAATCAACCAAGTTTAATAAATTATTTTTTTAAATTTATTTTTGACTTGAATATAAAAAAAACTAAAATAAAAAAAAGCTCAAAAGAAAAGTCCAGACATGCGAGCTTGGTAAACTAGTGTGTCTAAGCCTTATTTTATTATTTTTATATCTTTCTAAGGGTTGGATAACCTGTCGACCATATCTTTTTTTTTGAAAAAAATTATAATTAGATGACATGTCATCTGCTGATGTAGACGATATGTCGTCTATTTGTTTAAGTTTTGTCCACTACTGTGGTAACTGAAAAATCAAGACAAATTATATTTTTGCCCTAAAACCCCATTTTTTCAACTCATTTTAAAATTAAAAACACTTTATAAACACAAATAAAACATCTATAAACCAATTTATCAACCTCAAAAACTAAATAAACGGTCCAAAAATAAACAATCAAACCAGGTAAAAAATTTCTTCCTCAACATCGATATGCTTTTCATGCAATATTGAGCTTCTAAACAACTATTATTAAATTTATTTTATCGAATAGAACCCGTTGATATCAAGTTTAAACATTTTAGTGATAAGAATAGGTATCAATAATAGTTTTTTTTATTTATACTGGAATCCAATGACTCTTTTTTCTCATAAACTAACTAAAAATAATAATAATAAAGTCTTGTATGAAAATTGAATTGTTGATAATTAGAGAGACCAATTATTTATTAACCGAAAAGGAAAGGAAACCAAACTAAACTTCTCAAATAAAGTTTGAAGTTGTCAAATATTTTTTATTTTTTTTCATTTTGGTTATTTATCTTTTAATTTCATACTTTTTTAAAAAATAAAAAGCAATTCAGTTTGTACTAAAAAAACAATTGAAAAAAAATAGTTTGATGAACAAATTTTTTTTTTTGAAAAAGATAACTAATCAACAATGAGATATGAAACTATACACAGTAAATCATAAACAGTCAAATCAATACATCTCTTGATTTGTTTTGTAATTAATTTCACTTTGAATTCTTCAACATCATCTTCGGCTTAGTTTCTAAAAATCATATTTTGCTTCCTTAAATCAAATCGAGTAGCGTATTAATCAAATCATCCCAGGTTGTTTTACGTTATCATTATCTGAAATTTTTTTTTTGACATTAAAAAAATTTAGCTGGAAGCGTATCACCATCGCCTATCTAGCTAGTTCTATATCCATTGCAAGAGGAATTCTTAGTTTTGAAACAAATAAAAATGTGAATTTCCTGGTGAACTAGTCTTCATTTGCTTTGGTCCTTGCAATTCCAAGACTCGAACATATCTACCAATCACGAATATATTATTAACCGATTTACTATGTAATTCCGATACTGACAAGTTGTTCAATTTTGGAGATTGGGATGGTTCCTGTCAACTGGTTGTCTGCAAGGTCCAGCCAGTAGTGATTGGAGAGTTTACCTAGCGAAGGAGGGATTCCACCAAGTAAGTTGTTTTGTTTTGAGATCCTCGTAGAGAGGGTTAGTTTTGAAAGAAGCGAAGATATAGCATCTCTGTTGATTCATGTATTCATAATTGTTGCAAGTTTAACAACTCTTACTCGATGGATAGCTCAGCAAGATTGCCTAGCTCATCTGGAATACTATCACTGAAACCACAACAAGCAAGTATTCTGAAAAGTTGCAGGAAAGACACGTAAAATGCAATTGCTTTGATATTTTCAAGGAAGAAGGATATAAGCCGGCTGGCCATGTAGAAAATTGGATATTTCATCTCACAGGATGTGCAAGTTTTGCAGTTCTCATAACCGTGGAGTGAGAGATCCTGTAAGGTTTGGGTTAAATGACAGGTCCCTGAAACAAAATAACCTCAAAAGCTTAAATATAAAGATTTTGAGATGGATTTTTGCACGCATCGGACCATTTGTGAAAATATGTATATTTTGATGATTCTTAGGAACTTGCCAAGGCAGAACTACATTTTAAATCGCTTATAAAAAACTTGTTCCTGTGAGTTAGAAATAGAAAAGTTACAAGGATCGATCTCAATTCGGTCAGTTCTCCAATGTCACCACTTACATTCCCTTTAAGGCTTATGGTTGATAACGTACCCTGAATGTATAAAATTCTTACTGGTGATCAGAATGGTCTTGCTGTAGATCAATTATTAGAGATGATGGATATAATAATAAGCTACTGATCATGAGGAGGAATTCAGTACTGACAATGCAGTGATCCTTGAATTGTCGCAGCAACTCCTACCGAGCGATCTCCGCAGGGATCATCAGACTGGTACCATCTTGGTGGTGTATTTTCCGGCTGACTCTTGAGGGATTGGAGTGCTGCCGCTGCAACACCACACAAAACCATTGTTAAAATCATAAACTAGTGGCTGTTGGTGCGATAACATGTAGTAGAAAATGAGATAACCCTATTACAGAACATCACTCCTGGCTAGCTACAACTTCTGAAAACTACCAGAAAAATATCGATGGCAATCATTTTTAATAACAATATCAAAGAAATTAAATGAAGTTAAAAGAAGAAGAAGATGGAGGAAGGAAAGCTGTTCAATTACCATCACCAGGGTCTGTGAGATAAATTCATGAAGAAAGAACAATATCATTATTGAATAAGCTGCCAAATTGGTGTCAAGCTACTTCCACTACGTACAAAAACAACTATTAGTTTTCTAAAATTGGAACCAGCCTGGCCTCATCTCAATCCAAGGAACAATGAATGGAAGTACTTGTTCCCACAAACATACTTACTAGAATATGAACAATAATGATATTGTCATCATCGATCATCTCTTCTCCATGTCTCTTTAAATCATTATTAGTGTAAAACAGATTTAACTTGGTCATAGGTTTTGCAGTTTCCTCCGCCATTCCAACAACTATGATAATTATCCAGCTGTAGCATCGTTTGAACAGCCCAGTGGCAACGGGTTTTTTTTTTATTGGGTATTTTCTTTGAATGCCCATTTTTATTATAGTTTTCCATTAATGTTGTCCATTCTAATAGGCATGCAGTGATTTTATGGAAACGCAAATGCTTCAAAACCATCGACTTAGTTCACTAGCATCAAAGACCCCGTAACAACCATAAACATTAGGTTTTTTTGTGCAAACGATGTCAAAACATAACCCTTCCTTTCAATTCATTTCCCTAATGTTCCACATCGTTCTTGTAGAAAGAAACCATGACCAAATGGCATAAATGGTTACGGCCGTCAGTCTCAACTACTCTGTTTTCTCTGCTAATCTTTCTATTCATAAGTGGAGTGTTGAAGTCATCCACTACTCTTTTCGACTAAAAACCGATCCAGCCAGCTGTGGTGAATCTAACTTTGTAGACTTTCTTGCCAGAACAACAACAATCCGTGTTTTTTTTTATGTTAATTTAGCCAAAGTTAAATTACCTTGATTTAGATGGTAGCATATCTTATGTGGGTGGTTTGATATTACGCATAAGGAATTCTTGTGATGAGGATCTTTACAATGTTTGCCTTAGCCGATTTTTAATAGAGTTGAAAACAATCTTCCAGAAGACAAAGCCAGGAATCGGGTCTATTTATGCAAATTGTATGTTTTTTACAGTTCTTCTAATCTTCCCATAAGACAAGATTCTGGTCCAAAAGATAAGACTCGTAACATATTGTTAACGTTGGGATTACCTATTGAAAGCCAACTCTGATTCTTAATCTGGAGTTTAGGTAGTTCCTTTCTCAATGACAGCTGGCTTTCCTTCAGGAGATTTTTGATAGCTGTCAACTCAGCATCACTATATATCTCTCTCCACACTCATGAATGCCATGTTTATACTTTGCTTTGATACAACTAAATAATCACTCTCATGGCACCTTCTCGGCTATCTTTTCCCTTTCTCGTGTTCATTTTATGCACCACTTTGATGGTGACAGTTAGCCATGCTGCTCGTGTGAGGGAACTTGGTGAAGCAGAAGCTATAAGAAGAAATTTGTTGGATAATGGTCTTGGTCATACTCCTCAGATGGGGTGAGCTTATTCATTTACAAGTTTCGAATAAATTTATTCAGTATGCTAAAAAAGATGGTTATCTCATCACAAAATAATGTGGATTAGAGCATTTTTTATTTTAATTTTCCAACTTTTAGTTTGCGTGATTTAACCATTTTTTTATAAAAAAATTAGCTTAAATTAGCACCCAATTGCATATATTTTTGGAGGGAGGGTTGGATTGAAATACAAGAAACTGGACTGAAAAGGATGGGTAGAATAGGTGGCGGGTTTGAAATTTGTTATAAAAGCTTATTTTAGTCCCCTATAGTTTTTATCTATTAGGTAACCAATCCTTTTAATTTTTAAAAAATTAATTTTGATACCGAACTTTATTTTTCTTATTTTTCAATTCTTTTTTTGTGAGAGGAGAGAGAGGAAGTCGTTGAATTCCATCGTAGAGAGAAAAAATGATAGTTGGTGATGATTATGATCATTAAAATGATTAATTTTTGTATTAAATGGTTCTATATATATAATGAGGAGAGTTGAGAGTTGACCTTTTTTGACCTTGAAAGTGTCTAAAAAACAAGATATGAGCTTGGAAAGATTTTGGGTTTAGAGTTAATTTTGGATTTTGTGTCGATTTTTTTATGTTTTTAAAGGCTATGAATTGGTTTAACAAGGTAAAAAATGAGTTGAAAATGAGTTTGTTTGTAAAAAGAATCTAGGACCCATTTTCCCAACCATCATAGCGGCCAGATTTCAGGTGACGTGTCTTTTTTTTTAAATGATTGGGGGTATACAACATGACCCATTAACTTTTAAAAAAATAATAAAGGCTCGCGCGTGAGCCGTTGTTTGAACGGTCAGGCCTAGCAGCGCTTGACCTAATCTTTTTTTTTAAATGATTTTTTTAATTGATGCCTTATTTTCTATGTATTTTTTTAAAATAATTCTTTTGTTTATGTTTTAATTAATACCTCATATGTGTGATTTTTTTTCGCTTATTCAGCATTTTTTAGATTGTGGATATTTTTTAATAATATTAGGTTTGTTTGATTTTTAAAGAGGTTGATATGATTCCCTATGATTTTTTTAATTTTTTTTTATATAGATTAAATTTTTTAAAAAAAATATTGATTTTTTCATAAAATCTTTAATTTGTGCAGTCTTCCATGATATTGTTTTTCTTTTATTGTATTCAATAAATTTTATTGTGTGTTGGTTTCTATTACAAATTTATTTTGATTAATAAATTCATTAAACATAATCGGGTAAATTACCTGCTGCAATGTTAAATATCTTGATCTACATTTGTCTTTTAGTTTTTTTCAGTTTTGTTTTTGTTTATTGTTGATGATTTTTTTTTCATTTCTTGACACGATAATTATTGATTTGTTTAGTTAGATGTGTGCATAAATTTTCAATTTACATCTGATATTTTTTTATATATGTAAGAAAACACGTTGAAAAATTATGCATGTTTGATTTTTTTATTATGTTTTGATGTTTTAGATTCAATTTTTATTCTTATGATTTCTATTTTTTTTCCTTGACTCTTTTATGCTCGATTCATGGTGTTTTGTTTTTGTTTGCTTTTCTATCCACTGCTCTGATAACACATGCAACCTCTTTTAATTACCAAAATCTTAGATTTTTCTTATTCATTTTAAAACATTGATATAACATGAATATGTTTTTTTACATTGACAAAAAATTTACTCGTTCTGCAGCATTTCGTTGACCATTTATCTAGTTTTACCTCGAATTCAATCAAATAGTCCACTTAGATGGAACCTGACTTCCATTTTTCTGAGCCAATATTTTCTAGAACAAACTTTGTGTTGTATCTAATGAATTAAGGTTGGTGCAGATGGAACAGTTACAATCACTTTCCCTGCAAGCTTAACGAAGAACTGATTCGTGAGACAGGTACAATCGTGATGTCTTACAGCACACTATGTTTTTATTTTTCTTTTGGTCATGAAATACTAGCTTCTAATTTTGGTCTTGGTATAACGTAAGTTGTCATTGGTGATTTTGGCTGAATTTTGTCCTTTTTTCGTACAGCTGATGCAATGGTTTCGAGTGGAATAGCAGCTCTTGGATACAAGTATATTAATCTAGGTTAAAAATCTTCCTTTTCAACATAGAGGCTGAAAGCATTAGACAGCTACTGATTTTCTCTTATTAATTGGTGAACTAATATGTTCCTGTCCTTTAAAATTTTGATTTCGGCAGATGATTGTTGGGCAGAACTGAAAAGAGATTCCAAGGTACAACATTTTTAGGAAAATATTTCAAGTCGCTTGCTATTGTTTACATTTCTTACTGAATTTTTTTTTTCCGTAATTGTTATTTTACTGAGTTGTTTGGTTGTTTATATTCTACAACGTACTTACTGATAAACCTTTGCGTTTTGTGGGATTACAATATAAACACAATCCCTTTTGCCAGTATCCTTCTTCATTAGTTCTTAGTGCGGCAGCATAAATTTATCCGTGAAGGAGGGATTCTCTCTGTTGCTTGTGAAGTTTTTTTTTTCATAAAGCATCAGAGAATATAAGTCTTCAGTGAAATAATGTCTTTATATTTTGTTATAAGAATTTGAAAATTTTTATCTGCACCTATTATGTGCAGGGGAACTTAGTGCCAAAGAAGTCTATTTTTCCGTCTGGTATGAAGGCTCTAGCAGATTATGTCCACAGCAAAGGGCTAAAGATCGGAATTTATGGCGATGCTGGGTACTTGTGATATTGTTTTCCTTCTTTCACATTTTCTGAAGTTTGGTCAAGAAATCACAGTTGTGCACTGTGCAGCAAGGCCATACTTCGTGTTGACCTGATACTTATGCTAAAACAAGCAGATCAAATGAGTGCATGTGTATTGATGGGTCCGATCGGCTACAACGGAAAATATTATTTGACCTACTGAATCGGTTCGTCTAGTTTACGGCTTGATGTAAAACCAGTGTTTCTCTAAAGACCTAGATATACAGATCTGCCCCAAGTCACTAGGATATCTTAACTTTCTTCCACTAGGAAAGATAGGAGCTGCCCCAAGTTTGAAGCTGTATCCTCGCATTTAAGACTCCGAATCATGAGAGCATGCCAGAACACAGCGATAAATGTTGTAGAATTAATGATTAGAAAAGTGGATTGGCCTATGAAGTTTATAGCGCACTAAAGAAATGTTTATTTTTGCAGGACCCTGACTTGTGCCAAGACAATGCCAGGATCACTTGGTTACGAGGAACAGGATGCGAAAACCTTTGCTTCATGGGTAATTTTGTTTTTCCTTCAGTCGTTTTCTTCTTCATGATACAAAACCTTTTCCTTCAGGAAAGTTAAAAGACTTTGGCTTCTGCCTAGCGTGCGTCCGTCAAACCTCGTAAATATATCGCCATGACTGTTTTTTTATTTTTGGCTATTTTCTCAAGGGAATTGATTATCTGAAATATGATAATTGTCATAATAATGGGGTGAGCCCGCAAGAAAGGTACGTGGTACAAGTTCTGAAATCTGATGGAAAAAATGATCTTTCAAGATTAAAATAAGTGGTCTCTACCTATTCACTTCTTGATGACAGGTATTCAAAGATGAGCAAGGCACTATTGAGCACAGGCCGACCTATCTTCTTCTCTCTTTGTGAATGGTATATTACTGTTCCTAGCAATCTGTGCCGTGTTCATTTCCCTGAGAAATCTCCATACTTACCCTTTTAACAACGGAACCATAATACATTGGTATGCAGGGGTCAGGACAATCCAGCAACCTGGGCAGCTGGAATTGGAAATAGTTGGAGGACGACTGGAGACATCAAAGATACGTGGGATAGGTAAGGAGAGCATCTTATATATGAGATCCAAAGTGGAAATGAGCATTCACAATATCCCAGCGAGGGAGATAGATTTGGTGAATTTTAGGTAGAAATTATAAAATGGCCACTCTTTTGACAGCATGACATCCCGTGCTGATCAAAATGATGATTGGGCATCTTATGCTGGACCTGGTGGATGGAATGGTGAGGCTTGTTGCTCTCTTACTATCAGTCAACAACCAAATTGTTTTTTTTCTCTTGACAAGTTATGGCATCAAACATTTTGTTTTCTTATTTGTGACTGAGTTTTAGACCCAGACATGCTTGAGGTGGGCAATGGGGGCATGTCAACCGAAGAATACCGCTCTCACTTTAGTATTTGGGCTTTGATGAAGGTATTGGAAAAGAAAAGAAAAATGATTGTTAGTGTCATTGTTTCTGTAGCCGAGCAGTTAAAAGATTCTTAATGGTGAATAATTAGGCCCCTCTTCTTCTTGGGTGCGATATCCGCTCCATGGACAACGACACGTTTGAGTTGCTAAGCAATAAAGAGGTTATTGCAGTTAATCAGGGTAGGTTTTGGTTGTTTCTCTACTCAAATCCATTCCATTTATTAATCAAGCGTATGAGCTTTTGCTTCACTGCTATTCTTCCACTGACAGATAAGCTTGGACTCCAAGGAAAGAAAGTAAAGAAAACTGGAGATTTGGAGGTAGTGCTTTATGATTCATACACTGCGATTTTCATATATTATTTTTAAAAACTATATTTTATAGCTTTTCAAAAGTAATAACCTTTTCAAATGGACCCTTGGTATCCCTTTAATAATTAACCCCCTGAAAGGAAAGAAAACAAGCTTAGAGCTTACAAGAATAAAATTTAACGCCCTACTAAACACCCCTAGTATCATCTTAAATACCCCTAATACGGGGATGTCTGTACAGGTATGGGCTGGTCCTTTAAGTGGGAAGAGGATAGCAGCGGTCTTGTGGAACAGAGGATCATCAAGGGCTTCTATAACTGCAGATTTCAAGGACATTGGACTCAAATCATCAGCAGTGGTCAATGCTCGAGACCTCTGGGCGGTCTGACTCTAAGAATCCCTTTCTCACATTTTCATTGATTTTTGTTGGCAAAAAGAAAACTAATACCAGGGAACTTCAATTTGCAGCATTCAACAATGACTTCAGTCCGGCATCAACTTACAGTAACTGTTGAATCCCACGCATGCAAAATGTTCGTCCTCACACCACAGTAGCAAGCATGTTACACATAAATGGAATGTATTGCTTCATATAAAATATTTCAGAAAGAAAATATTCATATATATATATATATATATATAAGTGCAAAGAAATATGAAAATAGAATGATCCAAGTGAAGGATGTATATGAAAATATACATGGAACCAAACTGTTAATATACTTGATATGAGGAAACAGAAGAGGGTACGTAGAAAAAAAGTTCGAGGTGATTGAAACAATTGCAGTACCCAGTTTCAAGGTTCTAATCAGTACAGAAAGGTTGGAGTGGGCTTGGTCTTTTTACAAATGAAACAAAGTTTGAGATCTTGATCGAGGGGTGATAGTTACCCAGTGGAAAGAAGGCTTCGTCCATCGTGATTAGACTAAGGAAAGATAAATGCACTCACTTCTACCCTCCAATCTATTGCAGTACGGATAAATACTAATAGAACAGAAGAGGGAAATCCAGTTTCCTCTGTATAGTCTATGATTACTCGGTGTGGCCTTGTTTTCTAAAAAAAATTAATTTTTAAAATCATTTTTTATTATTTAATTGTTTTGATATATTGAGGTAAAAATAAAATTTTAAAAAATAAAATTTTAATATATTTTCAAATAAAAAAAAAACTTTATAAAACAATGCAAAGTAAAACACTATCTATATCCATAGTCCACTTGCCCAACATAAAGCTAGGCAGTAGAAAAGTAGAAACCAGCACGAAATGCTCCACGCATCTTAATTTCTTTTTCTTTTGATTCATTGATCCACGAATCTAATAATCTGTAAAGAATCCGAATTGGGTTCTAGCTGATAATTCGAAAGAAAAATAAAAAAATAACCCATGTCTCACTTTTGTTTTTTTACTACAGTCCTCTTGTTCCTACTTTATATATGGCCTGTTGTTTATTCTTTGCAATTACAGATATGGCAATAAAATTCTCGTACGAATAATAAAAGTATTCTCAATCACTTGGTTTATGAATTAACCATGATTAGTGCAGGTTAAACCAACATATCATTACCTTGATATTTTTTAAAAAATTATTAATAAACATTTTAATATTTTAAAAATAATTTATTTAGCGTACATAAGGGTTTTTTATTTTTTAATGTTTTTTTTTTATTTTTTAAATTAAAAAATAATTATTTTATCTACAGTGCATGTCAATAATATAATTTTAACGCTATTGGTTTACGTGAAGTAAAATTCACTTTCGACGTGCTGATCATTGTGTATCATTTAGCCATTGACTATTGAATTGAATCGATGACCCCTTGATAAACGTAGCCAGTCAAGTTCCTTGCTGATTTCTCAAAACAAAAAAAAATTGCTGCTAAAGTGCTATCATATCCTAGCCCCGTCCTCTCTCTCAATTTATTATCAAGATCTACGTCTTTCCTGTATAAAAAGAAACCATGATCAGAAGGCAAGAATCACCGGTACCCTCAACTACCCTGTTTTCTGTGCTAATCTTTATACTCTCAACTGAAGTTGAAGCAAGATTCATCCCACATGTTTGCTCCCGTTCTTCATGTGGAGACATCGAAATCATCGACTACCCCTTTCGCCTAAAGACCGATCCACCTGGCTGTGGTGAAACAGTTTTTCAACTTTCTTGCGAGAACAACAAGACCATATTAGAATTCCACTCAGGGAAGTATTATGTTAAGCAAATTTCCTACGATGATAATAGACTCCGCGTTGTTGATTTTAACTTAGCTAGTGGTAGCTGCAGCCTTCCTTACAAATCAGTGTCGGTTGATGAGGTTATAGATGATCATCACTATAGATTAGTCTCTACCACCTATACAAGTTTTATCAAGTGTTCAAATAATTTGAGTGATCAAGCTTATAGACTACTTCCTTGTTTGAGTGGAAACGGGTCTAGTTTTTATGTTAGTTATGATAACTACATAATTTCTAATCTCCAAGGACCTTGCTCGTTCATTTCAAGAGTTCCTACAGTTTATCAGACTGTCTTGTTTCCTTCCTTTGACAGTATCTTGCAATTGATGCAAACAGGGTTTGATCTTGAATGGTCTATTGAGTGCTGGGATTCATCATTTAGCTATGATTGTTACAAATCAGGTCAGTCAAATCCTAACAATCTTCTTTTCTTTCTTTATCTGCTTTAATTATCATTATTTTGTTTTGAAGATTCTTGCTGATCATTTATTCAATGATGTTGGAAAATGCTTAACTTTTCATTGCTTATGTGCCTGTGCAGGTAATTATCACCCCCCTTGGTTAGCAGCTTTCTCGATGACTTGGAATGTTTTGTCAGGTATATCTTTCTCATTGGAACTCCTAATACTCTATGAGCTTATTGTTGTATTGGTTCTCTCAAAATTAAAAAAATTCAATTTGATTCCAGCAATATATCTAGTTGGAAGATTCATCCTCGCTCCGATAGGTATATTTGGATTCCTTATCCACAAGTATATGACAACAAAGAAGGCGATTGACAACGAGCAGAGATTTCTGCGCCGTCAGCAACACTCGATGCCAAGGAGGTACTCTTACTCTGACATTATTGCAATTACAAACAACTTCGAAAATAAATTAGGCCAAGGTGGATTTGGGACTGTATATAAAGGACAACTTCGTGATGGGTTTTCAGTTGCTGTTAAAATGCTTGACAATCCCAAATGCAACGATGAAGACTTCATTAATGAAGTCTCCATAATTGGTAGAATTCATCACGTCAACATAGTATGGCTGATGGGATTTTGTTCTGAGGGGTGTCACCGAGCTCTTGTCTTTGAATACATGGCTAATGGATCTCTTGATAAGCTTTTATTTTCAAGAGAAGCCGAACGTCATCTAGTTGGCTGGGAGAAACTCCTTCAAATAGCCTTAGGGACAGCTAGAGGGATTGAGCATCTTCATGGGGGATGCAATGTATGTATTCTTCATTCAGATATTAAGCCTCAGAATGTCCTGCTAGATAATAATTTCATCCCAAAAGTTTCAGATTTTGGCCTCTCAAAATTTTATCCCGAGGAAAAGGATTTTGTGTCCATTAGTACTACCAGAGGAACTATAGGGTACATTGCTCCTGAAATGATTTCGAGGAACCTTGGAGCTGTTTCTTGCAAATCAGATGTTTATAGTTTTGGGATGTTATTATTGGAAATGGCTGGAAGAAGAAGGAACTCTAATTCAAAGGGAAATTGTTCAAGTGAAGTATATTTCCCGTCATGGGTTTATGACCATCTGATTGAGAGGGCAGATTTACAGCTTGAAAATGTTACTGAAATTGAGGCTGGTATACCAAGAAAGCTTTGTTTGGTTGCGTTGTGGTGCATCCAAAAGGCAGCATCAGATCGTCCATCAATGACCAAAGTTGTGGAAATGCTTGAAGCCAATGTCGATGATCTGCAATTACCTCCCAATGCCTTATCATTTCCTCAATCTATTTCCAAAGAACCTCAATCAGATTCTTCAACAGAATTGCTAATATCTGACACAGTGGAACAAAGCTTGTAGAATGACATTGATTACAAGAAAAATAAAATTACAGGAAGAAAAGAAAGAAATTGACAGAAGTTCTGATGTCGAAACGGTCTGCAGTGAAAATAGCTCAGCTTATGTGTTAAGACTGTTTCTTTGTATAGTTGCAGTAGTTACATGTCACAGACTCTCTGCCCAGTACTCAATATGTTAACACCGAGCTTTAGTGAGGTAGAGTAGAGTTCAGGAAATTGTTATATGATCGTAGAAAACAGATGCATATGTTATGGCTTAATTCTGAAAAACAAAAAACAGGCTAGTATTCGGATTAACCATGCTCATGCCTGCTGCCAGTACCCTATGTTTGTTTCGGTACTCTATAGCTTTTCTGCCAACCATTCGTAAAATTGCTGTGTGCTTTATACTTTTCTACCAGGCAATCTTCATCGCCATGTGTTTTCCTGATTTATCAAGCCTATCAACAATTGCGTGCTAAGCTGAAAGCTTAATTGTCAATGAATTGGATCGCCTAGACAGCTGATTGTGATTGAATAATAATAATCGACGTCCCTGTCTTGCTGGCTTTAGTTATCGTTTTAGTTTCAAGACCTGGTCTTTTCATATTTATTATGCCATTCAACCTCTACGCACATTTTTTCTTAAAACAGTTTCCCATGTAAACGAGCTTGAAAAAAAAAATATTTTTTTTCTTTTTTGGCTTCCCTTATCTGGATTTTAACGACGTTCGCAATCTTAGCCATTCAGCTAGCTACACATTACATGCTCTGCAGAAAGAAACAATATAATAGCATCTGTTCTTCATCTTCCCTTGATCGCTTATACTCCATAGTTTGTCTTTATTTTTTGATGAAGAGAGGTGATTTGAAGTCCCCTCTTTTTTTTACTGTGAAGATGACAATTTGGCGTCTTTCATCTTATTTATCTACATATTTGAAAGTGTTTGAGCGCTCGCCCACGCTGTAGTCCTCCTTTTCTCCAATCTGCATTGCTCAGATATCTGACCTTTGAGTAGTAATGAGTCCAACGTCCTGGACATGTTAATGTTAATGATATCTATTATAACATTTAAATTGTGGGTCTTTAAGAAGTTCTAAAATCATTCTAATAGTATTTTTTTTTTATTTCGAATGAAAACATATTTTTTTTCAACCATATAAAATTTTAAATACTATTTTAAAAGGTACATTTTTAATCAAAATATACGTTTTTTTTAAACACCCCTTTTAGGGTTTTTTCAACAAACACGTATTTACTTTTTAGTAAAATAATAATAATTCTATTTATTCATTTTAACAAGGTCCCTAAGAAATATATTTTCAACCAAAATAAGTGTTTTTTTAAACAAAATATTTTAAATTTTTAATAAATCAAAATAAGTTTTTTTATTTATCTTTTTAATAAGAAAAATAATTCCATTAATAATTTCAATAAATTGAATATATTTTCCTATAATTTCTCCATAAATATACATTTTCAACCACAATAAGTGTTTTTTTTAATTAAAAGCAATCATTTCAAGGTTTTCTCAACAACTAAATGTTTAATTTTAATAAATAAAAGTTATTTTCATTTATACTTTTTAATAAAATACATCATTATGTTAATGGTCTTAATTCATTTAGTATAAACTTCTATAGCTTCTTCACAAAAAATATCTTGTCATCCAAAATATGTGTATTTTTAAACGACCTTTGTAAAGTTTTCACAATAAATATGTGTTTAATTTTTAATAAATATGAATTAGTTTAACATAAAGCATGTCATTCTATTCTATTAATGGTCTCAATCTTTTAAATAATTTTTCTTATAACTTCTCCATAAATCTATATAATTTGTTTTTTGAATATGAACACAGACATGAATAATTATTATAAATAATCTTATTAAAAGATATAAAAGCAATTTGATGGAATATTATTTAACATACTTACATATAAAATCAACTATTTTAACACGAATGGGTGGATGGGTTTTTGATTGATTAATCTTGTTATAAATTAGAAAATAGAAAAAAGGATATTTAATTCATTCAAGGAAGAAAAAGTTAATAGAGTTGTGACAAAAGAGGGAGAAGCCGTGCCAATAGCCACTATGTAGATTCACATGAGAACAAGCTTGGGCTTTGCCTCCGAGTTTAACTGGGCTTACTGAACTTCATTCAATCTTCCAAGCCCAATTAACAAGTCTAAAAAAACCCATCAAGCTGTGTAACTAATTGTCTGGTTGGATGGTAAGCACTCATCTCTCCAAAAGTCTCCCCTTGTGAGTAGATTAATATGAAAAAGAACAAGAAAAATGGACTCCACTATTTACCATTGCTGATGAGTAAAATTGAAGTTCAAAAAAATTGAGCCATAAGTATTAACTTTTTTTATATATTTAAAAATAAAAGATATTTTTGAATTAATTTATTCGTTAAATAACACTAATTTTTTTTTAAAATAACGATATATATAAAATGTGTGTCTTTAAAATTTGAAAATTCAATATTCTCAACTCGTTTATTATTAATGTCTTGTTTTATTTTTCTTACAAGCAAATTATATCATGCCTAGAGATCTAATAGCAAAGCTTCCACCAATAGGGAAAGAAAACACAAGTTCCTTCAGATTTCCTTGTCTGGATCATGAAATGGACCTTGGAAATTACCTTTCTGCAGCAATTATTGCTTACAAAATCAACAATAATTAATTCTAAAATCTTTTAAGCACTTAAGAAAAAATTGTTCCATGCTTAAACTACTATTCCTTAATCTCATCAATTAATTATTGAGCTCCAAATGTGTGCTTGCTTTGACTTGATCATTTGGATATCACGAAGTAATGACAAAACATCTCAGCAAGGGATATAGTGGAACCAAGAAAAGATTCTGATGCGCTTTTACTGAAGAAAAAGATACAGATCATACAGTAGGACTTCTTTTTATATGATCACTCGAAAAGATAAAATTTCCCCTTTTTGGATTCATTATTGCTTTGGCAAGGCTTTTCTTTTCTTTTCTTTTCTTTAAAGGAGGAAATTCAGGCGTACTCAAGTGCACGTATCTTCAAACATATTTCTGCTTTTATGTCAGTGCTTATTGATAAATTAAATGGTAAAGACAACATCATGACATTCAATCTCTCAAGAAGACTTGAAGCCAAATCGTGGCTTCTTTGACATGTGTGTTAAGTACCATTATGGAGTTTTAATGCTTACACCAGAAGTCATTTCTCTCTCTTTTTTGGATCAAAAAGAACTGAAAGCTGGCTAATGCACCTAAAAATGACCTTAAATATCGACAGGACTCCATTCACAATATTTCCCCAGCTTTTCTGCAATTTTGTGCTTTCTAACCACAGTGTCTGTAATCTTGTAGGGACCAAACTTAAAACTCACACTAAACTGATATAGCATGCTGTCAGCTAGTTCTAAACAGGAAGGAAATCTAAAACTCCACTTAAATACCAAGGTAAATAGAATTTGACGAGATTGTGTGAACATGTGGCGCCTTTCTCTCCCCTAAAAAAAGAGTTCGAGTGCCCATTAGGGCATGCCTATCAGCTCGTTAAATTCTTTTGATTTATAAATATATAAAAAATACTCGTAATTCTTCAGCTGACTTGCCAGACGCAGCGTGAAAAATACGATGCCGTGTTGTGAAGTTGGAAGGGACCGTCCGAACGGCAATTCTATTTATCTAATATTTCTTGGAACTCAAAATTCAATGCATGTTGCTTTACCAGTGAAAGATCATAATTAAAGCGATCAAGCAAACACAGAAAAGCAATAAAGTAAAAAAAATAATAAAAACTTGGAATTTCACCCAAGTCTCTGGCCGGTACAGATCAATAATCAAAGCAAGACAGAGATGCTTGGGGAGAAATATAATTAAACAACAAAAAAAAGTAGCAAACCAAAGTCTTTCTTTTATCCCCAATACATAGCGAAGCAAATAGAACATGATAGGTGTAAGTGATGCATGCCTAGCAGCATTACCAACATTTCCATACAGGCCCCTAGCTAATTCAAGACCAGACTAGCAAGACTCACCTTAACAAGGTAGCTACCTTGTATGCATCTCTTACATCCCATGTCTAATATAACATGAAGTAACAAGAAAAAGGAAAAGAAACAAAAAAGAACAACCAGAGGCGAAGACGTAATAAACACAGAGAGCATAAGGTAAAACAAGGAATATGATGAAAAATAAAAGACCTAAAGTTAAGGTAAATCGGACCGCTACCCTCAATTCCCCGCGATGCAATCATGCACTCTCCCAATTCTGCCCTTTACTAGGCTAGAAACTCAGGAGAGTGCAATTGCAAAGCCTTGTTTGTGTGTTCTTTTGCCATATGTTTCACCCATATTTACCAAAGAACTCTTCTACTCCTTGATGCCACCACGACCACCCACCACTTCCTTTGTAGCCACCACCATAGTTGGCGGACTCCCTCCGGTTACCACCGATCATGATTGACATTACCAAGTAGCTAGAATGAATGAATATCCAAGCTTAAATGTGGGCAAAAGCTTAGTGCTAGCTAGCTACTTGCAAAAGAAAGTCTAGAACGAGTGTGGATAAAGGGCATGAGTGACATGATGGGTCATATATAAAGGCGAGATTGTAGCTTTTGGTCTAATGTGAGTGGCGCTTTTTAATTTTGTTTCCTGATAGAATGTGATTTTATTTTGCTTGTTTCTTTCCCTTTCTTCTTCTTCTTCTTGTTTTTTATTTTTAATGTATAAAAAAGGTTATGTTGAACGATTGGTCTAAACTTATTAAGGGCATGTTTGTGGGGGGATGCAAATAACTCCACTAACTCGATTTCCAAGGCTCTTGGAGTTTTCATATTATTCTCATGGAGGAGAAAAAAATCGATGTTGATGGGGTTTATTTGTCTGTGCATGTGAACGTGGCTCCGTTCCACTGCATTTTAATTATAGAATGGCATGGCTAGTCACTTAGCTCAAGAAAAAAGTCGTCTTCATTGCCAACTTTTTAGTTTAACTACGTACCTTATTATTGAGAGCTGGGTGGATGTGGTGTATGCTGTTTTCCATGGCCAATTTTAAATTTTTGGCTAGTCATTACCTAGAACAATGTGCATGAAAATTGGACGCAGACAAATGAGAAAAATAAGAAAATATATAATCAACTATTATGTGCCTACTTGCTTGAAACTTGGGCGGTGCAATATAGCAGGATGATTGAGTAATGAGTACTGTTCATCAGTTCATGAAAAGCACGATGCAGGTTGAACTTGTGTTTTTGTTTTTTTCTGCCAAGGAAAATGAAATCTCAATATTAATTCATAATCCTAGGCTTATTCCGTATAAACACACTATGAAGAAATAATTAATATTTACTATTGCTTGCTGTGGCTAGTTTAATTTGCACGACCTTGAACAAGATCGTGACCAGAGTTATTAGTTATTTATGATCTTGACTTTCAACTGTAGTTATAATTAGTTTGGGTTGGTCTATTCGATAACTATCATGTCATCAAGGCACATTTTTTTTTGCATAGATGTTTGTTTAAAATAATTGTGTCCAATCATTAAGTTAGTGTTCAAATAAGAGTATTTGATGCATTGATTATTTTCGCATATGTGGTATAATTAAGAAGCTGGAACTCTTAATTAATTAATTAATTAATTAATTAATTAATTATGTGACTATAAATTAGCTAGGGCTTAGCGTTCGACTATATATGCATGCAGTATCAAACAACATGGAAAGAAACTTGCTAAGACAGCCGTGACAGTCACAAAATCAAGAGAATATATATATAACCCTTAATTAACCCTAGCTATATCTATATAAATCATGTTTTTACATTTAGTCCATGCAACGCATCAATATTATACATATTATAATCTTGATATAATTATAGCCTAAATCACCTACAACAAAAAACGAAATATATGGTTATATATACGTGTGTTTAATTATTTGGCACTCATCGATCCAAGTCCTTGTCGTGCATGACTTCACAATCCATCTTATCGTCAAGGCTAGGGATCATTTTGATTTCCTTGATATTTCAAGAAACGAAAACAATTTTAATAGAGGATGGAAAAACAATTTGAAAAGCAATTTTTCTTAACAGTATTTAAAAACTAAAAGAAAACAAAAAACAAAGAAAGAGATGTAACGCTTTGTGAGAATGAAGTGGGGTCTGTAACCTTAAATTTGAAGAAATAATTGCACAAGTAGCTTGTCTAGTCTTTTTGGCAGGACAGATATACCCACTGGCTAGACGTGGAGGAGACACACTACTTTTAAGTTTGATAGTGGAATTAGAAGCAAACGGGTATAGAAAGTTTGAGTCACTCAATCACTTTACTATAGATTTTGTCCATCACATGAAAAACAAAAGAGCAGAGATATAAAGCTTAATTGTAAGTCAGCGGTGAGATTCGCCTTTAATCACCTTTTCCTATCCTCTCTCTAATTTTCAAAAATTGTGTTCATAATGAGATAGATATTGTCCAATTTGTAGAAAAGTTAAACCGTCTGTTCTTTCATATTATATTTATTTTAAATAGAGATATTTACAGCATTATAGCAGCTTACTACTATACATGGGATTATAGATAAACAAATTAATTAGAGTAAAAGCGAATCATAAAGATATAATCACATTATTATAAAGAGAGGATTATGCCAAAAAGAATTATATACGGAGATACAATCACTACATCAATGAAGAAAAGACTATGAACCGGACACCCACATTAAACTAAAAAACTAAAAAAAAAAATGACTATGGCAAAAAAAAATCATGGAATATTATAACATCATTATAAAGAGCATATCTCCTCCCATCTCACATCTTATTTTGAATATTTATGGTAAGTTAAATTATTTTTTTATTGGATTGCATTTGAATCTATTATATTGAATGAATCATGTTAAATTAATTTTAATATGATTTTTACTAAAACATTTTTAATAATTCCTAAATATTTTTTGACATTAAAAAAATTATCCAGCTCCATAATAGCACGTGCCAAAGTTCTAGTGCAATACAACATGGGCGAACTGAATCTTGGCCGTCCATTGTACTGATGATTAAAGTGACATAAACACTGTGTTTTACGTCACGATGATGCCATTTATTCGTCAATGATGTAAGCTACTTCTCCACTGGTTCTTGTATTAAAATTAAATCGAAATAGGAGTAAATGGAAGGATGAACAAGGAAAACGAAGATGTGAAGTGCTCCACTGTTCTCTTTTTCCATATTAATTTGCTTCCCAGTACTTTGCAAACAATAGGCTCTTTTTTTTCTTCCAAAGATTGGGAAGCATTTGATTTTTAATTTCCTAGTTGGTGCTTAATAGGGGAAAAAAATCCGATAAAATCGTAGTCTTCCATTTGATAGATTAAAACAGCACGATCCATAATGTTTCATGCAATAATATAAAAATTTCAAGCTATGTCTAAAAACAATAATATTATTTATTAGTGAACTTAACAAAAATGGTGGAAACTTTAATTCCATAGTCATAGCATCTGGAGTTCTTAATTTTACATGAATGATTGCTATTGTAATCATTTTTCAATCGAGTCTCGGAGATGGATAATCACCTCTACAGTTTACACTGCTCTTGTGATAATTCAACTTTATTTCATACCTTTTAATTTTCTTTTTTAAATAAAATGCTAAGCTGTTAAACGCGTTAAAACACTATTTTATTATATAATTTGATGTCCTGCGTCCTGGTTATTGAAAATCTTGTGCATCCAACTTGTATCGAAGACGTTTTTTCTTCAACTAAAGCTGCCCGGAGTAACTTTATCCAGCTTCGAGAAGTGAGCAAACCCAACGTGTCGAACATGCCATGGTATTAAATAAATTAATCGAGGCCAACCAGGCTTTAAAATTGTCAGTATATTCGGAGTTATATCCTTAGTTTTTTTACATAACATAGAACACGTTATCTATGAAAGCTCTTTATGAATTAAATTCATTTAAAATGCATTAAATATTTTCTCTCAATGACGTCGAATCTTTCCTCCACAAAAAAACTTGGTTAGCCACAATTTCTCAGAATTCCTGGAAACGCGTGTACAAATTGCATAAACCCCAGCCCACAGGCTAGTTTAAAAGGGATCAATCATTTGATACTCGACGGCCTCATTTACGGCTCAATGTCCCATTAGAAATCCAAAAGGAGTAATGTGTTTTTTCACTGTCTAGCAATTGGTGGACAAAGAGCGGCGCGTGAGTCCTCGAAAGTTTGTTTCACGCAAGAACAATAGCTTTTACCAAGACCAGGAAAAAAAAAATACAAAATTGGACAAAAAAGGAATTAAATGCGAGTACACGCATGCCTCCTCCTCGAGCTCGACTATGAGCATTGGATCCCGTATGGATGGTGTTTCTTTAAGAAAGAAAGATCCTTCACTGTGGCTAGTGGGGTTTGGTGTGGAAGTGGAGAAGAAAATGAGGGCCATGTGAATTTGTATTTGGATAAAGGCCCTGTGATATTTCTTTTGACAAGATGTGTAAGAGCTAAGTAACATTATATTATCATTTGCACTAGATTCAAAAACAATTGGCTAATCCTTCTTGTGTTCATCGAGGGTCCCTTTTATTCTTTTTCCTTGTCTGTGGGTGATTTGTACAGACCATTTTTTGGTGATATTTGCTCTCTTGATTGGTTGTTCCGCTTGTTTTATTGACTTTTGGGAGGTTAATGAGGCCGAATTAATAAACTATGTGTTTTGGGCTTACAGTCCAATTACGGCAACGGCTTTAATTAAT
>Ga0307518_10000815_pt1 | contig 23390 bp, 21 predicted proteins | sample 25_EM_MG_FD_203889 | JGI IMG/M metagenome (GOLD analysis project Ga0307518, IMG submission 203889) | Populus trichocarpa ectomycorrhiza microbial communities from riparian zone in the Pacific Northwest, United States - 25_EM | ecosystem: Host-associated > Plants > Roots > Unclassified | place...
TATATACTCATGATAACATCTAATCATGCTTTTGAAAAAAGAAGAAAAAAAGGTGTTTTATATTTATTTCTATCATGAAGTTTTAATTTATTGTTGCTGATCGTAAAAATAACATGATATTCTTCAAATGAAGAACTCTAAACTTTAAGTAAATGGATTGGTACTAGCAAGTGCAATATCCTTGGGCTTTTTAAAAAATATTTATTTATTTGATTTTATGAAAATTAAAATTGATATTTGTGAAAATCCATGATTTAAATTTTAAAGAAATAATATATATTTTTAGGTAAAATTATCTTTTTATTCATGTATTTTGTTTTTTACTAAAACATGTTATTATTAGTAGCAACATAGTTTTTTGAATAAAAACAAATAAAAAAACAATTACATTATTCAAAAACAAAAAAATAACTTTTCTTTAATTAAAACTCTCTTTTCTTATTCATGTTATTTAGTTTTATGAAAACATGTTTCTTTTTTTTATCAACAATATTGTTTTAAAATAAAAACATTTCATGATCACCTTATTTTACAATAATTTTGTCTATTGTTTACATAATTAAAACACCTTTTAAAAAGGGTAATTTATAAATTTTAAAATAATTATAGTCAACTTTAGTCAAGGACTAATGTATAATTTTCAAAACCACAAGGAGTAACTTAAAAAATACCAAAAACATGAGGACTAATTATAGTTTACCGATCAGAAATCTTATAATGTCTAATGTCTAATTGCTAATTATTATTATTTTTATTAAGCATTTTTTAATTGTAAAAAAAAGTTGTATTTAACACACGGGCAGTGGACGGATTAATCATTAAGTATAAAACTTGTTATATATCTTGTAACTTTTAAAAGGTTAAATAGGAAAATAAGCCCCTAACCTCATGCAAAAAAGAAAAAGAAAAAAGATAATTATGCTATATAAAAAAATCCATGCTTTTCTATTTTTTTAATATACACCTCTGTTAAGGTTTTATTAATAAATTAATAAAAAAATATCTAAAAAAATTCTTAATTCCTTTCCTTTTCTTTATTATTAAACATATTTTCCAATTACAAAAGATATGGTTTTCGATGAGCATGCAAAAACTATATTAGGCCCCAAAACATGTTTAAAGTTGTTCGGTGGGTTTTTTAAAGAAAAAAAGTATAAAAAATCTGATTTTACAAAACTTTTAGTTTTCACGTAGCTTGAGACCACAAAATGCATCTAAAGTCATAAAATTATTAAAAAAACAAATTCAATTAAACTTACGGTTTTCACACTCTGATGCGAAAAAACATACTTTGAAACCTTAAAAGGTTCTAAAAGTTGGTTGGTGGGCTTTTGAAATGAGGCAAAAAAAAAAAAAAAAAACAAATTCCATAAAATTTATGGTTTTCATTATGATATGCAAAAAAAAAAAGCTTGCAGGCCCTAAAATGGCCTAAAGATGGAGGTATTTTTTTTTAAAGCACAAAATTATAAAAAACTCAATTCCACAAAATTTATTGTTTTCACATACATTGAGATCTCAAAAGATATCTAAAGTTGGCCGGTATACTTTTCAAAGCACAAAATAAATTCAACAGAACTTATTACTTTTCACATCAAGATGCAAAAACATATCTTGAGACCTCCTGAAAGGTTCCTAAAGTTGACTGATAGAAATTACAACAAAAAAAAAAAACTCAATTTACAAAACTTATGGTTTTCAATCTGTTTTTCAAAACACATTAGGGTCAATTCCACAAAAATTATGGTTCATGTAAAAACATATCTTGAAGCCCTAAAAGTTGTCTAAAGTTAGTCAGGGGTTTTTTTGTAACAATCCCAATTTTCTACATCTGTTTTTGCGATACATTTGAACTTTTTAGTGTAAATTTTTATTTATATACAGGTTCCACCGAAATTTCAACTAAAATTTCAACGGAGTCTTCCTTGTACCAAAAAGTCTCAAGTTATCGACAAAATCATATTACACTTCCAATTTTATTTGACAACCCAATCAAACTCATCATCATCAACACAACTCATCGTATTCAATAACATCATACAATTCAAGTTCACAAAATAACAATGCATAATTCAATTATTAGATAATATCATCATATAAACTATATCTTACATAATAACATCATATAATGTAAATCAAGTAAAAGATTCGATTTCAACTATAAACATGCATGATTAAATAGATATTTAGAATTACAAACATTAGATTAAAGTCATACATCCAAATTTATGGGTTAATATTACAAGTTTTTGGAGATAAGAAAATTATTACCCCATCATTTTTTTTCATTTTTCATAGTAAGTAGTCTATTTGATATTGAAAGTTGATGATTCATCAAGAAAATCTAAGAGCTCCATCATCAATCCAAACTAGAAAGGATATCTAGTAAGGAAATACATGGATTAGGTTGAAAAACATCAATTAGGCTGAAAAACATCATTCAAGTATTTCTAAAGCCACTTATTGGATCTAAAAAAATTAATGAACGATAAATAAACTAATTCTTATTTGATAACAAGATTTTTATACAAAATGTTGATTCTAAGAAATCAACTAATATATGTAAACACTCATATATACACATGAATTAACTGTGGTTCACTTGTAGGAAACTCCTTGTTGAGGACACGTGCACCCCCAGAATTAGTCAGGCCTTGGTTTGGATACGCGGTGCTAATCCAAAAAAAAACAAAAATTGCTTTGGCCATATAAGCTGTAATTTGTATATATGCACTTTGCATAAACTAGTTCTGTTAAAGGGAAATCAATATTTGTTTTTTTTTAATGTGATTCGCAAGATTCGTTTGATTTTCAATGACCAAGTTATGTTTTTTTTAATAAGAGCAATGAAATAATATATATTTTCTTGTCTTTGTGCTAGAAACATATTTATTGTCATTATTATAAGTTTTAATTTAGAGTTAAGAAGAAAATATTTATATCATGCCAAATACAACATTTGAGGAAATTAATAAGACAGTTTAAATAGAACTATAATAAATAATATATAAGTTAAACATTAGAGACATAATTCTTGCCCTTATTTATTAATTTTAAACTTGCTTGTATACCCTATATTAAGATCGGCATTAAATGAATATTAATTCATATATAACTGTCACATTGCTCCCCTTTTATCATCTAAGCCATATATGTATATATACATGTACAAGTATATGCTTCACCATCATAATAAATTTTTAGCATCAAATTATCTGAAAAGATCGCAATGGCAAGGTCTAACAACTTTTCATTCACGATGTTTTTGTTCTTGGAATAGCGTTAATAGTCTCTCCTATCCTTGCCATCGAGAATGACGATGAATCAACCGCAGCTGAATATATTGATGATGAAAATATAGCTGCATCATCAGAAAGTTCTACGGAGATTTTGCCAGGATTTTTAAAAAATTGTGCAAATACGATATCAAAGGCTGCTGGAGACAAAGTCTTCAATTACATATTTAGGGATGAAAACAACCTAGACTACGACACTTGTAGTGAAGTCACCGGATCCGGTAAAGAATGCCACTGTGCTCTAGTTAAATATGTTGCTGAAGGACAAATGTTTAATGGTAATTACGATTTTTATTTGAAAAGGGGCGATGACCTATATAATATTTGCTTGGCTGTGTTCGTGGATTAGGGTACATATTTCCTTTCAATATTTATCAATGTCAATGATTTTCTATATTGATTCTTTCGATATAGTATTATGTAATAATATGACTGGTTGTGGTACTGGTTAAATTAATTTTACATCACTTGGTATTAAACTTAGTTTCCTATCATCTTGAATATACTCATGATCACATCTAATCATATTTTTGAAGGAAAAAAAGGTGTTTTATATTTATTTATATTATGAAGTTTTAATTTATTGTTGCTGATCATAAAAATAATATGATATTCTTCAAATGAAGAACTCTAAACTTATAGGAAATGGATTAGTACTAGAGAGTGTAATATCCTTGGGCTTTTTTAAAAATATTTTTTATTTGATTTTATGAAAATTAAAATTGATATTTGTGAAAATCCATGATTTAAATTTTAAAGAAAGAATATATATTTTTAGGTAAAATTATCTTCTTATTCATGTATTTTGTTTTTGTCTAAAATAAAACCGAGCTAACTTAAAAATTGACGAGCTACTGTTCAACATGAACAACACTTAGCCAGTAGGAGCGTGTTTCCAATCTCCACTGTCCAAAATGAATACAATATCTAAGCGCATATCATATCAAAAAATAAACATGATCCAACGGTGGAAGTGAGAGGACTCGATCGGTGACCGAAACTGCCTTGCAACGTGTGTTTCCTTTTGTTTTCTAGGATATTTCCGATAACGAGTTCTATCAAACAGAAATTGAAATTTCAAATCCCTTTAGTCAGTAATAGAGACGAGTGAGAAGAACAATAAATCCAAAAATAAGCATGATCCAATGGTTGATGCTAGAGATATGACCACCGGAGCATGCTGCCTTCTATGGGTTGGCTCCTCCAAATTCTACACTTCTCTTTCTCTAGCTGAAATTGCTCTATTGTTTCTCTCTCTTTTTTTGGACTAGCCAGCCTCTTTGCTATTTTAAAGACAAATTTTCCATTAATTAAATTTTGTTCCTCATTTATGCCTTTAAGTATTTTATTTTATTTTTCACATAAAATATATGGTTTTTCTACTTAAATCTCTAGTCCTTACCAATCTCTCATTGAGCTGAGATCTTAAACCAAGGTAGGACAACATATTAATAGACTTCATGCAAAATGTTATCCCGATTTGACGATTGGATTGAGAGCTCTTCTCTTTAATGTAAAATCGGTCAGTTCATGACTTTTCGTCAACAATCTAAATTTTCTTATTCATCCATATATAAATTATATCAATTATCCTTCTAAACCTTTAGGGTCATTTTATTATTTTGGAATATATTCATTTGAAATTTTCCACCTTTATTTATTTATCAGGCTTATTATCGTTTCAAGGTAACGTCACTGATTTTTAATCGGTGCTTGCACCTTTAGTCCTGCCTTTTTATTGCACTATCCTTTCTTATAATTTATTCTTTATTACCTCACTTATTTCTTATAAACATTTTATTATTTTTTTTTCATTATTTTATCCATCAAAACGCGTTATCAGTTTCTTAGTCGTTATGAATTCTAAACTAAATTTCATTTTATAGAGGTTATCTCCTCCATTATTCATCACAATTATTTTTATAATTATTATTTATCTATTATTTCTTATCTCGGTTTTCATCACTCATCAAGATCTTACTACTTTTAGTCTTATGTTAAAGCATCTGTATATTTAAATTATAATAGTTTCACATTTTTAAAGTACAAAATTACAAAAACTCAATTTCAAAAAGCTTATTGTTTTCACATCGACATGCAAAAACATACATTGAGTCTCCAAAAGGTGCCTAGAGGTTGTCGATGGACTTTAGGGCATAAAATTATGAAAAACTAATTTCAACAAAAGTTATGGTTTTAACACCGGCATGCTAAAACATACTTTGAGACCCCAAAATATATCTGAAATTGGTTGGTAGGCTTTCCAAAACAAAAAATTATGGAAAAAAAATTCAACAAAACTTATGCTTTTTATATAGACATGCAAAATCATACCTTCAAGCCTCAAAGTGTTTCTAAAGTTTGCAGTGGGCTTTTGAAAGCATAAAATTACAAAAAAAATCCAAATTCCAAAAAAATTATGGTTTCGACTCCAATATGCAAAAACCATGTTTATAGGCTCCAAAATGACATAAAGTTGGCATATATATTTTTTGGAAGTGCAAAATTTTTCTTATTGTTTTCATATCAACATGCAAAAAAATATACATTTAGACCCCCAAAGTTGCTTAAAGTTGTGTGGGCTTTTTAAAGCAAAAAATTATAAAAAAACTTTTCACAAAACTAAATGGTTTTTGCACCAACATAAAAAAAAACATACATGTACCTAAATTTGGCCAGTGGGATTTTTAAAGGATAAATTTATGAAAAACCAGTTGCACAAAACTTATAATTATTGCACTGACATGCAAAAACATACTATGGGATCTTGGATTGTGTGTCAAGCCTGCTTTCTAAAATAACATCAAATTGTTAATATTGGATAATTTTAAATATATTAATATCAAGATTATTGAAAAAAACATCAAATTTGATATATATTTTTTTTAATCCAAACACACTTTTATAAGAACATCCACACCACGTTACCAAAACACAATCAAAAGTTGTACGAGGTATCATGCTTAGCAAGCTAGTCGTGAGATTACTTCTTCAAGGGAACTTTCTTGCTTTATGCTTTGAACCCACCTTGCCTTGATTCTTACTTGCTCTATGCTTTGCTTCAAATTCATTGCAATCCCTGGAGTTGCCCGAGTAGCAAAAAATTCTGTCACTTCATCAGCCTTTTCATTGCTGCAGAACTGCCAGACTAATTTAATCAGACCAATGATTGATTAGTCCTATAAATCTTGCAATTTGACTAACCAAAAACCTATCCCTACTTCAGGAAATGTTTTTCACATCATGGATTAGTTTAAGGATGACATTGTCACCAACCAGCCATATGTCTGAAAGAAAAGATGCAGTTTTTAGACGTAAAAATTTCAGATTCAATTGCCTTCTCCTCTGCATGCTTATGTCCGAATCACCTAGTTGTTTTCGTAATGTTAGTGGGGAATTTGACCCATAACTTGACAACTTGGGATGATATCATTGTAAGCAGGGACCAAGAGGAGGTATTGCTAGAGAATTTTATCCATAACTTGATAGCTGGGGATGATATGCAGGCACTACAAAGCTATCCCTCTGTATGTTCAAGTACTAGGCATACAAGCATTGTCTTCAAGAAAGATTTTGGGCTGATTTCCAAGAATTAGCTATGATGAATTGCATCCAAATATGGTTGATTAAAAAAAATACTTACTGGTGTGATGATATCTCTAATGAAATGGGTGATTAGAAGTCCATCACCATATTTGTTCAAGATTAGGTCCCAGTTGTCCTGCATCAAAGACCAAATGCATGCCACAGCAGAATTATGCAGGATATTAGTATCTTCATAACACCTACTGATAATGCTTTCCCGAGTAATTAAGTATTTCCTGCATACCTTCAACCATCTCCATGCTATTTCGCGGCCCTCTAAGCTAATTCCACGCAGTCCATAGATGATGTCCTGATCCCGAACCTGAAAATATATTAAGACAAAATCAGTGACCTGAACTAAAACCAGTAAGAAAATGGAAGTCGTTATTTATATTTGCTAAGCGAAAGTGGGATACCTCATCAGAAACCAACAGGTTCAGAACTTCTAGAACTATCTCCGAGTCTGGACATGAAGCTATACATCCTGCAATGTCAAAAATATGACATGTAATGTATCTATTTTTTTTTCTGAAAAACAAACACGCCATTTTAACTTCAATGCTACCAAATCTTACCCAAAACACGTTCCTTCTCATGAACTGTATCGGCTTCTCTCAAAATCTTCAACAAGGACTCAAAACCATTTCTATTTGTGGTGCTAGCATTCCTCATTATAGCAATGTACGCAGCCTGCAATGAAACCGGATACTCTACTATCATATTTGAAGAGGTTCACATAAGCATGAGAAATTGTCCTGCTTGGAGTTTATGTTTTACCTTTCTTATATCAGCTGAAAGAAGAGGTGTGGCTCTGTCATTTAACAACGATTCAAACCGCTGCATTGCTTCACTGTGAGTTTTATCATGCCCAAAGGTAGCCAAGGCCTTGTATACATCTCCTCTTAACATTGTATTTAAGTGGATCTCACCTGGAACCGATTCCCATCCTAATTTCCTGCAAGACATAATGAACACATGTGGCTTTTTAAATATCACAGAAAGAAACTTAGTCCAATATATGACACAACTTTGTAACAAAGAACAAAGCATGTTATTATAAACAAGGTTACAAGAAGACTGAAAAAGAAATCACAAGGGTGAAAGAGTTCAAGCTGACCCTTGAAAAATTGCAAGTTTTAGAAAGCCAAAAGGTTTTCATTAAACATTTTCAACTACATAATAATAATAATACTTACTCAGCAGAAAATAGGAGGAGGTTGATGAAAAACGTTTTCAACTCATTCACTGCATCTGGGATGGCGTCTATCGAGATCTCAACGACACTATAGCATACCTGTTTTGTGAATTATTTGGGAGTCAGATGGCCACTGGTGTCCGAGCAAACATAAGAAACTTAAACTATTAATCAAATCACACAGTAAACTTACATCAATGAGTTTTGACAATACAGCATAATCCAACTCTTTTCTGTATACATCCATCAAAGAAAGCAAAGATGATATTGATATTTCACAAGCCTGGCAAAGAGCAAATGCATCATCCAGAACCCCTGAAAATGTGTTAAAATAGATGTCATTCTACTTAATTTTGAGTTTATGATGTGAAAAAGACTTGGACTTCAGTAAAATTTCGTGTTGTATTCTTGCCAACAAGTACGCCTAGGGCCACCCAGCTCAAGTTATAGGGATTCATCAATTGCACCAACTACAGTATTGCTAGCAAGGAAAAGAAACTGATTCGTTTGTTTCGAATGTAATGATAGTATGTAGGAAAGGAATCCACGTATGAGGAAAGTGTATGTTTCCACACTGTGATGAGCGCCAATCGATAGATAATCATCTAATGCAGCAGTTAGAGCTTAATAGCGACAATCCATACATACCAAATTTATCTGTTGCCAACAAGCAATTTTTCTCTACTGCTTTCCTCAGTTGAGCTGCAAGTTTATCTTCATATTTTACTCTATAGAAACCACTCTGCTCAACGTTAACTTTGACCCATACAAACTCGGAACATTTCTCCTCGTTAGCTTCATTGAATGAGCCAGAATACCCATCAGAAGATGAAAAGAGCTCAGATACATCCACCTTTTCAAATTTTGACTCTAACAGGAAATTCTTGCGTCTGTTGTAAGAGCCAAGGAACAAAGTTATTGGAACAATCCATTTCCCCTCACCATGCAAACCAGATGACAGGAATTGTGACTGCAAACACCGAATCAGGATTAGATATCCTCACTTATATGAGATCACCTCCAAGAGATTTTGGAAAAAAAAAGTGAGTCCTAACCCCACAGTTATTGGTGAAAAGGAAAACCCTGCAACAAATTCATGCTTTCTTATTAACCGAGAAGTTACCTGTTCAAATTCTAAGAAGTGGTCTTCAGATTTTACGGAAATGACTGGATATCCTTTTTTCTTTGTCCAGCAATCCATCATTTTGTTCACTTGAATACCAGATTCTTCTGAAAGAACGCTCCATAAATCTTCTGCCTTGGCATTTTTCCAAGCGTATTTTTCCATGTATGAGCTCAAGGCTTTCTAGTTTGAAAATGAAGTCAAATGGTTAAGCATGTAAACTATAGGAAGTTGCTTTCTAATTTACAGAAGAAAAATAACATTCTGAAACGCAATCAAATACCAATCCCTTGACTCCCCCGTACTCGTTCAAAGTTTCTGCAAAAGTAAGAACTTCACAATGACAAGCCTACCACCCAGCACAACTGTTAGATTACCATGACCCCTCAGGGAACTATAACCTTATTATTGAGTAGATTTGTGATCTTAGTATCTATATATTACAGGAAAGCGTGGAAATCCAGAACCATTTGCAGGTAATTTTATCCCATTCGTGGCCATGATCGAAGGAGCTGGCAACATACTTAAAGGGTTTCCAATAGCTACCGCCAAAAAATTGTGAGACAAAGCTGATCTAGGAAAAAAAGATTTTGACACCTAATGCATCATAGCAGACTTACAATACGTTCTACAGAGAGAAGACTGGGAACGAAAAGTAGTCTCGACTGGTCTTAAACGAATCTCTGCACGAAATGCAATCATAACAAAACAAGCTCCCAGTATCGAATGACAAATCCACATTATAATCATTCATGCATTGCTTAAGAACATTATAGGATATATCTTTTTTGGCTGAAATGATCCTCCCTAGAAATAGAGAATTGACTCTAAACTAGCAAATAACCTCTCACCTGCAATATGTCATCCCCAAGATAGCCCTGCAACATTCTGATAACAGCTGATCCCTTCTTATAGCTGATTGCATCGAAGATTTCATTCACTGAACGAGCTTGGTGTACCTCCACCTGAAAAGTAAGACTTTTAAAGAACACAACTTATTTGGGTGGTGTAGTTGTACTTGAAACAGTACATTGTCACGACCTTTTATATGGCTTATGCATATACCAGAAAGGATAAACTAATTTATTGATCATACTGTAACACCCATATTTGAAAGTTGTGAAAATTTTTATATATTTGTTTTATGATATGTAAGTTATGAGACTTAGCGCAAGTGAAGTATCCCATAGCACCTCTCCTGCATTGCTGTTCCAGGGACTCAAAGTTCAGGCCATGACAGATATACTGGATTAACAATAAGTTAATTTGTTGAACTAGCATACATGAAAAACAGCAAATTCTTGCAAAACCATGAATTGCCCACTACCTCAATTGGATGTGATCCTTCTAGAGCATCGACACGCAAGCCACCAGTTGTTTGCTGAAGAAACCGAGTCCATATTTTCCACTCAGGAAACAAGCCATCTGTTGCCATGTAACTAATCTGGAAATATGAAATCAGGTCAGGTGTGGTCACGAAGATAAAAATTGTAGCAAAGAGGAAGGTAAAGATCTCAAAGACTCAATTACCCATGTTGCAAAACCCTCATTTAGCCATAAATGAGTCCACCATTCCATAGTAACTAGATTGCCAAACCAATGATGGGCCACTTCATGCATTACAACAATTGTCATCTACAGCGAAGAAAAAGAATTCTCTTAGAAAGGAACACATAAAAGCCTAAGAATAACTCTTTCTTCCACCTTACAGATCGCGATTTACGAGGAGGAGCAATGGAAGCAAGGTTAAACTCCCATTTCCTTAGAAGCAATGGAAGTATGGTTTCAGGGAAAATTGTATTCTGGATGCATCATAAATCTCCGGAGAGAAAAGATGATGCTGAAAGCAAGTTGAATTTTCAAACAGCAGTAATAAAGCTAAAAGCAATTTCGCTGCTTTACTTACTATCTGCTTTCTAGCAGCTGTAGACTGCAGATCATCATATAGTAACTCATTTTCACGATAAATTATAAGACCATAATTCTCCATGGCTCCACCAGAAAATTCAGGGACAGCAACCATATCCAGCTTAGGAAGCGGGTAGGGCATCGAGAAGTACCTGAAAAAACTCCATCGCCACGTTAGCATATCAATTTAACAAGTATCTATTTTGATTACTGTTCTCCAGAAAAACATCGATGCCCTGTGTGTGTTATTTGTTTCATTCATACAATCACACGAACAAAAAGAATTCCTCACAACCATTAACTGAATGCAAATCACTTACTCAGCAAATAAATCAAGTGCCCTGACAGCAATACTTAGAGCATATTTCCCTTCGTTAGCCTGACCCAAAGGACAGTACACACGAACCTTGACCCCTGCATGCATGACCCATTCAGAGACATGCAAGGTTGTAACATTCATAGTATTTGTGAAAATAAAACAATGCGATTTTCTAACACAACAGAACATGGCCTCGGATGTGCATACACACCATCAGCTGTCGTGTCTTCAACATAGTCGAATAACCCAATAACAACAGCCACCAAATAAGTTGACATGAGAGGAGACTCGTCGAAATAAACAGTCTTGACATTCCCAGTAAGCTTTTCATCGATGATTGGCATATTAGACAAAGCTATCAACTCCAACGGCAAATCTATGGTTATTTTGAACGTTGCCTGCTCAGCAAGATCAGTAATAACAGATCAACGAAATTCAGTCATCAGATGTGCAGCACAGAAGAAAGATTAATGCACAAAATTACCATTACACAATAATAATAAATCTGCATGTGAATTCAACAGGCTTGTTCCGAAAAATGCATGCAGCATACAATTTTAATACCTTGAGCGCAGGTTCATCCCAGCATGGAAAACACCTCCTTGCGTCCACTGCTTCAAACTGAGTAACTGCCATATTCTTCTTCTCTTCTCCATCCATGTAAGTACTATTAAGATCAAATATCAAACAGAGAAATGTACAGTAAATAGAAATCCTCTTCTTCTTCTTCTTCTTCTCTTTTTTGGTTTTGTTGGAAAGAAGTTTCAGATACCGTGGTATATACTTATAATCCTTTTATACTCTTTGCTTTTTCTGCAAAAGATAAAGTAAATAGAATTGACAAGTTGTGATTCCACTAATTTTATTTCCCATATTTTGGGAACTCAGAGCCAGTGACAAAATAATTGTTTTAGTTCTCAACTGAAGCGACTACTTCCTTCTTGGCAATGAAGCTATCTGGAGCTAGCAGAAAAGGGTGTTCTTTTCTTTCTTGCATACTGTTGACAAGCATAGAGGAGTTAAGGTCCAATTATCTTGATGCATATTTGTGTAGTGGAGGCTTCAGTTCTCTTCTTCTAGCTTCTCGGTGAAAATCATTTACAGCACAGGTTCACTTATTTATAATTAAGTTCATCCAAGACAGGACAGAGAGAAAAAGAGTACGTACCATCTGTAGAACCCTCTCAAATGCTCATTAAGAATCCCAGAAAAGTCAATCCTTAGGATTCCATCGCCAGCATTAAGTGCTTCTTCAAAGACCAGCATAAGTATCTCATCATCATCATCCAAAACAATATCACATGGACTAAACTGCTGCTGCAATATATATCAAGAAACAAAATGGTATCAAGAAAGCCTGATGCCAAATTAATCTAAAGAACATCATCAGATACTATGATCAAGCAAGGATTATTTACTTGGTTCTGAGAGTCAGTGAACAAGACTCCATGGATATTGAGTTCAAGAGCATTTAAGACAACGAACTTAGTGGGTTCAATGATTCTAAGGTTAATACATATGGTGCCAGAAAAGGTACAGACTGAAAGATCAGGTTTGAGGTGAAGGTCATAACGATCAGGGATGGCAAACTTTGGTAGTCTTGTTTGGCCTTTGAACTGCTTTATGTTCTGGTTCCGCTCCATTATTTTCTCCAAATCTCTCTCCAAGATATTACTGCAAATTCTTTTCTTCTTGGATCGTTGTTACTGTCAATAATGTTGAATCCCTGCCGCAAGTTTATGTCCATCCGAGAAGAATTGTCAAAAGCAAGAAGAATAGATGTTGGAAGAAATCTCCCAAAGTACCTTTCCTATTGAATTACATGCCCTTTCAGATCGTTGTATTGTGACGTCAGCAGAATACGGTTTCAGGCTCCACAGGGCATCGTCAATTGACTTTTCAGCTACATTTTCCACCACTCCACAGAATATGGGGCCCTCTGGATGGGGGGAATGACATGACCATTGTCACGTCACGAAAACTGACCAGACCGCAACGCGACAGCCACGCCGTCCAAAGGAGATAACTATGCTAGAAGTATTAGAAGTATTTTTGTACTCTAGCAAGCTATAATAATAATAATAATAATAATAATAATAATAATAATAATAATAATAATAATACAGTGCAAAATATATTTTTAAAAATAAAAATAAAGCGATCATGGAGGCACAATTAAGCTCCGATGACGATATCACCAATACCGTTGAAAAAATATCGACAAGACGAATCCAACGACATCAAAGAATGTAAAAAATGGTGAACGAAGTGGGTCACACAAGTCGTCCAAAGGTGTCGGGGCTTATTTGCTTTTAGGCTGCTCGTGTGTCCCACTTCGGTCACCTTCAGTGACCTTTTTTGGTATTGTTAAATTTGTCTCGTCGCGATCTTTTCAACAATATTGGTTGTGTTATCATTAGAGTTTCGGTGTGCCTCCGAAATCTTTTTATTTATTTCTTTTTTCTCTCTCTCTCTTCTCTCTCCTAATCTAATCCTGTTTCTTTCAAATTGCAATTTAAAAGAGTCGTAGATGATACTTACGACTTGTGAATCATAGATGCCATATGTGACTCTCTAAACTGTGCTATTTTTCTAAATATTTTTTGCCTTATATTTTTTTAGAACGCTAGAAACCAAAAACAAACTTTTATGTTAAGTTTGAAATTAATGCGGGGCAAATGACATAACCATTTTCACATCCCAAAAACCGACTAGATCGGGACGTGACAACCACATATTCCAAATGAGATAACTATTGTCACAACTTGATTTCCAGATCCATTATGGTATATAGACAAGATCCCTTCAAGTACATACAAATGTTTTCTTCTTATTAACTTAATTAAAGTTAAATGCAACAATGATAACGTAAACTTAAGCCCATAATATAAATCAACATCTTAATACAAAAGTTATAACAAATTCCATAATTGTGAGCTCTAACTAGACATAATGAAATAATGTTAATTACAACAAAAGAATAGGTTTTGTAAATCAACAAAATTAAAACAACTTATTAACAAAGTTATAAGCCTGAAAATGATAAGTAATGAGTGAGTGAGTTCAATAACTCAGTAAATAAATAATGTTCAATATATATATATATATATATATATATATATATATATATGAGGTAATACATCAATGAGTAATACACACATATACATACAAGTTTGACTTATGCTTTTATATGAGAGTGATAAGTACAAAATATACATATATTTTTATTCCTGTTACAGAACTCATTCTTTTTTGTAAATATTTTTTTTCAAGCAAATAGATTTTAAGAGCAAGAGAGTCAATTTTCTAATAAAAATAGCATGTTGTTTTGGTGCAAGAAAATGTATGATTTGAAGATGATCAATCGATTATAAATAATGGTATCATTATTTAGAGTTTCATTATTAAAGGTTGTTCATATTATTATAAGCTATTAATTATAATTTATATATTAAGAAATTATATATGAATTAAGATATTTTATTAATAAAGTTTATATTTGAAGTTTTTCTATTTGAGGTGTTTGTAGAAAGGTCGTGATATTTTATAAGAATAAAAATGTATTTGTATATATGATCTATTAATTAAATCTTCGTTCTTTGATAAATTTTATAGATTGGCAACTTTGAGAATATGTTTGTTTTTACTGTTCAATTCGCTTTTAAAATTTTTTCTAAAAAATATTAAATTAATATTTTTAGATATTTTTTAATCATTTTTAATGTGTTCATGTTAAAAACATAAAAAAATAATATTATTTTAATAAATTTTTAATTAAAAAAATATTTCTATAAAAACAGTGTGCCTCACATTACTTTCAAACTTAACATAGTTGTAATATTTTGAAATAAAAGAGAAATTTAATAGGAAATGACAACAATACCCTTTAAGGATTAGATTTTAAGTATAAAGACATGAGGGGCATTGAGGTAATTGCACAACCTATTGATAAGTATAAATAGGATGGGTTAAAGAAAAAAAATCTAAAATTAGAGAGAAAGAGAGAGAGATGGAAGAATAAAAAGAAAGAAGAGAAAGAGATAAAGGAAAAGGAAAAGGATTGGAGAAACTAAGTGTTTGGTAAATTTATGCTTTAATGTGTAATTGTGGTAATTAGCTTTGATTTTTGTTTTGATAAGGTTTAGGGTTTTGAAGTTTATATTTTAAGGTTAGATTAATGGATTAATTGAAGTGTTATAGGTTAATTGTTATGGGTTGATTATGTTGGGTTTTGAGTTAGAATTTGGGACCTACCATTGTTGGGAGACTAGTGGATTGGGAATCTAAAATCGTGATCAACCATTCGACCAGTTAGCTTATTTGACTTCAGTCAATCAGTTGGTGAATTTTGATCAACCGGTTTGCCTGGCTAGTTCGATTGACTAGTTGGTAGATTTCGGCCGACTGGTTAACCAAATAGTAAGAGTTGATCTTTTTTTTTTTTGTTCAGAAATTTTAGGACATGTTTGGGATTGATCAGGTAGATCCATCTCATTTTTATATTTATGATTTGATCTCAGATCTTAGAGATGTAATATTTTTATGTATTCTTTTATACTCAAACACTTTTGATACTCTACCTAATGGGTATTAGTAGGACTTCCATTGATATCTACTTTTGAGTCCTTACTTTTCAATATTAAATTGACAGGATGGTAACAAATTGATTAAAAAACTTTGTCTGATTAATTTATTGATAATATCCTTGATTCCTTTTAGCTTTAAAGGATATCAAAATTATTTGCTTTAATTAAAAGGATATTTATTTTACTTCTATGATCAATAGATTTATAGAAATAAATGTACAGACCCATGAACTGAGTTAACGATATATCAATTTATTTTTAGAATTTTGTTTATTTAATTTTTTTATGCAATTCCTCCCATACTTTTTGATTTCAACATCTTGTAGGAAGACCTAGTAAACTTTCACTTGGGTTGAACCTGGTATTCACAATCATACTACAAATTATTTTTTATGATAGTAAAGTCAGAATTAAATTTGGGAGGTTTTTGACACCGACCAAAGAGTTTTACAAGCAAATTATAACAAGAAATATCATAAGGCGCCAAGGTTCATCAGAAAATCAAAATACAATGAGCTTAACACTTAATTTACCCCTCAATCATGGCTCATTATAATTACTCATACAATTTTTTTTTGTCTTTTCCATCTAAAATTCCCAAGTTATTACAACCATGAAGTCAACTTGGAGCGAACTTTTGAACATAAACAATATAAGAAAATAAAAAATAGCATTGTAACGTAAGATTGTCAATTTCGTTCCATTTCGATCTAGATTGTTGGTTTACCTTGTACTATTTAAAAAAAACATAATAAAATAGTCATCTTGCTCGGGAACTCGGATCATTCCAGGTTTCTCGCTCAAATTCTAGCCGAGATATTTTGGGTTTACTTCATTCGTTTTGTTATGAATAAACTCATTTGCAGCTGACAAGATTTTATTGAGAAATTATTGGTACCGATTCCCATGTACCATTCTTCAATAAAGCATTAAACTCAATGGACATAGCTTCTCTCCATTTATGATTGTTGAGAGTCTGAGAAACATAAACAAGCTCAAGTGATAATGGAAATGCATGCTTGGTAGCTGAAAAATGATGAGATTGCACTTTTATAAGTTAAAAAAAACAATAATGACAAAAAAATGTTAAATTGCAATTTAATAAAAAAAAATAAAGGGAAAATGCATTAAACAACAAAAGACTAATATTTTGTCTTAACCTGCCAAAACTTTGATTTATGCCAAGAACCAAACTAGGTCTAATAATTTTTTTTCTCTTAAATTTATTATGCACTAAAAAAAGAATATAAAAAATTACAAAAAATGCCCTAAAAAAGAGCCCAAGTGTGCTGGCCTAATGGCCCAGTGTGTTTGGGTCACTAAAAAAGAGCCCAAGCACATCGACCTAATAGCCCAAACCCACATGCATGGGCCTTGCATTTTTGTTTTTGTCTTGTTAAAGGACGAACAACTTCTCATCCATTTCTATTTTTTTAAAAAAAAATTAGATAATATATCGTCTGTTTATCCAGATTCCAGCTATCATAGTGGTTGCTGAAAAATTAGGGCTAACTAATTTTCCCATAACAACCCATTTTAACAAAAAAAAAAAAAACTAACAAACACCCTCAAAACACCTATAAAACCAATTTAAGCAACCACCATTGAGCTACTCTCTTCAAAATAGACCCGTGGACACCAAAATAAATCGATTTGGTGGTCGAAATATATGAAAACAATGATTTTCTTTCTCTACACTGGAACTCGACAAAACTTTCCCTCTCCTTCACAAATTAGGAACTTAAAAATAATAAAAATAATTTTTTTTTTACCAAAATTGAATTTGAAACCTGTGATACTTTCATTATGGCTAGGTTTTGGGCTCATTTATTTGGTAACCCTTTGTTGTAAGTTATTTATAATTAATAATATTTCATTATTCATTGTTTAACTTTGTTTTTGTTTTTAGGATATTCCATGCTCATAATCATTTGACCTCTTGTTAATTGAATCTTGGACCCTGGTCCAAGCATTAATTTTATTAGTGAATTCTTTGAACTTAAAAAGGTTTGAAATGCCTAAATCAAAATCCATAAAACTCACTCAAATCAATCCTTCTTTTACTGGCATGTTAAATGGCTAATCTCACCAAATTATCTACTATATTAATAAAGAACAAAGCTAATAGGGATTAGTATTTTTCTATGCACTAAGACACATGCCACCACTATAGTGTGGATTAAAATAGTAAAATAAATATTTTATCATTCTCAAACAAAAACATTCAATTAAAAATTATAGACAAAACAATCTTTTTTATAGGATCAATATGTTATTATCATATTGATCAGGGATCAATTAGTTTTTTCCATAGAACTCGAGTTAGCTTTTTTTTTTGTTATTTTTTTAAAAAAACTTTTTTCTAGTTCATCCTTCAATGTTTTTTTTATTGTTGGTAATTAAGCTTTAGATTTGTTTTTTATTTATATCTTTATCAAATTATCTCATTCTCATTTAATTTTCTGCTTTTAATTTAAAATTTTATCTAGAGCAATCAATAATTATAGAAAAGAGGTTTTGGAGTGATTTTAAGTAGGTTTTTTTTCATAGGTTAAATTACAACAATCCTGAGATTTTGAAATTATAATGAACATCTTGTTAACTTTAAAAATTTATAATGATTATGATTCTGATGATAATAAAATAACAAAATATTAATAGTAGTAATTATTGTTTTGAATTAATTATTATCAAAATGACATCTTTGGATAAAATATACATACCCTTTCATGCTGAAAATTCCTTTCTATTTATTGAGTTGGTTTTTTGCAAGACAAGACCATGCATGTTCTTGCCTTGAATTTTAAACTTGATCAAATCTATCTAGCAGCCTACCACAATGTTAAACAGAAATTTACCTAAAGCGTATCTTGAGGGCTGACTTGGCAATCTCTTTGTGACCCATTTTGCCACCAAACCCACCCTCATTTCACACCCATTTACAACACCTTGCCATTCCAGTCCTTGGACCCCGCTTAACAAGCCTGACCACGCCAAAATAAATCCTTCCCCTAATTAATCGTGTACATGTCCGCATAGAATCATTTCTTTAAGCCCACATTCTGACACGTGTTGAACACCCACTAATCCTAGGCAAAACGTGATTAAATAACAGACCACCTAATTTCTGTATCGTGTCACAAATCAAGTAACAATATTGCTAGAGTTCTTCATTGATCATCATCTTTGTTAATTAATCACTCTGTGCTTCGATTAATGGATTCCGAGTTTCTTGAAATCAGACTGGCTTTGATTTAATCAAGTTAGAGGCGGAAATTCAGCAATTTTTTTTTTATTATCGGTAAGTGCCTTTCATTCACACTGTTATTAAATATGTTCAATGTTCAGTGTTTTAGTTACATGATTGTAATAATGTTAATCTAGTTTTTTGATAATGATATTAGATTAGTCTTGAAGACTGTTCTTGTGGAGATTGGTGACCTTTTTTTTCTGTGATTTAAATGGTTATGTGTTCTATTTTTTATTTTGTACGTTCTTGCTGCTTGTTTTAGAAATGGTGAAGGATTAGGGGACCTGTCATCTATGGTTTCAAGATTAAAACAAAAAAGGCCGAATTTCCGCCACAAGTTTTAGCCTTAGGTAGTGCAGTTAGGAGAAATAATTGGTTGGTAATTAGTTTACAGGAGAGAAGAGAAGGAAGCATGGAATCTGTATGTGATTTTTGTGGAGTGGCAAGGGCAGTAGTTTACTGTAAACCAGATTCAGCAAAGCTGTGCCTGCACTGTGATGGATGCGTGCATTCGGCTAATTTTTTGTCGCGAAGGCATCCGCGTTCGCTGCTATGCGATAAGTGCAGTTCACAGCCTGCAATGGCACGGTGCTTAGATGAAAAGATGTCTGTTTGTCAAGGCTGTGATTGCAGAGCAAATGGATGTTCAATCTTAGGGCATCAGCTTCGGGCGTTGAATTGTTATACAGGTTGTTACTCTTTGGCCGAGTTTCCGAAGATTTGGTCATCGGTTCTTCAGGGACCTTCTTCAGGAGCCCTTGATTCAGGACGGGATTCACTGAATTCTGCGCCAATAAATGAGAATTGCATTAGTTGGTTGGAACAAGGGGAAAATGAGGGATCGTTTGGCTTGATTACTGGCAAGTTGAATGAACTAGAATCTTGTTCCAAGCTTGAATCCTGGAGGGGGCCGCCGAGCGTTATCATGCCGAATCCTACCTACATGCCTTGTTCTACAGATCAAGTGCCTCTGTTGCCAGAGGTGTCAAACCTGCCGAAGGTAACCTTTCACACTGATCTTTTCTTAGCTGCTTCATTCACAAGGAAAAGCTGGTTAAACCTAACTTAAGCAGACCTTTTCAAGCAGCAGGGTTGTTCCATATTTAAGGATATTGGACTTTCTGATGGTGAAGATCTCTGTGAAGGTCTCAACATGGATGACATACCATTGGACTTCGAAAACAGTGATGGAATATTTGGCTGTCCAGAAAGTCATAACAGATATCCGTTTGAGGATGTAGGAAAAGATTGCATGTTAATGGAGAAAAACTTATCAGTTACCGAGTCTAATGGCCCTATCGAGAATGCTATAGAGGTTTTCTCTGACTCTAATTTTCCTCTGAAGCCATCTTCAATCACATGCATGTTAGTTATTCCTTCCATTTCACACTAATCTGAGGTAGTCAGATGTTAATTTGCATTATGTGTGTGCTTTTTCAGGTGTCATCATCGGGACAACAGGATTGTGTTGCCTTCCAATCATCTTGTGTTTCTGGGCCTGTTAGTGCAATACAGAACATAAGTAGTAATGCTAATTGCAGCATGTTTACAAATCCTAGTTGCAGCAGAAACCTCCATCTAGGATTTCCTGCTGGTACTGGACAAGTTCATCCAAGCATGTCGCTTTCACTATCCAACATAATTGGTGAAAGTAGTGCTGCTGATTATCAAGATTGTGGATTATCGCCAATATTTCTGACTGGTGAATCACCATGGGAATCACATTTGGATGCTAGCTCTCCACACGCAAGAGACAAGGCTAAGATGAGATACAACGAAAAGAAGAAGACACGAACGCAAGTGCTTCAAAAATCTTTGTGGTCTTTTCTATAACAAATTATGCTTACTTTCAACTCTGAGAGATTCACTCAATTGTCATGTTATTGCAGTTTCAGAAAGCAAATCAGATATGCCTCTCGTAAAGCCAGGGCTGATACTCGAAAACGAGTAAAAGGTAGATTTGTTAAAGCTGGGGAAGCATAAGATTATGACCCTCTTCTGTCAAGCAATTTCTGAGCCAGATTACTGAATCGTTATCCCTTTCCTTACAAGTGAATACTGAAAATGAAATAAAAAGGTGATATACTTTCCACTTCTTATGTTGATGCATAATTTTCCTTGTGTATGATCTCTTTTTTTTGAGGGGGATGTTCCAATCAAGCTGGTTTTTGGCATGCAATGGCAGATCTATAGCACTAGTATTCCCCTGGATTTTTTGAGTCGGACAAGCTGCTCACATTCCTGACAAGAACTGAGCTGCCACAACCATCACTACTTGTTAAGCTTCTTCTATTGGAGACCCTCTTTAGGTTTTCTTCCACCTCCTCCACCAACTTGCCTTAAGGAAACACCCTTACTGGCAGTCAATTTTGGGCGCTGTAGATGCATACTATCTTCCAGTTTCTCTGTTCAATGTAATGAATTTTGTTTTAGTTAAAGTTGTCTGGTTAAAATAAAGGGAAAGTGAATTTCATTTCTCAGAATAATACATGTCAATTTTTACTTCTGCTCGTTGCTCCGGTATTCAATTTGCTGCACATTTGCAGCCCTTAGCTTTAAACACCTTAGTATCTTATTTATTCATTCCCAGAACTCTACAAGAAAGTAGATGCAAAGGCATGGTTTATTCCACTGTTAGACTAAGGCATGACAAAATGATACGAAAGCACCTTGATAATACTCAAATTAAAAAAAAAAAAAATTCATTCGTTGGACCAACCCAAACAACTGGAATTTCAGCTCAAGATTGACACCAACCTTGATCTATCCAATTATATCCCGACACACATTTCTATGTGTTTTTTTAGCTTACTAAAAATAATTTATAAATTTTTTATGCACAAATTTTTTTTCTACATTTGCACATCTTTTTCTATATAGAGTAGACACTATTTTTTAACCTAATAACATTGTATCACTAATATTTCCATCAATGATGCATAACAATGATGTCATGACATCACATCTGACAAAGTCATCATCAACATTTCCACCAATAATACACAATAATGATGTCATGACATCACAACCAACAAAGCCATCATGGCTAGTCAATAGTAGAACATCAATCTCTACACCAATAATGTCTCCTTTACCATGAAAAAAGTATATAAATACATTCAATCACTAGATAAAATCAAGATCTCATCCTTAGCCAAAACTCCATTTAGCCATAAAAAAACTAGGCCGAACAATATACATTCATATTCCAACCATAAAATCCAACTATGCCATTCTAGGCATATGCCATAGATTTTTTTTTCTTCATACATATATTTCTCTTACATTTCTTTTGATACACATTACACTCCTCTTACACTTATTAACTTAAAAATTAAAGGGTTCTTTGTTCCAATATGAGACTTGTTTTGGAGGAAAGCTCGTGGACTCGTTGTCAAGCCTAGTTAAACTAACAGTACAACCATGAAAAATTCAATTTCTGTCTAAAGTTTTTTTTTTTTTTTTTTACTTTATCAGAGGCATCATCCATGAGAAATTGAACAAAATCTAGTTCATTCTCTCCCACCCATCAAATGTTTCCATGGCTGACAAAATTTTAGGATAACAAGTAATAACTTATCTCTCTACCACAAAAACTCCAGCCCCTCCAGCTCTCTAACAACTATCCAAAGTCTCAACATATAAGCGCTCAACAATGTTGTTTTAGCCGTATAAAAACAACATCACACTCTTTCATTTCATCAAAAAAGTTCAACATATAGCTCCGTTACACATACCATATATACAAAGATAACTTTAATTTTACAAAGGAATATGACAAAATGACATGGAAAGTATGCACAATACTCCCACTCTTTAAAGGAGCAATTCTCACTATATGAAGAACAATCCTCCATAGATCTTAGCCACATACATGTCCATGTCTATCAATCCTCCTACAACTCTTACTAGCATGCTCCCCGATGAAAAAACCTAGACTCGAGAAAAGATTAGTGATTGTACAACCTTATAAGAACAAACATCATTCCCATCAACAAAAGACTCTTAACATTGTTACACACTTATCTCTCCAAACACTATATCAACATGAAGGCCAATCTGGATAACTATGAATGCCTTACAAATCCCAAGGTATAAAACATTAGAAGCATCCTAGAACCTATAATA
>Ga0307518_10000816_pt1 | contig 23381 bp, 33 predicted proteins | sample 25_EM_MG_FD_203889 | JGI IMG/M metagenome (GOLD analysis project Ga0307518, IMG submission 203889) | Populus trichocarpa ectomycorrhiza microbial communities from riparian zone in the Pacific Northwest, United States - 25_EM | ecosystem: Host-associated > Plants > Roots > Unclassified | place...
GGATCTCCTGCACCGAGTAGGTCTGGCTCGAACCATTCGAGAGCCATTCCTTTGAGGTATGATTGCGCGAACGTGACCTTGGTTCGGTCAGTGCGGAAAGCCTTCGGTCGGTCCTGGAAGTTGAGCTTGCACTGGACTAAGAATGTGCGAAGCTTCTTTGGATCGGTGCCGTCAAAGGTGTCGGGTTCGCGCACCTTGGTGCGAGACGAAGACTCGGATGAGCGCAAAGAGCGCGCGAGTCTGTCGATAGCGATGGAGAGGTTGTTAAAAATGACTAGACCGGCCTCATCAGGGTCGGGGATGCCATCAATGGGGTCTTCACCGCCATCATCTGGGTTTGGGTCATCGGGGTCGTCGGGACCATCACCTCCGGGACCATCGTCACCGGGATGGTCATCACCTAGGTCATCGCCAAGATCTTTGACGAAGGCCCCAGGTGGGCGACGCTTAGCGGGGGAGGAGGCTCTCCGAGCGGAGAAGCCTTGGAATTGGGAGACAGAGTCGGGTGAGCGCCTGAGGCTAGTCAGAGCGCTCAAGGCAGCAGCCCGACGAGTGTCGGATGCTGAGGGTTCTGGGTTGTTTGCGCGAGCAAGTTTGGATTGTCCTGGACATGGGTGATTGTGAACTCGTACAAGACTAGAGTTCAAATATACTGTCAAGACCGGTTCTTCACCGATCTGATCTCTATGAGGGGTCTGGGGGTCAGAGGTTGGTCTAGCGGTAAGACCGAGATGCTACGTAGCGTAGTCGCGCTTCCCGAATGATAGGAAGGCCGACCGAGGTTTATATGGAGTGTCCGAGGGTAAACAGTCAACGACCGAGTACTTGTACGAGGGCAGAGATGGAGAGCACGAAGGGAGAACAGATAGGAAGTATCTTATTCAATATTCGAACTGAAACTACAACAGACCAAGTATCTAGGTATTTATACTAAGTAGAACGGATGAGGCGATGTACGGGAAGTCGGGATTACCGACGAGCGACGAGCACAGTCGCGCTGCGCGCTGAGTAAGTATGGTAAGTGCGATAACCGGGTTACCGATAGACATCGTATTAGTAATGGAATGGGACGGGAACGTATAGTGACCGGAAACGAGAAAGGAAACACATTAAGTAATCGAACAGAGAGACAGATCGGACAGCGCGCTCACCGATCGGTGGCACTACAAGACAGATAGAGAGAAACGGAAAAGGGGAGTACATACTATAAACAGACGGCGAACGCGTGGACACGATCGGACAATAGGGTACAGGGTGATCGGATGTCACGGTCGTGACACATTCGATGCACAGAACACGTTCAAAATGGCGACGATCTCAGAATTATATTCCTCAACTCTTGCGCAAGGCTTCAGCAATAGCCAGCACCTGGCCGCAATACGTGCTCTCCTTAGACATGGTGTACATCAAGATGGTGCACACCACCACACAAAATTGCAAGGCAGCCTTCACCCGGCCTATGTAGCCTTCAATCCTGCTCAGAAATCCGAGCATAAGGACCTCACCAAGACAGGAATAGTTGAAGCATCGCTCAGTGACGTTTTTGATGCAGTATGTCTAACATTCATCGAATTGCACACCTCACAGCTCACGCTCTGTGCTAGATTACTCTGCAAGACCGTTTAGATGGCAGAATATCCCTTCTCATCAGGTGCCCTGGTACTGATCTACCCAGCAACCTTGCTGTCGACAAGCTCACAGTTGACCTCTACGTTACCCCACGCGAGCTCGTTCAAAATGAACGTGTAAGTGGCGACACTGCCATGATCGTCCAGGCATTTTGTCAAGAATTTGCTCTTCCTCACCTGCAACGCTTTGCAGAACAGTGCAAAATTGAAATGGCCCAGTGTCCAAAGTCCTGTCGTAAGTTCATACTTCAGTAGCACTAAGTTTTACTAACGTCAGTGCAGCGCTTGCAGAACCTATTGCTCTCAAGGGTCCGAATTACCTTCCCATCTTAAGTCCCGTCAGCTCTTGCCTTCAGTGCACGGCGCTCAGCGCAGAGGCGAGACGCAACATGGTGGATGATGAGCGGCACATATCTGTGTCTGCTGCAATCCGTGAGACTGCAGTGCTCACTGCTAGTGCGAAGGCGGCTCCTCCCAGCACTCCCACCTCCGCTCGTCAATGCTCGACCTGCCAACGTCGCCCTGCAGACATGTTTCTATACGGGGACAATATTAAATTTTCAGAACCATTTTCTGTTGTCATCCCTGCTGACTCACCGGTTTCCGACTCCCCTTTGATTAGCATGGGACCAAACACGGATGCTGTACTCGATCGCTTCGATCTTGGGGATGACATACTCCCTTGGTTGCATTTGTTGGTCAGTATGGTGCACAGCAGCCGCTGGGAGGCCGTTCTGAGGAGTACACCGTGGGATTTGACTTATGAACAAGCGTCCAATTTATCCAATTCATTGGTGTCTGATCTCAAAGGCACACCAGGATTTTCCATTACAATGGTATTTTCTCTTTATCTCTGCATATCGCCAACCAGTTCTAACTGACATTGTAGAAACCGAAGTATCCGATCCTGAGCATGTTGCTCAAGATTTTAGTTATTGCGACCCTGTTGCGCGTGCTTTATATTTTATTTCTCATGTCAATTGATTAGCTTATTCCTGGCCTGCTTTGTTTGAATTAGTCTGTTTCTAGATCCTGAATATATGCTGTGTGTGTCTTAAATCTCGCCATGCACTTGGGGGATAGATGAACAATCTCCCCCAGATGGTCTCGCAGGTTTTCCTTCCATCTAAGCCAGCTCCCCGTCACATTCAACCCAGAGCACGCCCCTGTACCAAGGTCGTTCTCAGTGCAGAGGCCTGCGCGACACTAAAATTAAATTGGCATGAGAAGACAGAGTGGTTTAAAAAAGACTTGGACGTTGCGTGTAGGTCATTGAACGAGATCACAACAACTCTCGCTTCCAAACACCACAAGAGTGTTCAGCGCGTCCAGAATGAGCTCACCCTTGGCCATGTGAAATTCTGCTACAGGCATAACAAAGTCAGTGCTTGGAACACGTTCTGCTGGAAGAAACAGCACAATGATCGCACAGCCAACATATCAAACGAGAATGGTAGTTCCCCCCCTTTAATGCAATGACTATTAGCTTAATAATATTGCAGTGGCCAGTGGCAGGAATATGCTACATGAATTAATCAAGGAGAATCGCGAGGAGTACCATGCGCTTTCAGAGGACGAGAAGGGGCGCCTTGTTGAAGAATTTAATGAATTCAAAGTATCGAAGGCCGTTGGGATTCGCACGACCGCGAAATTGAAGATCAACGACGTCACTTACACACTGAAAGCTGTGGAGAACGAAGTGAGCTTCCTTTCCTCTCACTGCCTTAGGTATTTATCACCTGAACTATTTTTTAGCTCTTCAATCTCAGGTCTCGTACTGGCGTCAAAACTATTCTATTTGCATCGCGCGGAACAACCAATCTTCCACTTCAAGGGATTGCCTTTGCAACTGACGGCATTGCTGACTTCATGGGCTCAGTTATGGGCATTGATTCACACAGTCTCGTCAGTAAAATGGAAGGATTCGCCATCCAGGGAATGAAAGGTAGTAGTTCCTTTTGCTGCAAATCACGTCTGATGTATCATCTACCAGGAGCGGTTGAAAACCATCAGCAATGCATTTCTAACGTGCGTTCTACTATACACGGCATCATCAACAACAAACTTAGTGAGTAATACTAATTATTTACATTCGAGCCACTTGACAAATGACTCTTAAAGAGGAAATCACCGGTGCACCGAATGCAAAAATGCAGTGGGCGCAATACTTCCGAAACATTGTCACTCCCTACCAGGTTGTCATAGAGGGGTGGCCAGACGATATTCTGTTTGCAAACCTCAGTAGCATTTCTAGCTCACTGCCTCAGCTCAAGACCTTGCTATGAAAGTGGGAGATGGGAACAATTTACTGGAAGGAGCTAACAAATGATGAGTTTGAGGAGCTTCGACGAACAAGGAACGAGCAGTTGGAAAATGGTGAGATCCAGGAGCCCTCATGCCGCACACGCTCTGATAAGGGCAAAAAACGCACCCGAGGTCATTTGTCTGAGGATCTTCCTCGTCACAAGAAGTACAAGACTGCTGAAATTATTCATGACGAAGACGAGGATGGCCCGCATGAGAACACCACACACCAAGACATCCAGGAACCAGAAGCTACCGCACTGACTAACACGGGTGCAGATACCAGTGGACAGACTGCCACGGGTGTAAATGCCAACCCTGCCACACAGCCTTCCATCACTACTAATCCTGCCATGGCAAGCACTATCAGCGCCCAGACTTCTGTGAGTACAAAGATGATTACTCTGGGTGCTGATTCTAAGCTTAATATGCCGTACAGTCTTCCATCACTAGCCCTGTCACCGCAAATGCCATCAGCACGCCAACTTCTGCGGGCGCAGAAACTGACATGCAGACTGCCACAGGTACAAACACCAGCGATGCAGTACAGGCTTCCGACATCACCAGCCATGCGGATGCCGCACAGAGCACCTCGGGTGCAAATCCCAGCACCACCACTCCTGCCATAAGCAGTGCCGTTGATATTAATCCTATGGCAGATGCTGCCGTAGAAGACAGGCTGGCTAATAATACCTCCGATGTTTTGGATGACTTCATGGAGTACATACACGCATTTGACAGCGCTGCTACAACTTTGTACTAGGACCTTACTGAATACAGCAATATTTGACAGTCGTGCTGTAACCTCATTACCATAATTGTGGCTAAGAAATGCTTCAGTGGGTCATGATGCGAACAAGTAAAACATACCAAGGAGGTGCACAAATATTTATATAACACTGGGGCAAGTGCAAATGAAAGATTGAGTCAATGCGTTGATGGGCCACAAGTGCTGCATGGACTGGTGTGGTTGCGAGTAGATACTGAACATCAATATGGAAGAAGAAAAACATGGCAGTATGTACAGATACATTGATGGGTGGTGTTGTGGGACAATTGAAGCATGGTTAAAACAGGTGAGTGAAGAGAGTATGAGACACTGCAGTTAAATGCTAAAGGTACATACCTTGTGAAGGGCATCAAGTCCGAAGGTGGCGTCGTTGACAGCAGCAGAGTTGCTGGAATGGCACTAGCGGCAGTAGAGGTATTGAAAAATGGAGAGCAAGGGTCAGGAACGTCGGAAACGACATCAACAGAGGTACATACCTTGTAAAGAGCATTGAGACATCATCGACGGCGAGAGAATTGCTGGAGCAGCGAGATCAGAGCGTTAGGACCGTTGGAAACGACACTGAGGTTACGTACCTTGTATAGAGCGTCAAGAGCGGCAGTGGCATTATCGACGGCTGGAGAATTGCTGGAGCGGCGTTGGCGGTGCTGAAGATGGTGAAAAACGAGGGGAAAGCATTAGTCATTTAAAAATGACGCCAAGGGTGGTACATACGTTGTATAGAGCGCTGAAGCCAGCGACATCGTTGTTGATGGCGAAGGGGCCATTGAAAATGACATTGAGCAGCAGTGGCATTATCAATGGCTGGAGAGTTGCTGGAGCGGCATTGGCAGTGCTAAAGACAGTGAAAATGGGGGAAAGCATTAATGAGGTTTAAAAACAATGCCGAGGGTAGTACATACATTGTACAAAGTGTTGAGGCCAGCGAGGCTGTTGTTGGCGGTGAAGGGGCCATTGAAAATGGCCTTGAGCGGCAGTGGTGTTGTCGACAGCTGGAGAGTTGCTGGAGCGGCGTTGGCAGCACTAGAGACAGTAAAAACCGGAGGAGAAGCGTTAATGACATTTAAAAAAATACGCCGAGAGTGGGACGTACGCGCTGAGGGCAGCGAAGTTGTTCAGTGTTGACAGCGACGAGGCCGTTGAAAGCGGTTGAGCGGCAGTGACGCAGTTGACAGCTGGAGAGAAGAAAGTGTTAATGACGTCGAGGGCGGTACATAGCGTTAATGGCATTGAAAAACAACATGGAGAGCGGTATGTACGTTGTACAGAGCGTTGAGACCGGCGAGGTCATTGTTGAAGGCGACGTGGCCGTTGAAAAGGGTGATGAGCAACAGTGGCGTTGTCAATTGCTGGAGAGTTGCTGGAATGGCGTTGGCAGCGCTAGAGACGGTGAAAAACGAGGAGAAAAGTGTTAATGACATTGGAAAACGACGTTGAGGGAGTACGTACACAGTGAGGGCAGCAAGGCCATTGTTGACAGCAACAGGGCCGTTAAAAATGGCATTGCAGTACCAGGGATGTTGAGGGAAGCGTCCTGTGGGCTAGCATTTCAAACAAGGGGCGGGGGCATGGAGAACAGCGGGTGCAACGGCAACGCCAGGTGATGGAGCAGTGAGGACGTTGTTGGCGGCGTTAGACATTGACGATAGCGTACCATTGGCTAGCGTTGTTCGGGGATGCGCAGGAGAATAGAGAACAGCGAGCACGACAGCGGCGTGCGCCCTTAGATGGCGGCAGCAATGACAACAACAACGAAGAGGCAGAGGGAACAGGGATGTGGGAAGAGGGTGGGCGTAGTGTCGAGTTAGTGTATTAGTAAGCTGAGCTAATCAGCGCGGCGGCGGCGGACGTGGGAAGAGGGCAGGAACGCTGGCGGCATTATGGAGGGAGTGGATTAGTAAGCTGGGCTACTCAGCACAGCGGCCCGCCACCTGGTCTACTAGATTTTTACAAGGTAGAACAGTATTTGGTGCAATATTTATTGCTGGTGTTGGGAAAAACCAGCAACAGAGCCAAATTTTACATTATGATATTGTTTTGGTACATGCTTAATAAGGCTCGCAAATCGGGAGTAGTAGGTGCACCCAGGTGGAACGGTGTCGAGCTTGAAGTGCGTGCAGAGTCAACGCGCTCATTTCGTGAAGCTCTGAGGTGAAAACAAAAGTCGAGGAAATCCTACAATCCGGAAAGGAATCGTCATCGCCGTCAAGGCCTCCCCACCAACAAGCCCCCATGTCTACATCTGACGGTGTACAGAATGCACTCTTCGGAGAGGACCACCGTCATCTACCAGGTACACTAACCAGCGCTGGCGCTGACACTGGCTGCACTCACATTGGCGCTACACTCGGAGATCCCTCTACAGCGGCGGCGTTCAAAACTAAGTACAAAACCGTCGTCGCGTGGCATGCACAGAGGACTCAGGACGCCATTTCAACGCCCCCAGCAAAGCGAAGAAGGGTATGCTCATTGTGATGTTACGGTACCGTTGGGATTCATCCGTTCCCGACAGGTTGCGGCTCCGTCATGCGATACTTGCCATCGGACGCTGTCACGCCCGTTCGCATGCCTCTCGTGCTCGTTTGCGGGATGCTGGACAGGCGAACACATAGCCTCTCACCTAATAGAATCTGGACATCCTTTCTGTGCGTACTGTTCCTTTCTGGCATGTTTCCGCTGACGCCCCGATACTCCATGCGCTTCTCCCAGGCGTCGACACGAAATCAGGTTCCCTATTTTGCGCCGAATGTGAAAACTTCATCTATGACGCCGAGATCGATGGCTTGCATCTCTCTACGATACTTTTGGTGGAAGAAAAACAAACGCATTTCCAGGGTGCTCGGCATCTCCCTCTTAAATATTCTTCGCACTGAACAAGCGACCCCTAGTGGCTAAGCGGATACGTGAACCATACCAGCCATGGACGCCGACCGCCAGTGAAGTCGCGTCGCTCAAGACTGCCTCGATCCTCCCATGTCAAGGTGTGTCCTAGTGTACAACTCCACTCGCCTCGGCTTAGTACTACTTAGGTCGTCGCGGGCTCCTAAACCTGGGGCAGACTTGCTTCCTTAACGTCGTTCTACAAGCTTTCATCCACAACCCCCTTCTTCGTAACTACTTCCTCGGCGATCGCCACAACAGCCGGTTATGCAAGCACACAGATTGCATTTGTTGCGAGATGGACCAACTATTTACAGAGGTAGGCGACCCATATCGCATGTGTTCTCTCTTGCATCGACCCATCCCATAATCAGATATATGCCACCTCCACAACACCATTTGGTCCAACGTCTTTTTTAGCCACAATGTGGAAGGTCTCAGCAGAAGTATCGGGATACGCTCAGCAAGACGCCCACGAGTTTTTTATCACCGCGTTAAATCAGATTCACGAAACGTGTCGTGGGTCGACGAGTATCTCGTGCAATTGTATCGTACATCAGACGTTTGCGGGATCGCTGCAGAGCGAAGTGACGTGCGAGCGGTGTGGGAACGTCAGCCACGCTGTTGACCCCGTGCTTGATATTAGTCTCGAGCTGAGAGATCCCGGAACAGAGAAGCAAACTACCCTTGCTGGGTGCCTGCGCAGGTGCGCTATTTGCCGTGTTTTTCTGCCATTATGATGAGCTTAATCGTTTTGGTTTGTATTTTGATGGTGTGGTGGATTTTAGGTATACGAAGCCAGAGAAGTTGGGCAAGGAGTATACCTGTAAGAAATGCGCCAAACCAACTCACGAAGCTGTCAAACGTCTCAGCATCCGCAAACTGCCTCCTGTGCTGAGCTTCCAGTTCAAGGTTCGTCATACCTGTTTCGTCTACTTAGACCGCACCGAGTCACCGGAATGAACACGTGTAGCGCTTTGAGCATAAGACAGTCTCCAAGGGTACACCACAAAAGATCGATACACCTGTCCTGTTCCCGCTTACAATCAACATGGCACCTTATACTACTCTTGCAGCGAAACTGCAAGGAAAGGACAGCGAGCCAGTGTATGTGTTATCATCTACTCCACACTTTTCAACCGCATTCGCTGCTGAATCTGTAGATATCCTGGTCCGGATGCCATGTACGAATACGACCTCTTCGCGGTTATCAACCATGAAGGTCAAATGGAAAACGGACACTACACCAACTTTGCACGCCTCCAAGACGAGGTGCGTGGCGCAGTGCGAACTGTTTATATCCGTTTGTTCTGATCATGCTTGGTGTGAGCAGTGGTACCGCTTTGATGACGATAAGTGAGTCTCTTAGCATGTAAACTGGGACACAGCTGACCAAGTTACATATTACCAGAGTAACACTGTCCAGCCTGGGTGCCTGCCTCAGCTCCAATGCCTACATGTGCTTTTATGTTAAACGTCACCTCGACTACAAGCCTCACATGAAGCCCACCTATCGTGTCGCGCGTGATAAAGATATCGTCAAGGAGCAGGAACAAGAGAAAATCCGTGAGAAGGCGCGTGTAAAGGATGTGGATAGGGAGGTGGATGATGCGCTCATGGCGACAATTGCTGAGGATTAATGAGATCACCGGTGTACCAAAGGATTTAGTGTGCGGTCCTAAGACGAGACAGGACATGAAAGAGCAAGCAGAGTAATATTTGTATGTATGAATTGCAAGGATTCACTGTACATCATTGTATCTACTATCTCTCCGTGGGCAGCAGTCATTAAAAACACCTCATCTTTGCCCTTTTGGCGGTTGACGGAGTCGTGAAAAAAAGTTCCAACTTGGAGAGAGGGAAATTGAACAAGGAAAAAGTATAAAGTGATACGGGGCGAGAGATGTGATACTATGCCAAGCGTACAAGGAAACAGCGGTGGAGGATGAGGATGAGCTTGGTCCGCGATGTGGAGGTAGTATAGAATGGGGGAAATGCAGAGGGAAATTTAGGGAATAATGTCGTAGAGCTCATCATCCCTCACACGGATCTCCACAACCTCGACTTCGTAATCTGTTATGGACGATGTCGTAGACCAGGAGTTGGAGACAAAGCCCCTAGACCCTGGAGGTGAAGTTGATGCTACATCTGGGTAACAGCACGAGTAAGGGCAACATATCAAATACGTTTAGCTGAATCTAAGAACAATAGAAGGAGGCACGTACATCGGTCCTTGATGTATGGAGGAACAAACAAGTCCTGCATGATAGGTGACAATTCAGATGGTTTCGGGAATACAGAGACGCGAGAATAGGAAGTCGAACCTGGTTCCACACAAATCCCTGACTCTTCTGGATCGTAAGTATAGGGCGAAGCGTGTGCGTTGGCCTGCGCTCCCTCCTGCGGTGCCTTCTCTTCGTCGACTCTGGCTCTGGATCCACAGCACGCTGCTTTCCCTTTACGTCCTTCTTCAGCAGTGGCGGCAGTATGGGAGACGATGTGCTATCCGTCTTCTCGTTGTTGCTGTCATTCTTGTTGTCGTCCTCACAAGCACTCTGATCAATCTCCATATTCTGCGTATCATCTTGTCTTTCTTCGACACCGCGACGACATTGGCTGTCGCCATCAGGATCACTTCCGGACCGACGCCCGTAGTCCTCTCCATCTTCGGAGCATGAGAGGTCCTCGGACTGACTATCACTGTAATCGTCGTCGTCGTCGTCATCGTTGTCATATGGGATCTGCTCATAGCATGCCCATGTTGGCGGAGACGAAGCACGTCCGATGATGCGCCGTCTAAAGTAGGAGGAGTATGGGGAATTTGGGACAGCTGCGCCGGTACTCATGGCGAGAAAACGGTGCACAGGATCACTAACAGGGAATAGGCGTCGGTTGGGTGAGGGGTGAGTGGGGTAGGCTTACGGTCAAACGTGGGTGGTAAACTACGAAAGCAAGGGCCCTCGTTCAGCTGGCTCTATGGGCTGTGTTTCTTGCGTGCGAGGCTCTCGTCTGCTGCTTTGCCTCGTGTGATGGGTGTGGTTGTGGTCAGAGCCAAGTCACGGAACGAGCGGAGCAGATCCCACGAGTCCTTAAAAAGGACACTCCACGCTTCATAGCAGTGACGCTACAACGATCAAGGAAGAAATGGCAAACTCAAAGTATACCTACGTCCGAAACTACGAGATACCAGATCCACTGCTGCCTGGGTGCTTTTTGATGTGTAGATTGGATGGCCATTCTTTTCATCGGTAAGCGTAGGTGGGTCCGGAGTTCCCGGTCTCTTAGTGCTTGCTCGTGCACAGGTTCTCCGAGGAGCACGGATTCGCAAAGCCCAACGATGAGCGTGCGCTGCAGCTCATGGATCATGCAGCGAAAGACGTCATGTCCGAATACAAGGACATCGTCCTCGCATTCGGGGAATCAGACGAGTTTAGGTGAGATCTGCAGTCACGAAGACGTCACATGGATGATGACTGGACGTACCGCAGCTTCCTCCTCCGAAAGTCGACGAATCTGTATAATCGCCGACATGCAAAAATACTAACAACCCTCACGTCGTACTTTACCTCCTGTTACGTGTTCCACTGGCCGAAATATTTTCCCGATACCTCGATGCGGTATCCACCCTCGTTTGATGGCCGTATCGTAGTATATCCAGACGAGCGGTCGATCCGCGACTACTTTGCATGGCGACAAGCAGACAGTAAGCGGTGTCCCGATATTGTCTTCATACGTGACACTCAGCTGGGCTGCTCGGGGCAGCGTCCAGCACACATCAATAATATGTATAACACAGTATTTTGGGCCCTCGTGCAACAAGGGGGGAAGACGACGACAGAGGCACACGCCACGCTTAGGGTAGAGCCTGTCATATCTGTTGATCCAGCCAATCTAACGCGTTACCAGGGCACTGTCTCCGCTACGAAGCACGAAATCCTGTTCAAGGAATTCAACATCAACTATAATGACATCTCGCCGAGATTCAGAAAGGGGAGCGTCATTGTACGACAGGCGGTACGTATCTCTTTATCGCGATCTGGCTAATCTGTGTGTCTCATACTCGATGGAGTTGCCTGAAACACCCACGAATCCACGGGATGACGGTTCCGAACAAATTTTGGTCCCACAAGTGCCAAATGAAACAGCCACCGTGGTGCCGAAGAGAGGGGGAAGGGCCAAGACCGGTGTCGCGGTGTTGCATTGTGATATCATTGGAGACGAATTTTGGGCAGAGAGACCATATATCCTCGCAAGCTGATAGAGTAACCTGAAAAGCTGTCTCCTAACTTTGCAATAATAGTGTATCGCCCAGGGACGGAGCAGATACGCAGACATGCCGACATTCATTGTCGGAAATGCCCGGTGATGAGAACTTGAAGGCTTCACGTTTTCTTGGTTCTTTGACGGACACCCACTGTCTATGCATTTGTGTACATTCCCGGTGCCTACATTTCATTTCAAGTCCTCGGGTCCTGATGACCGTTCTGGGTGGTCGCGCCTCACGGAAAGTGAAGCGGAGGCAGTCAGACCATAAAACACCATTCGCTGCGCACGTCGCGAGCCCGCCGCCCTAAAACAGGCAACCCAGTCTTTCCAAATGTGGTACTTTTTCAAAAGTATGCCCGACGCAATCCAGCATAATTACTCCGGAAGGTAGTTTCTTACTCTTGCAGGACACAGCCACACCGAATTACCATGAAAGGCTTTCCCCACCAGCGGCTCAAATAAGCGCCCACTGCAAAGGGAGCTTACATGTTATATTCCCACGGCCAACCTTATTCGGAGGCAATCAAGGGCTTGGATTGCCCTTGATCACTTCCCAGCCACAGCACTTTTTTACCTGGTATGGTATTTTTTCTGGTGTGTCAGCTACAGCATGCAACCGCTAACCTGGTGGATAAAAGGGGGGGCCCGCCCAACATGGTGGACACCCAGAAAAGCCCACTCAGTTTTTCCTCGCCACAGAAGCCTCCGCCCTTTACCTGCTCCGATACCTGTTCACCTTTCTCTTCTACTGGTTCCTTTATCGCCACACTACGCCCCACCGTACGTCACTGTGAGAACCTTTTTTCGGATTGTGCCGGGACTGACGTTTTCCTTTCTCGTGTTATTATATCACGTGGACTGAATGACATTCGACGCGTCGCGCGAACCGGACCTGTCTCGCGACATATTGCGGTGTTGTGTTTTCGTTATGTTTGGTGATGTGGGTCCGCCATTATTTTTGACGATGACCATGGATAGAACAAAGGTTTCATGCGCGGAGGTTCAGGAAATCCGCACAGTTGGCGCACTGATGTGCCGCTCGGTCTTCACACTCTTTCACTCCAGCAGGGCGGTCCATTCCCCATCCCGCCCTCCCATCATTCCTCGGACGGCGAGTCCGACCCCGGCTCTTTTCACGCTGCTGGTGGACACATCCATGCCAACCCCCCTTCAGTGCCATACACAACAGGCGACCATTTCCGCCATCGGGCAAACCAACCATCCAGTGGCCATAGCCACCCGCTCGCACCAGACCATTTCGAGGATCCCCCCTACGTACCACCTCGTCCGCCACCAACCATCTCGCCACACACATTCCACCACACTGAACCCCACGCCACACATATATTTGACCCGTCCGGATATCACGACGCCGTATCTGTGAGTCGCCTACTACTGCTTTGTCTCCCATTACCAGCTCACGGCGCTTACCGGGCATTCGCCACACGATATGTAGCAGCCGCAATGCCCTTATGATGGTGGCAAGACGAGCCCCTCCGAATCCCTTCGTTCAGCCGAAAGCAACTACAGCACGAATTCTTCATCGTCCTCTGATTATCGCGTTTCTCGTCACGACTTCTATATTCCCCACCACACGCAACCTCTTGTGCAATACACCACCCAACACTCACTTGTATCTCGCCCAGTCACCCGCCAGCAGCCATATCAGCACCACTACCCTGCTTATCACGGTCATCACCGTGTCGGACTCGAACATATCCGTTACGGCGATCAACCGACCATGCAACCCGGTACCCAATTCTCCCGTGTTCCCGTACCAGAATTTCCACTGGAAAATATTCTTGCACCCGAAGCCTTTGAGGATCCTCAGCCACGCATCGGCACATCCTCGCAGATGGTCCACACCTCATCTGCCCCGTCAGCAGCACCCTCGTCGTCGTTCATGCCTTCTGCCCACCGCCAGGCAGGTCCAATTACGTACTCGGCCCCATCAAACACACTCGAGGATTCGGGGCGCTCTCGCTTTCCCGATGCGGGTCCCTACTTGCGGCAACAACTTGGTCTTGCTCCTCACGATCCAGTCAGCTTGTGGTCTCTCCCTGATCCACCCCCTGGCGAGAAGCCCAACCAACCATACCCGATGCTCATCAAACTCGCGATCTACGGCAGCACTACTAGACAGCTAACACTGCAAGACATCTACAACGAGCTCGAAAAGCGCTTCACATGGTTCCGCGAGCACCGAAATGAACGTGCATGGAAGGTATGTGTTTAGATGCTTTTATTTTATTTTATTTTTAAAGAAAAAAACATTGACATGCCGCACACGTGTTCGTAATGTAGAACTCCATACGTCATAACCTGTCCCTCAACAAGGTGTTTCGCCACGTTCCCCGTCCAATTACGGAGCCTGGTAAAGGCAGCTACTGGCAGCTTGACGTATCCGGTGGGGAGGGGTACAAGCGTCCTCGTAAGCGGCGTACCAGAATGTCCAAGAACACCCCATCGGATGATGATGACGACGATGACGAGATGTCCGAGGTCGACGAAGAAACAGATGGCCATAGCCCTCTCGAGCCGCGTCCCCAGTCCTCCCATGCCGGTTCATCCCCGTCATCATCGCAAGGTATCGCATCCAATCCCAGCCGCTCTGTTGTCGACGAGGCCAATATCGACCCAGAGTTGCGTGTGGATGGTAGTCACGTCGTAGGCGAAGGACGCACTCGGACTGGCACTCGCAGGGTCAACAGTCCGTACCCGTCCAATGCGCCTCCCTCGCGATATACCCAGAGTGTCCCCGTCGCGTTCTCGACCCCCGCTTTAGGTGCAGCCCCTGAAGTCGGCCCGCTCGGCCCATCTGCACAGTTCGGTCAGTCGTCATTTGCGCAACCGCCATTCGCCATGCAACAGGGCGTTGGTCAGACTGTCGCGCCAGGCCTGCAGCAGACCAGGAGTGTACCTATTGTTTCCGGGGCTGCATCGCGCCCTGGAGTCGAGTACACTCAGGGCGGTTTGCCAACTCGACGTATTCGAGGGTATACGGTTCCAACACAGCCAGGCGAGAGTCAGGGGTTGAGCCAAAGTCAGACTCATGACCGTGTGCGGACGTCCCAGGATTCTATGTCGTCCTCTGGATCTTCGCAGGCCTGGGGCGCCCCGTCTTCCGTCAATACCAAGGGAAAGGGGCGGGCGATGTAGACTCTCCGTTCGACTCCAGGTATGTCCCGCCCCCCCCTCTTGTGATTCGTGTGCGTTGAGACGATCATCTCTGTCTCGATAGGCCTGCCATCATGCTGCATTGGCCGGGCATGATTTCTTTTCTTCCATGCATTGCATATACACTGGCTAGGCTCGCATCGCTATCTCACCTCGGGGTTTACTTTCTGCTATGATCTTGCTAACATCCATCCCACATACGAATCGCTTTGCGTTTGCTTTTTCCTGTTTCTTGCTGTCGATCGGCTCATCTCGCTTTCGTCATCGTTGTGCTACCCTTGCCCCCTTTTCCAGAGTAGAACGTCAAGCATCCATACCCCCTCATCTGTCGCGGTCTTGTTTTTTTTCCCCTCCCGACTATGCTATACCTTTTAATTTTTTTTCCCCTTCGTCCTCGTGCAACGGTTTTGGTTCTTCTTCCGCTAGTCTTTTTTTCTCGTTCGAGAAACCCCCACAATGTATACTATGCACAGCTACCTTTTATTCTATGATGCATTAGGTCATCCCCCCAAGTGAAAAGAAAATGTCTCTGGGTATTAAGCTAACAGTTAGGCTGGTATAAGGATGCAGTAATGTGAAGTGGTACACGGTTCGACGGCGTCCAATGCAGTATGTAAAAATGTGAGCGAACGTTCTCCGGTGATCGGCTCTGGAAATGAGTTCCCCCCTCATCAAAACAAGGCATGCAAAACAGCAGCCAACACCCCCGCTGTCGTCCACACCCACGCCCATTCATGCCCACCAAACGTCGTCTTGGGTGCGGAGGAGCTCGACCCCTCCGGAACGCCCATACTCCCATTCTGAAACCCAACGATACCCGCCACAGTTGAATTCCCAACATAAAATGAGGAATGACCCTCGGTGTCGCCAAGTAATACCAGCGCCGCCCCAGGCCCAGGAACACTGATATTGCAACCATTCACGCACCCGGTGTAGTACTGCGTACTCTGCTTTCCCTCCAGCTCGCCACTCCGTCCGACAGTCTGACCTGCCCACGCAATCTGCGCCGTTTCCGCGATACGGGGAGCCGCGAGGAGGCGTACACCAGCAGCGTGTGCGATCCCGGGCGCGAGCGAAAAGTTGCGTGGTGTCCCCGCGTCATCGCCGAAATTGATCAGCACGAGCCGCTCGCATACCGTTCCGTTCTGGCCGTAGAGCGCATAGCCGGCGACGGTCGCTGCGGCGTTGGATATCGAGTTGTCGAGGTTGAGATCGAGGACGACGACACCGCCCTGCGGGAACGTTTCAGAGAGTAAAAGGGCGGAGTAGTACGGTGAGCCGGTGCGCCAGCCGGGTTGCATGGAGTCGGAGGGCGTCGCGGGATCGAAAAGGTTGTATAATACTTGGTACTCGCGCGTGTGGAGGTATGCGGCGCTTAGTCCATACGATGCAAATCCAAGTGCGACGTCGACGGCCCACAAGGCTGCGGCGAACTATGTAGCCAGCCATGTGGATCAGCAGCGCGAAGATTCAAGGGGACGAGGTCGTATAGGGAGCACAGAAACGCGTCTACTTACCGTATCAGAGATATTCGATCCACCGCACGAGACTGAATTGTACTCGGTCATAAGGACTGGAACGTTAGCACTTCGTCCCATTTGAATCCCCTCGCTTTGCCATTGGGCAAACACCGGAACTGCAACGAGCAGCTTTCGAATGCGCCGAGGTTGGAACGTGGCTGTTGGGACTCACCATTGGTGTGTGAAACGAAATAGGTTATGTTGGTGTTCTTTGCATTGGGACCACTACAGGTGTGCGTAGGGTAGTGTTGTAACGTGTAGTATTTGTATGGGTATTGTGTCAGGCCAGCATCGAGCACGTCGGAGAGATTCCTAAAGAACACAACCGCTCGAAGGCATTCTACCAGAATCAGCAGAGAAAACGGCCTACCAAGAGCAGCATATAGTGGGCCCTCCGATGATGGTTTTGGGTATCAAATTTCCGTATTGCGAGTTCCGCAGATCGTCGAGCACTTCTCCAATCTCCGGAATCTAAGGGTAGAAGAAAAGAGAAACCCCAGTCAGACCGGGAGCCTCCGGCTCACCCCCCTACTACTACACGCTCGAGTCAGGTTACACCACATACGTAGTCCTGTATCGTATAGTTTGCTCTCGTACCATGTCCTGCGTACAAGTCCGGTTCCTGGAAACCGAAAAGAGGCAGGGTCAGAAGAGACGACCAAAACCCAAAACCTCAACATGGATACATACATTCCCCAAAAGCATCGAATCAAGCCGGCTCCCAAGCATATCCCTCCCCGCCTTCGCAAGGTCAATCACGTCCGTATCATTCTGCGGATGCTGCATGCTCAACGTGATCATAAACTGCATCTCGCCGACGATATCCGCCATCGCATTGAGCACCTCGAAAAAAGCAGGTCCGAAATCGACAGGCACGTCGTTGAAATACGCGTTCGGATCGGTGAGGACGATCATGTCTGTCTGGTTGGACACGTAGGTGGAGCTGTCCATGCTGTTGCCGCCGATGCGGATACGGAGGGGGGAGTGGATGCGTGCGCGGAGGTTTGCGAGGTAGTTTTGGATGGGGATAGGCATTTGTTGTGGTGATTTGCCCCCTTGACACGCGTATCCAAAACACCATGAACGTATTTTTTTGGGGGGGAGAGAGAAGGATTCACATCATGTATTCGTTTGGAATTAGCCCATACCAAGGTTGTTGATGGCGGAAAAATTTATGACACGCACATAATGTATCGAACGAGTTGAGTTCGAACGATATTCCGAGAAAGTTATCCTGCACTACGACAGCGGACGTCGCAGCGTGCGCATTCTGCGGAGGCGTCACGGCTACGGGTGCGAGTGATGACGATGGTAGTGCGTGTGCCATGTTCGAGAAAAGGCTCAGGAAGAGCGCCCAAAAAAATAAACAAAAAGAAGGGAGTTGCCCGGGGCACCTGCCAGCAAGGGCAGCCCAAGACAGACATACAAACGAGCGACGTGAAGGCGCCATCGTGTATAGAGGCAGGCCGACGATACGATAGTGTGATGGAGAAAAGAAACGACGTTAACTTGGGATATGAATGGATCGTATAGTCCGCTTGAACTTATCCGCACCGCACTGGCTTGGCCTGGCTTGAAATGGGGAATGATGACGTCGCGAAGTTCGAACTGACATGTCATGTCATGTATAAGTATTTTGCAACCGAGCAGCTTGGCCCGGGAATAGAAAGCCCCGAAAAAATATATCATAACACAGAATGGACCTCACCATGATACGATCGCGTCTGATGATATGACTAAGACGCGTGCGTTGGATACGGTCATAATCTCCATTGCCAATACCCACGGCCGGATCGCAGAGCGGAAATCATCCGCTTTGAATCCGCTTTCCTCTCTCCGTGTCTCGGGCTCCATGCACTGATAAATGAACGGGAGGGGTAAAAGAGTCAAAAAGCTTTGATTGATCCTGACTAGCTAGTTACTAGGTATAACAAAAGAGAGAAATCTGCGCGCATATCGAGACTACAATGTCACTGACGAGTCTCTGAAGAAAAGAAAAAAAGGGAGTTGACATAAAACGCAAAGAAGGGTAAAAGGTAGAAGCCGCTGCCAATCAGCCTCGACAACCTTTGGGTGATACGGTGACCTCCGCGATTAGGGTAAAAAAAACCGCCCATGTTTGTGCAGTAAAAAAAAAAGAACGCGTCAAAGCCACTGCACCATGTATGTATTACCGAGATATGAAGGGGAGGGGGAGGAGAGGAAATTCGAAGAAAGGTGGTTGGTTGATGGAAAAGTAATAAAACGGCATGATGATGTTCCTTTGATAATATACGGCAAAAACGTACCGTCGCGCGCACCATCTATATGTGCCCACTTAGGGCACAGATAACAATTAGACCACCATAGTGCCACCACCTACGACGCCACTGGCACACCAGAATTCTCCTCCGCCGAAACCGTGGCATCCCCCGACACCCCCACCCCCCGTCGCTCCACAAACGCCCTCTTCGAACTCGCAGGCCCAAGCGTCTGCGACGCCAACCGCTTAAACGACGGACGAAACGCAGCCTCCCCTTCAGAGCTGCCACCCCCTGTCCCATCCGACGACCCCACGCTCGACTCGCGCGATGTGGTGGCATGCCTGCGCGCGTGGCCGTGGATAGAAGGAATGGGAAGAGAGATCGATGCGCCGGATAGCGGTGGAGGCTTCACGAGCCCCTGTGCCTGAACATGAGCTTGAGGCTGGGCCTGAGGGAGCGGACCAAACGCATGCGCGAGGGACGACGTCGACTGCGATGATGACGGACGACTCGCACCCGCACCCGCCTCTCCCGATCCCAGCGTTCCAGGAACGCCCGACATATCCGCGCTCCCCGCACTCGAGGACGGCGCAGGACTCCCATTCGTGACGGGCGACGGTCGCGTCCCGCGACGCCGCGGTACCAGGTTCAAATGCATATACGGACTGCGCGCGTTCACAGCTGCCTGGTAACTCTGCAGATCGTCAAAGTTCCCGTGCAGAATGGCGCGGGAGGCATGGGCATCGGCCTGTCCTACACCCGAACCATGGGGACACGCTCGTTCGGTAGTGGGCGTGACACTGGGCAGCGATGAGACGCGGACACGTCTGCGCTGGGCCGAAGGCGATGTGGGCATATGGAGTTGATGTGAACTTGAGCCGTTGGCGTTGGCGTTGGCGTTGGGTGTGTGGCCATCCAGACCGATGGACCCTGGGACACCGAGCGGCGTGCGGACACAGGCTTTCCAGACGTCTCGCAGCTCGGCACCAGGGGTTTGGAGAACGGGAAGCGACATGCCGCGGTCGCGGTAATAGGCAGCTTGTTGCGAATGCGAAGACGGTCGCGCGGGCATGGGCGTCGCGTTTGGGGAGTGCGGTGCGATACCTCCCATGTTGGAGAAAAAGGGGAGACTGTCTTGTGGAAGATGGGCAAGAGCTGCGTTTTGGTCTTCGATGGACATGAGACCAAATGCATTGGAAAAGCCGCCCTCTGGAGCAACACGGTGTGGCTCGGAAACATGGTAGCTCGACGAGGATGCGGAATGTTGACGATGCATATCGTCAGAAGCCGTGTCAAAACTGTCCCCGGTGCCTGAAAGCGGGAGATGTACATTGCTGGACGTTGCACTGGATGGGACAGATTGGGAAGCACTGCTGCTATCGCTGAAATCGAAGGATGGGCGTCGTGACCGGTAAGGCGACACAATATCATTAGGATCATAGAAATCGGGATCGAAGGCGTCAGAGTGAAGTTGCGTGCGGGTAACACCAGAGTGGTAATCCTTGTCGTCCAATGGAGGCAGATATCGATTTGAATCAAACAGGCTTGCAGAGGCGGCAGATGAAGCCTCCCCCCAGGGATACCAGCTTTGGGCGGGTTGTTGGGAGGGGTTTGTGTATAGACCGGGGAACCCGTTAGGAGCGGTTGACGTGGGAAGACCGACTCGATCGGCTTCGGGCCGATATTTGATGTCGCCCGCAGATATGGGGGGAAGATCAGCTGAGGAATATGCTGGATGAAACGGGAACTGGGAGCTCATGATGGGGTCTGAATAGCTGGTGGTCATGCTGGGTACGGTGGCAGGTGGTGGTGCCAGGAATAAATCATCCAAGTGAGAGGGGCGGTTGCCGATGATGGGTGAAGTGGACGCTGAGGACCTTGGGGCCTGGTGGCCAGGACCAATGGGTGCTGTTTGGCGATGGAACTTGACATAGGTGCACCTGCATTTGCGGGAGACACATTTGGCTAGAGAGAGGCGTGAGCGATTCATTCGAAAGCAATTGAGATGAGTCGCGCACAACAAGGATTGGATCCGTCGCAGGGGAGACTGGACTGGACACACTGGTCGCAAGCTTGCTTGGAGGTGGTTGCGCGCGAAGCTGCTGCAGAGCCTTTCCGCCGACCACCTGCGGCATTTGGAGTGGGTTTCTCGTTTGCATGGCACTTGTTGACGTGACGCGAGAGCAAATCACTGGGAGAGGAGGATGAGTGCAACGATTGAGCAGAAGGGTGAAAACCACACCTTCGGGCGAACTGATCGCCACAGTACTGGCACTTGTAGGGGCGATCACCTGTGTCTGGAGACGGAGTCAGCATAGGAGAGCGAGAGCGGAGACGGAGGTGGTGCAGTGGCAGTCCCGCCCCAGTGGAGCAAAGAGAAACATACGTGATCGCATGTGTCTTGCGACATGCTGGGGACGGGTGAAGGTTGCTTGGCACACGGGGCACTTGTGATCACCACCCATGGTATGTTTTTTTTTTGCGACGAGGAGTAGGGAGGAGGACGAGGACTCAAAGGGGATGACACACCTTTGTATATATTTATCGCCCCCCCTCGGAACCCCAGATCTCAGATCACCGGCCATTCCCGCATGACGTCACACGGTTACACCCTCGATTTCATTGGTATAGAGTACTGTACTCTCTCTCGTAGACGAGTATCTGCTACATCTGCACCGAACGTGTGCGCACGGGCCAGCCATTCCTCGCGGGACAATACCCAGTAATGACGCCATGTGCTTGGGTCTATTTGCGCGAGATCGTGGCGGAGATCAATCCACTGAGTGACGTCAGTGCGATGCGGTCCTGGATGTGCGTCACTCACCTCGGCGCAGCGATGGGCATGAAGACCTCTGCGTTGGCTCTGTCAAGGTTTCCGAGAGTGAGCGACCTTCCCATTCGAAACCAGTGCAGAGAGAGGAAGGAGCCAGGATTCCCCAACCAGGCATATCAAGTCGGCACATATCCGAGCAGAACCCCCGTTGTCCATCCCAACACATCGATGCGGTCATAGCAGAAGCGCAGCCCGGCGTCACAGCCCTGCAAGAACCAGCTCATCTCCTTACCCAACATGCGAGTCCCACGCGTCCACGGCTCCCCCAAAGTCACATGACCCCTGCGTCATCGCAACGTGGGGCCACAGAAGAAGAGCTGATCACTTACGGCGTCGTGTTGTCCACCCCAATGTACTTCATATCCACAGCGACGTAGTGCTTGTTGGGAAGCCTGTACGACACCGTCTCCACGGGATCGTTCTCCGCGACGACTCGTTGCCCCATCTTGAACAGGGTCGCCTGCCAACCCCATCAAGACGACAACGATCTTCGATTCCGCATGACTCACCTGGACACTCTCGCTCTCATCCGTGGCAAAAATATCCAGCGTGGCAACCCTCGCTTTCATAGCAACACCCTCCGCGTCTGCCACCTCCCTTGGAACTTCGAACGCCAGTTTCTTCGCATCAGCAGGGAATCGAATCGCGAACGGGCTGTAGGTGTACGACAGATCGACAGACGTCGAGAAGACACGGTCGTCGACCTCGGCGAGTGTCGTGTATTCGTCACGCACAAAATCCGCGAACGAGGATCCAGTCGATTTAAGTACTGAATACCAGTCTAGGCTGTGCAGATAAGTCGTAACAAGCACAACGTACCCAATAAATCCCTGATTCCACCCGTCACCTTCCCCGTGAGCGCGCCATCGATAGACTTTTCTACCTGCAGCAAAGCATGCGCATGCGCATGAGACCGAGTACAATGGCAGAGGGGAAAAAAGTGGGTGGCAGGAGAGAAGGGTAGCTCTTATATATATGAAGAAACGAAGGCCCCCCCTTGGAGTCTGGGTCCAGACCCGGAACGCCCATGATAAAAACCTGACATCTCGGCAAAACAAAAGGCTCCACCGCCTTGACTATGGCATCCATCAGATCTAGCCCTCCTAACAACCAATGACCCATCGTCGAAGCAGAAGAGAGAAAAAAAAAATACCCTCAAACAAGCGCAACGTGTGGCCCGAAGCCGAAGCCGAATACTATCAGTGGGAAAAAAAAAAAAAGGGGGGGAACACACCTCGACCGCTGCGATGCGCTTATCTTCCCCGTCCCTGATGAACGAGTGCGGGTGCGGACGTTCCTGACCAACAGCGGCTCCAACGGGGATGCGGGACCAGCGCAGTTTCTCCACCGTTACAAGTGCCTTGGTGATATGCGAATAGGTCGCGACGATGTGGGTGCCCAGGTGCAGCGCAAAGTGCTCGGGAGTCAGGACGTGAGGAGACACCTTGGCGAGATCTGTGTATATATAGCGTTGAACATATGCGTCAAGGACGAGGAGGAGAGGAGAGGTACAGTAGGTGATGTTCTTCACTGGGGAGGTGGATCAGAAATGGGTTTTAAATGGTATGCCTTCACTCACTCGAGTCTGTAGCAACGACGACCGAGTTATCCGCCTTCGTGTAGCTGCAGTAGCGTACAAGGAACGTGAGCTAGGCTCCACGAGGAGCCGAATATCATACCTCGTCGCGATGTCTCCTTCCAGGAGCACCTGGACATTGTACTCGACAATTTCATGGACAG
>Ga0307518_10000817_pt1 | contig 23370 bp, 25 predicted proteins | sample 25_EM_MG_FD_203889 | JGI IMG/M metagenome (GOLD analysis project Ga0307518, IMG submission 203889) | Populus trichocarpa ectomycorrhiza microbial communities from riparian zone in the Pacific Northwest, United States - 25_EM | ecosystem: Host-associated > Plants > Roots > Unclassified | place...
GTTTCGCGAGCGCTCTTAGTAGAACTTTGGGTCCTCTCATTGCATCCGGAATACTTGCCACAATGGAAGGAAACTTCGGGTTCGCAGGCTGGAGGTGAGCAACAATAAGGGGCCGACGTGCGGCTCACCTACTATTGGGGCCCTTATAGGTGGCTTTTCCTCATGGAAGGTGGCTTAACATGCCTCATTTCAGCAGCAGGTTTCTACTTCATTCCCGACTTCCCCGATACACCGGTCTCATGGCTAACACGTGAAGAACAAATTCTCGCTCAGCACAGAATGGTTGAAGATTTATGTGGCATCGAGCAAAAAAGAACACAGAAATCGGGTTTTGTAGAAGCATTCACTGACTGGACAGTGTGGTGGTTAGCAATAGTGAGATTCCTCATAACTGTTGGGCAGTCTTTTGGAAACTTCTTTCCGATCTTGGCTGCTACTATTGGATATAACCCATCCACCACTCTCTTGCTCTGTGCTCCTCCGTGGATCTTAGGGACAGCAACGTCATTCTATGTCTCGCAGTTCGTTATATGTACTGTCGGTCGCTCTTCTCATTGCTCACTCAAGCCCCCTTTCAGGCACTCAGATGCTACCAGGGACCGCTTCTGGCATATCACTGGTCTACTCTGTGTGGGTATCATTGGGTTTTCCCTCGGAATCTTAACAATGAACATAGCTGTCCGCTACTTGTCTCTGTGAGTTGATGAGTGTTTTTATTATACCTGCGTCTGATACACATGATAGACTTGTCATGACTCAATCTTACATCGTATATGCCATCTTCTTAGCATGGATGAGCAACTCGATACCCGAATCATCCAAGCGGGCGGTCGCCTTCGCATTCATTGATACATGTACTGGCATTGCGAATGCAGGGTCATCGTAGGTTTTTCAAGTATCTGGATATACCGTTGATATTCCATCACAATCATAGATATCTGTGGCCAGCTTCGTGGGGGCCATCGTACTCCAAGTCATACATGTTTTGCATTCTGGCTTACACGGTATGCATCCCCATGACATGGGTGTACCGGTTACACCTTATCCGGCTCAACAAGAGAGCGGAAACGAATGAGCGTGCTCTGGGCTTGCCGAGAGGATTCAGATATATCACGTAGTTGGCCATGACCTGGTATGTAACTCGAATTTATGTATGTAATAGTAACTGATGGGATACTCTGAATGACACCGGGTGATTGAAATGTTCTAGAAATATAGTCAACGATCACAAAATACCTTTTTGACGAGGTCCATTTCTGATGTATTGCCGAGATGAACCATGCTTTGAACATGCTGAATTGAACGACAAGTTACTGATAGCGATGAAACGCATGATGTGATAGATCACACGTTGATTGCTCAATAGTTTGATCAATTCGAAGGCTCAGTCAGGGTATCCGCCCCAGTTCCCGTCCAAGATTTGTGGAACGACTTTATCGGACACCATCAAAGTTTGGCCTTGGGGGTCTTATGTTCAAGAGTCAGCCGCTGATTGACAGGGTCATCGAGACTCCTAGACATGGACCGTCGGTTGCAAGCGGACAGTTGAGCTTGCAGTTATGTCAACGACGCGTCCCGCTGATTACGAGGGCGGTCAACTCTGGGGCAACTGCAGGCGGAGGGTTAAAGCATCCGGTCGTGTGATGATCAGCCTTGCTTCTAAGTTGAACACAAACCACGAGAATTGATCGGGTTTCCTGCACATAACTTGCTATACAGACACAAAGTAGTAAGTATTCTCGAAGCAGTCAGACTAAGCATGAATGATCCATAAATATTACACAGATAAAGACAAATGACACTGAACTTGATACATATTCATTCAACATCCTGTTCTGAGGTCTTGCTATTTTCCGGAGCGATGACGAATTCACTGAGTGAAATTTCTGTATGATGACGAGGCTTCCTCAGATATTGTCGTTGATTGAGGCTGCAATGGTCGACATATACTAAGCTGATTGCCGCCGCGAGTAATGGAGCAACGTACGACAGTAGCGCTGAGTTTACATATACTAGGACGTGGTGAGTAGGCATTATAGCATACGAAAAAACAGGTTCAAGCCTACCTTTTACCTGAACTAGGATGATAGACAGCCACAACAGACTGTTTGGGGAAGCCAACAACTATTCCGGATACTCTGGCCTCAGTTATCTGTACCACAACAGTATTTTACTTACACAGACCAGCGCCACCATTGCAACCATGCTGGGCAGTGACAAATGTAAGACAAATGATGAAGAGGGGGTAAAATGGAAAACCTCGTAAGAACACCCGTGGCTACAATATACGCCAGTAAACGAGTCACAAGTTGTGCAGATCTGTAACCAGAGGCCATGTGAACAATCGCCACTGTCGATGTTGTGATTCTAACCTTGCCGTGCGCCTGGTATACAAGTAATATGTAAGAATCGCTGCCATGAGTGTGTCTTCGATGATAACAAGGGAAAGTGTAACAGCTAAAATTGCCTACAACCATTTTTTGTGAGTGACTTCGTATGAAATCATGGGAAAAAAATGAACTTGAGCGTGATGCCCGAATGATTCCCAGGTGGTGTAAATGAGACTGTGTTTTCGTCAGAATGGATGGAAAAGTCTGGTGAAAGTACTTACCCTAGAATTGTCGTAGCCATTCCAAGTACTACAACCACACTCGTTGGATGCTACTCAGTAGCTGGTTAGGGATGGAACTTACCAAAGCGAGCGATCGACAGAAACAGCTGTGATCCAACTTGAGCCCCTCTATCCCTTTCTAGAGTAGACAGAGAGCTCACCAACAGACATGCAGCTCCGATATTCTTTGAGACTTTGGTGGTGCATGAGGATTTCAAAATATGCGACTTTACGACCACTTACATTTCCATATTCGCCAAATGAAGTATCTGAATGGATTGAGACATTAGTAAGTTTACATTATAGCAATTGGTATGCATGAGACATACATATTTACAAGGAGGATGATAACAAGCTGGAAAATCCAAAAAATTGAGGACATTCAAAAAATGGAGCAGATAATGAGGACTCACCCCTAATTGGCAAGTAACCTAGGCACCATCAGTCACTGGTCTTTTGACCAGAATCATTGTGTTGTACGCACCACAAACTCCCTGTACTGACCTGAGGAGAGTGAAGCTGGCAGATAATGGAGCATACCAGCTATTATGAGCGAGCATAGAAATGTTGCCAAATCCTTGTATAAAATAGGTGTTATTGAAAGATATCGTGAATCCACTTTGTATAGTCTCGAGGATCCTGGAGCAGGAATGAGAAGAGGGTGCATAAGGTGTGAACAATCACTTGATATGTACCAAATCACGGCCACCTGGCATAGAACGCTCAGTTCCCCGGCAACTGTAGTGATTATGTACAAGATATATTTACCAGGAGCTTCAAAAATATGTTGTCATCGGGATAGGTCTGGTAGTAAAAAAAGGTCTGCACACAACTGATCCCGTAAAATCTGAATAGCATTCAGACCTTTTACACCGGGTTGAAGGTCAACTAAGACTCACAATAAGCTGAAGAAGGACCCGATTAACGGGGCCTGCATCAGCTCACCTGCGTAGTGCGCCGAAGAAGCCATGGCACGATTGCAGAAGAACTCAAGAAAAAGTAATGAGGAGTCCCCTTTATATGTGTAAACAAAGCATGCTTTTGCTGTGGTCCTGCCATTAAAGTAGCTGATATGACCAAGTCGAATGATTGGACCTACGCTAAACCATCAGTGGCGCATCATGGCTACTGCTGTGCTGTTTATGAATCGTTGGCGAGGGAACTCCATACCAGCGCTGGTATGTAGGAAACAAGATGATAGGGGCTAATCGCTTGACGAGGTAACTTCGTAGCAGAACCTGTATGCAGGAAACAAGATGGACTAGTACCTAGACTCCTCGAGAATAAACGTCAAGCGGGCCCCAGAATTGGCTATGCCAAGTTGCTTCCTGGCTATTCTAGAGGCATAATTGGCGCCTAGTGGACTTTTATAGGCTTTATGGACGAATCTGACCACCGTAAGCTGTGTGTGGTGACCGGTGATCAACATGGAGGAACTCGAGGTAGCACTGAAGGGACGCTTAGTAAGCAAGACGTGGGACAACAGTGCCGCTTTAAGTACCTTCAAACCGTCATTGACCAACGAGCCGAACAGTGGTACACTCTCATATGTGCCGACGGCCAAAGTGAGGTGTTTCAAGTTCTCACCCCACCTCTACCGACTCTCTCATTCTTATTCCACCTCTTCGACCGCTGTCAATGTCACTAAGAGTGTCGACAGATCAATTGTTAGGCAACACTGAGATAGATGAGGGGTATGGAACATCTAGGGATACTCACCAACACGCGGATGCTGTCTTTGGCGGACCAGAAAGGCGAAGGCAAGTTGAGAAGAAATTGCTGAGAAAGCTGGATCATAGGGTCGCATTCCTTCTCCTTGTCTACATAGTGAACTTTGTAAGTTCCTTCTTGGCTGGTCATTCCGAATAACCTACCATGGAACCTGAGATGGACAGGAGTAATGTAGCGTAAGTGTCGTTACTCCTGCTTTGCTCTCATTAATGTCTAGAAAGTGCTGCACGACTCAAAGGCCTCGAAGAGGATCTTCACATGACGGGCCAGCAATTCAACACTCTTATCAGTGTTATGTACGTCGGCTATGTGCTCATGCAAGTACCATCGTGCGTCGCTGCCTTTCTGAACATATGTCGTTGGGATGCTCAGGGGTCTGCAGAAACCTATTCCTCGATCAACTTAGAAGACCATCCGCATACCTTTCCTTCTGCGTTTTTGTGTGGGGTCTCCTTTCCATCAGTACAGGTCAGTGAACACTAAGGTATAAGACATATTTTCTTCGATATCAACTTAGCTTTCTGGTAGGCGTTGCCACTAGGTGGGTCTTACAAAATTGATTTACAGCCGGACCAACTTGGATATGTAGTTATCGTGGAGCTCTTATATCTCGCTTTTTGCTTGGCCTTTCGGAAGCAGTGTTCTACCCTGGAGTTGTTTTCATGCTCTCCAGATGGTATATATCTGGATTTATTCGTCGGGGTGCTTCCCTCACATTCAATGTTCCAGGTACAAACGTGACGAGCTCGGATTGAGGATGGCATACTTCACATGCGGTTCCACAGTCAGCAACATTTTTGGTTCCCTCGCCGCATCGGGAGTCCTTGCAATAATGGATGGCAAACTTGGCTATACAGCTTGGAGGTGAGTATCCGCGTGCAGCTAATCATGGTGCTTACATTTGGCCTTCGAAAGATGGCTCTTTTTCATCGAAGGTGGCTTGACATGCATTATTGCTTTAATTTCATTTTATGTGATTCCGGATTTCCCCACCACCCCGGCCTCTTGGCTCACAAGCGAGGAGCGAATGCTGGCTCAGCGAAGGATGACAGAAGACATGTGTGGGACTGAGCATGATTTATTCAAAAGCATTCAGCGATCTGGCGTTGTGGAAGCTTTCGCGGACTGGACAGTGTGGTGGTTGGCGATATCCATGGCCATCTTAAATGCCTCGCTGTCATTTGGGGTCTATTTCCCCACTCTCGCTGCTACAATGGGATACAATCCAACGATCACCCTTTTACTCTGCGCTCCCCCATGGATTCTTGGTTTAGCGACGTCGTTCATCGTCATGCGGTTCGTTCGAGGGATTTTCAACGTCCGCTGTCTAAACACTTTTTTCAGACACTCGGATGCGAGTGGTGATCGTTTCTGGCATGTAACAGGGCCAGTCTCGATGGGTATTGTTGGTTTCGTTATTGCCATCTTGACCATGAACACTGCTATCCGCTATCTGTCTCTGTGGGTTGAACAGCCACTTCGATTGTTTTGTGTCACTCACGTAGTTCAGATTTTTCATGGCCCAATCTACAGTCGCATACGTTGTGTTATTGGCGTGGGTGAGCAACTCGATACATGAATCGTCGTCCAAGAGAGCTGTTACCATAGCTTTCGCCACTGCAGCTGCGGGCTTTGGAAACATAGGAGCATCGTGAGTCCTGGAGTGTCAGCAGATGGTGAGACCTCACTTATGAATTATAGATATCTATGGCCGGCTTCGTGGGGTCCGTCCTATTCCACGTCATACTTGGTCTGCATTTTAGGATTCGTGATAACCATACTTATGCTGTGGGTGTATCGATTGCATCTTATGCGGCTCAACGAGGAAGCAGAAAAGAACGAGCACGCACTCTCCCTACCCCGGGGATTCAGATATATCACATAGGGACCGGCGTTAACCTTGTAATTTCCCAGGACCAACAGGTGAAATAGTGCATACGTGAAATTTTGAAGTTACCAGTGGGTATACCGATGACTTGACTTAACTTACAACCCAGTGTCGCTTATAAAGTTTCGACCTATGATCGAGATCACGCAGTGGATTCCCTCCATTGCACCCGTGATAGTACTAGCAATACTTCCTTTCCAATTAATCACTGCAATGGTAGCTTGCCTGGAGCTTGCGACTCAGCAATGATCGATAAGCATTTGATGAACAACCCTGGAGGTACTTACTATACCCCCAACGAGTAGTACGGACCGGCGGAGTCAAGTACATTTCCTACACTACAACTTGGGCAATGTGGAGTCACTGCGGCTAGTATCACACAACGGAGGGAATGCTAAATGCAGTGGAAAACTTCAAGTATTGTGTTAATCGAACATGGGGAGGTTAATCAAGATAACTAAAAGTATACAGCTTTTGTACTTTACCTGCCAGCCGAGTACCTAACTACGTGATATACCGGAATCCATCGGGTAGGCCCAAAGAACGTTCCTTCATTTCTGCTTCTTCGTTGAGCCGGATAAGGTGCCGTCGATACACAAATAACATGACAAGGGATATCGAAAACGCCAGGATGCAGCAGATGAATGACTTGGAGTATGACGGACCCCATTCGGCGAGCCACAGGTAGCTGAAATTGCATGTATATCCATCAGAGGAATCATGAATACTTCTGAGAACTCACGATCCTCCCGTGTATCCGAGAGTTCCGAACATAGTAACAAGCGCTAGAGCGACCGCTCGCTTGGATGACAAGTCCGGTATAGAGTTACTCACCCACGCCATAACGACCATGTACGAGACCTGTGATTGAGCCATGAAGAATCTACCTTTGTTGTGAGATGCAAACATGCAGAAGAGGCCCTCAGCTCACAGAGACAAATAACGAATGGAAGTGTTCATTGTTGAGATGGCAATGACAAAACCTACAATGCCCATCGAAACTGGACCAGTGATGTGCCAGAAACGGTCCCCAGTGACGTCCGAATGTCTGTAGCAGAGGTCAAATGACTAAATGGCAACAAGACATGAGTAAGTGAGCAGACCGCATGACAAGGAGTGACGTTATAACGCCAATGACCCAAGGAGGAGCACAGAGTAAAAGAGTCATTGTTGGACTGTATCCCATGGTGGCAGCAATAGTGGGGAAAAAGAGTGCGAATGTCGCCCCGACTAGTATGAAGCATGCGGCAATTGCTAGCCACCACACTGTCCAGTCAGTGAGAGCATCTACAAGTCCAGATCGCTGCGCATTTTTCTGCTCAGCAGTGCACACATCTTCTACTATCCTTCTCTGAGCTAGCATTTGCTCATCTGTGGTGAGCCATGAAGCCTGAGTGGTGGGGAAATCAGGGGTTATGTAGAAGGATGCAACAGCGATGATGCACGTCAGACCACCTTCAACAAGGAAAAGCCACCTAAAAGAACGTTCGGGTCACTTAACGCAAGATTAGCCATGATCAGCTACCTCCAAGCTGCATAGCCGAGTTTCTTGTCCATCGTGGAAAACACCCCCGATGCAAAGAGGGGGCCCAAAAAGTGACTAGCTGCTGCACCACAGTTGAAGTATGCCAGCCTCAAGCCGAGTTCATCACGTTTGTACCTTGGTCACACGGAAATGAGTAATGACATCTCGGGCAACAGAATTCTAGTGCACACACCATCTAGAAAGCATGAACACCACACCAGGAGTATACCCTGCTTCCACGAAGCCAAGGATGAAACGGCATATTAGAGCTGTGTCAAAGCTATGTGTCAAAGTCAAGTTGTTCAATAGAGAACCAACTCTGGAGAAACTAACCTCCTGGCCACACCTGTTAGAGAGCTGAGATCAAAGTAGGTATAATAAATTTGATATCACCCTAACCAGTACCAATAGACAATAGCCCCCATAACAAGGCAGAACAAGAAAGATATACAGACGGTCTTGTAAGCCGATTCAGAAACATGTTTCTACCGACATCCAAATGTCAGTTCCACTCGGGAAGCAGAGGAACTGGAATACATACGACGGTATTTGCATGAAAAAGTAGCCAACATACACGATGCTGATCAGCGTATTAAATTGATGTCCTGTCAATTTCAGATCCTCTTCGAATCCCTGCAGTCGTGCAGAACTTGCCAAGTATCAAGAATTTGGAGACAACGCATTGGCTATTCACCCACGCTATATTAGTTCTGTCGATCTGAAAACTTGAGAAAGAGCCTATGAAGAAACAGGGAGAGCTTACATAGTTCATCAGACTGACAAGAATGAGAAAGGAGAGCCTCAAATCCAATTTCCAGAGCAGCCTTTTTTCGATTTGTCTCCGCCTCTCGGGACTGCCCAAGACAGCATCGAAGGCATTGATGTCCGGGGACCTGCTGTACTCCTCAATGTCTGGATTTATATCGACGTCGCCCAGTAGCCGATCCGTCGATGCTCTACGAGACATGGATAATTGCCTGAGAGTGAGGGATCGTCGTATGGGAACGCAGGAGGTAAAGCGGGGGAGAAGAGGAGGACGCCGGGTAGTGCAAGACCTGAGCAGTGCATAAGAAGTTTCTCCAGGTTCCATCAAATCGAAGCGAGCGGGTTACCCATGGGCTTTTGCCTGGCATTTCTGATTGCTCCATGAAGAACGAGTGACACGTTATCAGCTGGCTCCCATTGGTCAGAACACCTATGTTAGCCGCCTGCCGCAATACGCCAGTGGACAACGCCGTGTCCGTCAAAGGTGGTACATAGCAACCAGGTACAAGGCATGGACGCTCGAGGCTCGAGCAGTACATAACACAGGAGGCTCCCGACGTGCTCCCGAAATCAAGGAATGCAGTTGCGTGAAGATATCGTGCGGCGAAGATTAGGTCACGCACTGGATGGAACTACTCAGACATACTAGAGAGGCCGCTCTCAACTTGCACGGCTCGCCAGGACTTCACAGTTGTTTCCAAATCGCACTGTTGAATCCAGGAACAATTCGAGCCTCCTCAAGGATATGGCTGGGAAGGATAGCGGAGCAACCCCGTAAGTTAGTCGCACCAAAGTGGCATTATGCCATTAGTCAGTCTCCCGAATGTGCCGGGGATTGATGCCATGATGATCCATCGCGGTTGGGTTCTCCCTTTCTTATGTAGGAACAACTTCCAAGTCACACAACGACGCTTTGGGACAGATGGGTAGGCATGATGAAAGGTTCTGCGAGAAAACTGGTACGTTACCATGACTCACCGGTGCACCATCAACGATTTAGTATTTCACTACATACCAACGGATAATATGCGAACTCCGTGATGCCGATCTACGTGATATATCATATATCTGAATCCTCTGGGTAGGCCCAGGAGCGAGCTCATGCATCTCTGCTTCCTGATCGAGCCGGATAAGGTGCAGTCGATTCACCCAGAGGGTTCGACTGTACCTCGCTCTGGTAGATGACCCTACCATACCTTAAGGAAAGGAAAGGCGTGGGGGATAGAGTAAGAGTAGTGTACAGGTGATGGAATACGTATCGGATGCGGGTTAACACGGATATTTTGGTTAGACAACACAAAATCAATGAGCATGAGTGATGACTTCGATACACGGATAGACAGTAATATGTGATGGGAAAATGGGCGCATCTCGTCAGCGCACTGGGCAGCACATAAATGGCAAGGTGGTGACTCACGAGGAAGAAACAAAGACAAGCTCAGCCCTCCGGGGGTTAAACGTTGAACGGGCAATTGGGCGAATGACCTCCGCGCCAGCCACAATGGCTGCACTGTAACACCGCACTATTGACGAAGGCATTGGTATCATCAGACCTATCATTCCACCTGGAGACGGAGATGGATCGGGCGCACTATGTGAAATGGTGATGTGAGCACGCAGTCATTAGTGGAAGGACACAGGAACGTACAGCAGCGGGAAGCATTGTACGGAGTGTAAATATGACTGGATTGTGTTCAACACTTTATACAAATCGTAGCAAGAAATGGGTCGAGGGCATGTCCTAAACAACTTGGGACTCGCATCGTACTTCCCCAAAACGCAATTTTTACTGAGCCAAAACAATCAATGCAATTGATACAGTTTGATTGATCGTGTGGCAAGAAGCGCATGGATTCCAGATTAGTGCAATATCGACCAGCGATTGTAGGAGGGAAGCGTTCGGCTGCATTCAGCACTCACTGGCGTCTTGCCGGATTTATCCAACTTCGTAGAAAGGGCTGTCGAGGCTACCTGCAGCAGTGTACATACCACTACTATGCTGTACAGCAACTTCGGCAGCCATGGTCAATCGGCACTTTCACAAAATACACAAATTTTTCATTGTCCACACAACTACATTACATCCAGTGTAGTAAATGCTGACATTCAGGCTTGTCATACCTTCCCGTCTACCAACTATAGCCAATATAATTGGTAGTTACAGTACTGTCAATCAAGTAGTGCCGAGCGGAGTTTGTATTCGGCATGCGCGACCATGCATGACTTTTCTATAACGCCGAAGTTGTTGTACAATAGTAGCGACCCCTCCATTCTACATCTCTCGGACTGTTGTCGATGTCTTCCCAAGCTTCGACAGACCGGTTGTTAGGCGATGTTGGTATAAACCCAGATTTTGAGGAGTATGGCACGTCTATGCACACCGATCAGCATCCAGATACTGTCTTTGGCGGCTCAGAAAGGCGAAGACAAGTTGAGAAGAAGCTACTGAGAAAGCTAGATTATAGGCTCACTTTCCTCCTCCTCATCTACATTATGAACTATGTAAGCTTTCCGAGTTTCTTCTCAGATATTGCAGATAACCTGACAGGGAACTTGAGGTGGACAGGAGCAATCTACCGTAAGGCTTGTCACTTGTACTTTTACACCTGCTTGTTCACACGCAATGTCTGGAAGTACCGCGCGACTAAAAGGCCTCGAAGAGGATCTTCACTTGACAGGCCTACAATTCAACACTCTTGTCAGCATCCTCCACGTCGGCTATGTGCTCATGCAAGTGCCCTCGTGCGTCGCAGCCCTGCTGGACAAATGTTGTTAGGATACTTATAAGTTTGCAGAAACTTATTCCTGGTTCAGCTTAAAACACCATCCGCATACCTCTCTTTCTGCGTTTTTCTGTGGGGTCTCCTTTCCATCAGTACAGGTCTGTAAACATTTCAGGCCTGTGTAAGGCCTTGGTAGAAACTCAACTTTTTGACAGGTGCCGCCACTAGGTAGGTTCTACAATTTCAAACTGATTTCTTCTCGGACCAACCTGGATAAGTAGTTATCGTGGTGCCCTCATATCACGCTTTTTGCTCGGCTTTTCGGAGGCAGTATTCTACCCTGGAGTTATATTTATGCTCACCAGATGGTACATTGGATTTTCATCGAGATGTGTGCTTCACATTATCATATGGTGTTCCAGGTACAAACGTGATGAGCTCGGATTAAGAATGGCGTATTTCACTTGCGGTGCCTCAGTCAGCAGCATTTTTGATCAACTCACCGCATCTGCGATCTTCGCCATAATACCAGATGGGAAGCTTGGCTATTCCGCTTGGAGGTAAGCAGGGATAGCCAACTAATAACCCTTGCGCTTGCTTTCTCCGTTTAATAGGTGGCTCTTCTTCATTGAAGGTGGCTTGACGTTTGTCATGGCTTTAGTTGCCCTTTACATGATCCCGGATTTCCCCACCACCCCGGCTTCTTGGCTCACCCCCGAAGAGCATATGCTAGCTCAGCGAAGAATGGCAGAAGAAGCGTGCGGGGCTGAGCATGATCTTTCTAAGAGCATTCGACATGGTGTTTTGGAAGCTTTTGCGGACTGGACAGTCTGGTGGCTAGCAGTATCCATGGCTGTCTTGAATGCCTCGATGTCATTCGGACTCTATTTCCCCACTCTAGCTGCTACTATGGGATACAGTCCAACAATTACACTTTTACTCTGTGCTCCCCCATGGCTTCTTAGTTTAACAACGGCGTTCATCGTCACGCGGTTTGTTTTGATCGATTTTTGATGTCTACTAAGATCTGAGAATTTTCGCAGACACTCCGATGCAATTGCGGAGCGTTTCTGGCACATAACAGGGCTAGTCTCGATGGGTATCGTTGGTTTCGCTATGGCAATCCTGACAATGAATACCTCCATCCGCTATCTGTCTCTGTGAGTTGAATAGCCACTTCGTTTCTCTCGTATCACTCACGTAGTTCAGATTTTTCATGGCTCAGCATACGACTTCGTTCACTGTGTTGTTGGCGTGGGTGAGCAACTCGATACCTGAATCATCGTCCAAGAGAGCTGTTGCCATCGCGCTCATCAACTCGGCTGCGAGCCTTGCAAACATAGGAACATCGTGAGTCTCTTGGAACGTCGGCAAACAGTAACACATGCATTGTACTAGATATTTATGGCCGGCTTCGTGGGGTCCGTCCTATGCCAAGTCATACCTGATCTGCACTTTGGGATCCATGATAACCATTCTCATGTTGTGGTTATATCGATTGCACCTTATGCGACTCAACGAGGAAGCAGAAAAGAACGAGCATGCACTCTCCCTACCCCGGGGATTCAGATATATCACATAGGGACTGGCGTTAACCTTGTAATTTCCCAGGACCAACAAGTGAAGTGGTGCATACGTGAAATTTTGAAGTTACTAGTGGGTATACCGATGACTTGACTTAACTCACAACACGGCGTCGCTTACGTCCAGGGTAAGGCTTGGTGCAGGTTTGTATCCACCCCACCTACTTTTGGAACTTGACAATCTGCCTTACCAAGACAGGGCTGCAGCAAAACGTTTCGACTTATGATCGAGATCACACAGTGGATTCCCTCCATTGCACCCCTGATAGTACTAGCAATACTTCCTTTCCAATCCAATCACTGCAATGGTAGCTTGCCTGGCGCTTGCGACTCATCGATAATCGATAAGCATTTGATGAACAACCCTGGAGGTACTTATACCCCCAACGAGTAGTACGGACCCAAGACGCCAGTGAGTGCTGAATGTAGCCGAATCCTTCCCTCCTAGTTTACTTGGCAATCGCTGGTTGACATTGCACTAATCTGGAATCCATGCACTCCTCCTTGCCACATGATCAATCAAACTGTATCAATTGCATTGATTGCTTGGTTCAGTAAAAATTGCTTTTTTTTTGGGAGGTACGATGTGAGCCCTTGATGTTCTTGTTTAGGACATGCCCTCGACCCAGTTCTTGCTACGATCTGTATATGAGTGTTTCCCTCGTTGAACACAGTCTAGTCATATACGATGCGTCCCGCTGCTGTATGTTCCTGTGTCTATGCACCGATGACTGCATGCTCACACCACCACTTCACGCAGTGCGCTCCATCCATCCCCGTCTCCATGTGGAATGGATCCGATGATACCAATACCTTCGTCAATAGTGAGGGATCACAGTGTCACCATTGCGGCTGGCGTAATGGTCATTCGTCCGATTGCCCGTTCAAGCCTGTTTAACGGCTGAGCTTGTCTTTGTTCCTGAGTCCTGACCTCGTGAGTCACCACCTTGCCATTATGTACTGCCCAGTGCGCTGACGAGATGCGCCCATTGTCCCATGAGATATTAACTATGTACTTTCTCCGTGTATCGAAGTCACTCATGCTCATTAATTTTGTGTTGTCTAACCAAAATATCGTTTCTCACACTCTGATCCATGTTAACCCGCATCCGATTCGTATTCCATCACCCGCGCACTACCCTTACTATCCCCCACACCTTTCCTTTCATCAAGGGATATGTGGTGTATAGTAGAGTCACCTGTCAGAACAGGATACAGTGGAACCCTGTGGGTGAATTGCCTGCACCTTATCTTTGGTGAAATAAATGCACGGGGCTGCTCCGCTATGCTTCCTAGCCATATCCTCGACGAGGCTCGAATTGTTCTTGGCCTCAACAGTGTGATTTGAAGACACACTTGCTGATTCTGACGCATTCTTTGATTTCGGGGACATGTCGGGAGCCCCTTGTGTTACTGCTCAGTGCTCAAGCGCGCATGCCTCGTACACATACCTGGATGCACGAGTGGCGTTGTTCAAAAGCTGGCCAGAACAAAATGGGCTCGCGAGGTCCACTAGAACTGGCACGGTTGCGACCCCTTCTGGCTAGATCTGGTACAAGTATGTCATTTTAATGCTAGACCTTGCAAGCTTAGCTACATAGCATGCTGCCAGCACCAGAATCGCCGGATTACTCCGAGGCTCGCTAAAGAATGAGTATGCTCTTGGCTTACCCCGGAGGATTCAGATATATCACGTAACCGGCGGGAGAATTTTCTGCTACCAAGTACGTTGGGATGCCCGGTACATGATGTACTAATCGCAGCGGACAACGACGACCTGACAAGCTAGGAAGACCTATGTGTGTTCATGCACGTTTTTTTGGCGATAAGGATATGTAACATCGCGGTAAGGTCGTCGAAGGTTATTGATATCCACTGCCAGAGGTCAGAGCTGGCACAGTGTTTATCTCGTGCCATCCTTGTTCAAGGGAATAGCCTGGAGCCCAACCCAGATATCACATGCAACTCACCTCTGGCGGTTCACATGTAGGATTAAAAAGAATGACGCAGGCTATGATTTCAACCGCAGCTCAAATCTGTCTACTACGATGTTGACAATGTCTCTCCATTCAGTCATAGCACCTACACCTAAAGACGGGATGTAAATGCATATACGCCGCTGTGTTCGCCTGCACTCACCAACATCACCACATGCGAGGTTCTTCCCGATAGGCCCAATAACATTGTATCCTATGACCTCACGTACGATGCGAAGGTGCTCGGCCGTAAGCGGGTGTTCGTACATGAGAGTGTTCATCGCAGGGAATACGTACGTCGGCGTCGTAGGTGCGAGTGCACGCAGCATGGAAGTCTGCACCGGAACCGGAGACCACACGACGCCAAGTTGGTCTAAATGCATATATGAAAAGATGGGAGAATACGCACAACGAGGTTATCACACAAGCCTCCAGCAATCTTGGCGAGTGTGTTGGCTGAACAAGGTGCGATGAGGACGACATCGGCCCACCGCCTCAGCTCAATGTGAAGAATCGGGTCTTTGATATGATATGATCCCTGACGGAAACAAGGGTGGCGTAAGACGGGTACACAGTATGCTCACTATGCTGGGGGGGATGAGTAGGATCGGAAATAAGAAACACTTACCGACCACTCGTCGTCGTCCGTCCACACTCTCGCACCCGTTTCCTTCGCATTGAAGAAAGCCAGGGATGGCTTCGAGGAGACAACTTCGACCTTGACATCTCTATACTACCGTAGTAGTGTGTGCACAGATGCCACTGGGAACTCATCATGAACCGAGTGGGCTGACCTTAAGGAACTCCTTGACCATTAGCGGTACTTTGATGGATGCGACGCTTCCTGTGGTGACAAGGAGGACGTGCGTATGTCCGGGGCAACGTTCGGACTCGGCGATGAATTTAGTACGAGGCATGGGTGTGTTGTGTGGCTGTGTTTGTTAGGGCAACTGAAATGTGCAATGTCCCACCTCTTGTGCTTGATTCAAAGCTTGACTGATGGCCTGCTGCAGCTCATCGTGCCGTCCATGCCATCGTGTCATTCTTCCACCACCATCCGTCGCACTTTCGAGGTCTTTCGCCATGTTTTTCCTGTCTGTCGACTTGAATTGCCTGGAGCCTCAAATGGCGAGTTCCACGGCACGAATACATCAACGCCTTTGATCTGGGTCCCCTGGTGGGTCTCTTGGGCTCAGCTTGCACCCCAATAGGTGAGTTTTGATTCGTTCGGCGCATCCTGACATTCAACGCCACGTTTTCAGCCATCTTCCAGTCGTTTGCGGTGCCTGGCATGTCCGTGTGCCGTCAAGTTGACGCGCTCGCGTTGCTGCTGAAGACATTCGACTCCCTTTCGCACCTCCAACAAGTACTTGCACGCCAATAGCACTATCGCACAACCGCAGCGACCACCACGATTGTGCAGATGAAAACAGCCCAACCACCCCAGTATAGCCAGTACCACTACCAGCATCATGCAGACAGCGACCTGCAGTGACGGCCACCCTCAACCAGGAGCCAGCAGAGGGGAACAACGGAGACGGTGATGACGACAACCAAGTTAGCGGCCAGTGGAACGATGATGCAGCATGGGGTGACAATGACCATCCGGGATGATGACGCAGGACGGCGGCGATGACGACCACCTGCCAGGCAGCCAGTGGCGCAGCGAGGGCGATATCCATCTGTGCAGCCTTGATTTGCTACTTACCATGTATCGTCGACTCATTTCTAGTATACCCTAATACTTATACCAACGTTCATTTGTACCAAATATCATTGCAAATGTGTGACAACATGAAATGATGATTGTAGGCTAACACCCTCTAAGGAACCTCTGACAGACCCTATCGGATAGACTGGCGAGAGGGATGTAATACCCTCAGCTTCAATTGAAAGTGGCACACCATTGAGTGTGATTTGAAAACACAACCAGTTCTGATTCTTGATTTCGGAAGCACGTCGAGAACCCCCCGTATTACTGCTCGAGCACCCATGCCTTGCCTGGTTGCTGCCTTGACTATGTATCACGTCGTTGTCCACTGCCGTATTGCGGCAGGCTGAGGTGTTCTGGCCAATGGGAGCCAGCTGATGACGCTTCACTCGTTCCTTATGGAGAAACTTATCAGGCAAAAGCGCCATGGGCAACCACTCGCTTCGATTTGATGGGACCTGGAGGAACTTCTTATGCACTGCTCAGGTTTTGCACCACCCAGCGTCCTTCTACTACTCTCCCCCGTCTTACCTCCTTCGTTCACTCTCAGGCAACTATCCATGTCTCGGAGAGCATCGACGGATCGGCTGCTGGGCGACGTTGATATAAATCCAGACATTGAGGAGTACAGCAGGTCCCCGGACATCAGTACCTTTGATGCTGTCTTGGGCAGTCCCGAGAAGCGGAGACAAATCGAGAAAGGGTTGCTCTGGAAATTGGATTTGAGGCTTTCGTTTCTTATTCTTGTCAGTCTGATGAACTATGTGAGTTCTCCCTGTTTCCTCATAGGCCCTTTCTCAAGTTTTCAGATCGACAGAACTAATATAGCGTGGGTGAAATGGCCAATGTGTTGTCTCCAAATCCTTGATACTTGGAAAGTTCTGCACGACTGCAGGGATTCGAAGAGGACCTGAAATTGACAGGACATCAATTTAATACGCTGATCAGCATCGTGTATGTTGGCTACTTTTTCATGCAAATACCGTCGTATGTATTCCAGTTCCTCTGCTTCCCGAGTGGAACTGACGTTCTCATGTCGGCAGAAACATGTTTCTGAATCGGCTTACAAGACCGTCTGTATATTTCTCTGGTTCTGCCTTGTTATGGGGGTTATTTTCTATTGGTACTGGTTAGGGTGATATCAAATTTATTATACCTACTTTGATCTCAGCTCTCTAACAGGTGTGGCCAGGAGGTTAGTTTCTCCAGAGTTGGTTCTCTATTGAACAACTTGACTTTGACACATAGCTTTGACACAGCTCTAATATGCCGTTTCATCCTTGGCTTCGTGGAAGCAGGGTATACTCCTGGTGTGGTGTTCATGCTTTCTAGATGGTGTGTGCACTAGAATTCTGTTGCCCGAGATGTCATTACTCATTTCCGTGTGACCAAGGTACAAACGTGATGAACTCGGCTTGAGGCTGGCATACTTCAACTGTGGTGCAGCAGCTAGTCATTTTTTGGGCCCCCTCTTTGCATCGGGGGTGTTTTCCACGATGGACAAGAAGCTTGGTCATGCAGCTTGGAGGTAGCTGATCATGGCTAATCTGGCGTTAAGTGACCCGAACCTTCTTTTAGGTGGCTTTTTTTTATTGAAGGTGGTCTGACGTGCATCATCGCCGTGGCATCCTTCTACGTAACCCCTGATTTCCCCACCACTCCGGCATCATGGCTCACCACAGATGAGCAAATGCTAGCTCAGAGAAGGATAATAGAAGATGTGTGCACTGCTGAGCAGAAGAATGCACAGCGATCCGGACTTGCAGATGCTCTCACTGACTGGACAGTGTGGTGGCTAGCAATTGCTGCATGCTTTCTACTGGTTGGGGCGACATTCGCACTTTTCTTCCCCACCATTGCTGCCACCATGGGATACAGTCCGATAATGACCCTTTTACTCTGTGCTCCTCCTTGGGTTATTGGCGTTATAACGTCACTCCTCGTCATGCGGTCTGCTCACTCGCTCATGTATTGTTGTCTTTTAGTCATTTGACCTCTGCTACAGACATTCGGACGTCACTGGGGACCGTTTCTGGCACATCACTGGTCCAGTTTCGATTGGCATCGTAGGATTTATCATTGCCGTCTCAACGATGAACACTTCCATTCGTTATTTGTCTCTGTGAGCTGAGGGCCTCCCTGCATGTTTACATCTCACAACGAAGGTAGATTCTTCATAGCGCAATCGCACGTCTCGTACATGGTTGTTATGGCATGGGTGAGCAACTCTATACCGGGGTCGTCATCCAAGCGAGCGGTCGCTCTAGCGCTTGTTACTATGTTCGCAACTCTAGGATACGAGTTCTCAGAAGCGTCCATGATTCCTCTGATGGATCTACATGCAATTGCAGCTACTTGTGGCCCGCAGAATGGGGCCCGTCATACTCCAAGTCATTCATCTGCTGCATCCTGGCATTTTCGATATCCCTTGTCATGTTATTTGTGTATCGACGGCACCTCGTCCGGCTCAACCAGGAAGCAGAAATGAGGGAGCATTCTCTGGGCTTACCCAAAGGATTTAGATATATCACGTAAGTTGGGCAATGCATCCACTTGGCTGGCAAGTAATACATACATACGTGTAGCTGATTCACCTCACAGATAAAAGCACGGCCTATAATCCGATAGAATTTCTCCGGTATGAGCGGCGCAAGAAGTTTATATAGAGGGCGGTCAGGTGTCGTCCAGCGCTGCGCGCGAATTCCCTATAAAGCATGACTCACAGATCTTTCGCCAAGCTAGATCTCGGTTTGATAAAGACAAGGGTCGTGTACCTCGAGATGTACAATGTAAATCGAATACTATCACATCATGCTGTATATCGGTATGCCTGCCTGGCTAAACGCCTCGTTTGTGAAATTTGGCTTACTGCATGTGGACCGGAAGATATCGTGCGTGTGTGATATCAGCCGTGAAGGATGTGAAATGTAGCGGTGTGTTACCATCACTTGGAGCTAGGTGGATACATGCTGAAGAAGGAGATGCGAGATAGATGCCTAAACTGATAGGTCAATGAACCCCTAGCAACTTCGCTCTACAGATTTCAGCAGCTGCGAAGTTGTTTTGAGCTGCGTCTTCATTCAACAGGGAATACCCTTATCGAGTTCTTGGTATCTGAAGCGTCGAGGAGGATCGATGACTTCCAGTTGTTGAAGCATCGTAACGCACTTTCCCCTCAGTTTGACATCATGGGGTCTATGCTTTTCTAGAAGCAGTTTGTTGTAATAAACCCAAGAATCTATGCTCCCTGGATCCTTATCAATTACCGCTCATTCAGAAGATAAGATTCTTCACACATTTACTGTTGGGCTGTTCACTCAGCCGCGCTTCAATGACGGCTATCTCGCGTCGGAGCTGGTCCTCGTTATCCGAAATAAGCTTTGCAAACAACCTGCTCATATGAAGGCGTTGAACCTGATCCAATCAGCCACCTGTGGTTATATCCATGCACTTTGGTCTTCCGGATCCGTATATATTGCGCTATGGACGAGTTCGAACTCTTTCAAAGATGAACATGACTGAATGAAAAAGACCAATAAAGATGACTTACCTTAGTCTGGTGCCTTCACTGAGTCCAGTTGTCCTGAATTCCACAAGGACAAATAAATCGGTGCCATGCGAAAAGCTAGCACTGATTTTACGGCTTGTATACGCCAGAACATATCTCCTGTAGCCCCAAGCCATGACGAAATGCGTACATCAGATAAATTGGCGCAAAAAAAAGACAAGGCTGACAGTTTCGTGGATCTGTATTGAGCATCTTTTCCACCACAGCGAACTCCTTGTCCCAACTAGCGGTCATCCATTATCGTGACGGTTGACCATCAACAAGAGGTCCACCTGGAAGATTCCGGAAGCACCAGTGGTTCCAAAGCCAGTAAACTTTTGGATGATCCCTGAGCATCTCAGTTGTCAGCGTGAGTTGGTTGGCTAGCAGATCGTTAATTTGACCAGGAGTGCTGTGAGGCTAGCTCAGCACATCCAAGTCGACCTGTTGCAAAATATTCCATCCAACATGATATTGCGGGCCGCTTCCAAACAGTGTAAATTCCGGATTGACCTGAAGCGCTGCAGGTGTTGGGTAATCGATACCGAAGGCCTCCCTGCTCCAGACCTTGTTTTTCTTCTGCAAGTGAGGTTAACTCAAGCAACATACATCGACATGGATGGAATTACGCGTGAGGACATATTGAGTGCAAAATACTCCGCGGTCTTGGATTTCTCTCGCTCCTTCCTGAGACTCCTGGATCGCAGCTTCAGACTGGCGGACGCGTCTGACGCTATGCTAGCCCCCAGGTGTTCGCACCCATCATATCAAAGCATTAGATTCCATTCGAGTTTTCACCTTGAGTGGACTAATAGAGCCAAGAGCGAACTTGAACTTGAAGTGACTGCGCGGGAAGCTGACGAGCGTTTGTTGACCAAAAGGGTTCGCTCAGATGCATCAGCCTTCCTGCTATCAGCCATCGCAGAATCATTCTGACCAATAGGACTCAAATCACTCAGCGATATGTCGGCTACAGTCTTACGTTTGCGGCGAAGAGTCAGGAACTGCTTAATACGTCGTTCCGGGCTTGTACCATCACACCTTGTCGTTCTTACCCCTCCCCACCCACTGTCCTCGTACGATTTTCAACTCTCAGGAAACTGTCCATGTCCCTCAGAGCGTCGACGGACTGGCTGTTGTGCGATGTCGAGATAAACCCAGGCGTGGAGGAGTCCTGCTGCACCAATTCCTTCGATAGCTGTCCAGAACGACGGAGACAGATCGAGACAAGGCTGCTCCGGAAATTGGACATGAGGGCTTCTTTTCTTCTCCTTGTCTACCTAATGAACATTGTAAGTTTTCCGAGTATCCTTGTGGCTACTTCTTCAAGACCTTTCAGGTCGACAGAAGCAACATAGCGTGAGTGTTGAAATCAACGCAATTTCTCAATGTTGTTTACACCTGAAAAGTTCTGCACGATTGCATGGTTTCGAAGAGGACCTTCACTTGACTGGACACCAATTCAATACGCTGATCAGCATCATGTATGTTGGCTATCTGTTCATGCAAATACCATCGTAGGTGTGCTGGTGTTTCCGTTTCCCGCCTCGCATTGACACCCATATCTGTGCAGAAATGTGTTTCTCAATCGACTTACAAGACCATCTGCGTATCTTTCCCTTGCGGTCTTGTTGTGGGGGTTATGTTCCGTTACTATTGGTTAGGATTGCGTCAGCACCATTATGCTGGTTCTTACGTCCACTGTCTAACAGGTTTGGCCTGGAGGTTAGTCGTCTCCAACTAGTTGCCTTTCTGTTGTACACCTTGACTGGGCCTTGACTGGGCCGTGTAGCTTTGGCACGGCCATCATATCCCGTTTCTTCCTTGGCTTCTCAGAAGCAGTCTATTTTCCTGGTGCTTTGCTCCTACTCTCTAGATGGTAAATATCCGCATTCTTTTGTCGGCCGTCTCTGCTCATGGGTGTGGTACGACAAAGGTACAAACGTGATGAACTCGGTTTGAGGATGGCGTACTTCAGCTGTGGTGCAACTGTTGGTCAGCTTGTCGGCCCCCTCTTTGCATCCGGAGTGTTTTCCACAATGGACGGGAAACTCGGCTACGCAGCTTGGAGGTAACCAGTCGCGACTGAGCCACGGTCAACGCAGTCAGCTGACCGGGTTTCTCCCGTAGATGGCTCTTTTTTATCGAAGGTGGTTTGACGTGCACCATTGCTATTGCATCCTTCTATATCGTTCCTGATTTCCCCACCACTCCGGTTCCGTGGCTCACAACTGACGAGCAATTGCTCGCTCAGAGGAGGATGGAAGAAGATCGAGGAAATACTGAGCAGAAAAGTGCACAGCGATCAGGTCTTGTCGAAGCTCTCACGGACTGGACGGTGTGGTGGCTAGCAATTGCTGGATACTTCTTACATGTTGGGATGTCATTCGGATTGTTTTTTCCCACCATAGCTGCGACCATGGGATATAGTCCAACGGTGACCCTTTTACTCTGTGTTCCTCCTTGGTTTATTGGTGCAGTAACATCACTTTTCCTCACGCGGTCCGTTCTCCTTCACGTGTCTTTGCCGCGTAGTTATCTGACCTCATTAGCAGGCACTCCGACGCCACTAGAGACCGTTTCTGGCACATTGCTGGTCCCGTCGCAATCAGTGTTATTGGTTTTTTGATTGCAATGTGGACGATGAACATCGTTATACGCTACCTGTCTCTGTGAGCCAAGTCTCTTCTCTTCCATTTGTATATCTCACAACTACGATAGATTTTTCATGACTCAATCGTACATCGCGTTCATCATTTGTTTAGCATGGGTTAGCAACTCGATACCCGATTCATCGTCCAAGCGAGCGGTCGCCCTAGCATTTGTTAATGTGGTCGCGACTTTCGGATCCATGGGCTCACCGTGAGTTCTCAGAAACTTAAACTTGACGATCACTTTGATCCACATCCACTCAATTCCAGGTACTTGTGGCCCACCGAATGGGGACCGTCGTATTCCAAGTCATTCATGTGCTGCACGTTGGCATTCTTGATATCTCTTTCTATGTTGTGGGTGTATCGACTACACCTTATCCGGCTTAATAAGGAAGCAGATATGAAGGAGCATACTCTGGGCTTACCCAAAGGTTTCAGGTATATCACGTAGATAGGCAACTCGAACACGGTACCTCAACTTGCGATGCAATATTAGCCTTTTTGGAGACCTGATCCATGGCATGCCCTCTGTCACCTGAAAGTTTGGACAAAAAGCGACAGAGGGTTGACGTCAGTCGGAATGTGTGAGGTACATGACAAGGAAAAGTGTCTGCCGTTTATGTAAACAGATGTCAGTACTTAGGGTATTGTGAACT